>MDTC01259098.1_pt1 | contig 17093 bp, 15 predicted proteins | sample 811181 | NCBI WGS metagenome assembly MDTC01 (sample SAMN05326644, study PRJNA326480) | marine metagenome | isolation source: seawater | place: Pacific Ocean: North | collected 2011 | reverse complement strand
CAGATTCTGAGACTACTGTCGGCCGAGTTGGGGGTGTGAAACCCTGGTATTTAGAATTATACATAACTTGTGCAAAACGAGCATTATTAATCAGATCCGTTTCATTCTGACCAAAAATAATACAAAATGAAAACGGTACTTCTCTACCAACCGGTAAATCAAATGGACCACAACTCATAAAAATAGAGCAATCTAAACCTTCAGGATCTCTAAGAAATGCCGTTTCTTCATACAGGCCTTCTAAAGAATCAAAATGTGGATTAAGCTCTGATGCTAAATCTGTGCCTGGATTTGCTGTGTGAAAATGCCACTGTTTTTCACCAACACTCAAATTTGTCGTATCACCTGCCATAATTTTGTACATAATTTCTTCTTTATTTCTAGCCTGAGGACATCCTAAATCACCCGCATTACAACTACTAGTATTACTTTCCATATTAACAATACCTGGACGGCTGTACCAGTCAAACCAATGCCAATCCGTCATTTTTAATGGCTCACCAGGGAAAATATCTATAGTCCCATCCTGATCTAAATCAACAGGGTCTGTTGCAATTGGAGAATCTAATAACTGCGTAGCAACCAATCCGAAATCTGTTCCAGGAGAAGTTTCACCATTCATTGAGAATCCAGAAGCTGAACCACTAATACCATCATAATCACCTACCATCGCCATTGAGATTAACATCCTTTCATTATTTCGTTCAAAAACTTCCCAGTAATATTTCATAAAATCATCATCATTGGTATGTAAACCAGAACTAAATCCAGATTCATTACCAACTAAAACATCCGCATCAAAATAAAAACCAAGAAATGTCCCTTGATAATCAAAACCTTTCGTTGCATTTAATGTGGTACCATCCGGCATAATCATAGCATCTCCACATAATTGATTTCCCGATGCATCATTAATTGGGAGACCATTTTCATCCTCAGCACACCAATCTCCACTCTCATTTCGAACTTTGACTGTCACAAAAATAATATCTTCAGCATAAGATACACCGTATGAATGAGCTTCCATCATCACTTTTAAACCCATAGGATATGCCGTTTGTTCATAATCATTATTTGTGTTAACCATATTCCCCCGATGAGCCCAACGATCATCGAACTCCATATAAACATCCATATCAGAAATAAATCTACCTTCAACATCTTCCCAACAATCTGGGTCTTTCCTTGATTGTGAACAACCAGGAAGATTAATATTATAATCTTCAGACCACCAACCAGGCCAAAATGATTCATTTAAACCTGTACTTATATTATATCTAACAGGCCAAGATTCACTATAAGCACTATGAGCTAATAGCGGGTAAGTGTCATCTAAATCGGTAACATATGTTTCACCAAAAATATCACCATTAGTAACAGTTGTATTATGGGTATTAATTCGTGATTTAGTACTGGATTGCCACTCTCCATTTGGTGAGCCTTGCTGACGTGATATCCAAGATTCCGCTACATTATAACCATAATACATATATTCATCATCATCTGTCCATTCTTCTAAATCTTGACCATAATTATAAAAATCAAATTGATCTTCTCTTTGAATTAATTTAGGACGGAGTGCCCATGGATAAATAAAGCCAATCCTTGATCTAGATTGATTTGGATCTAATTCTCCTAAAGTAGATAGAGCAATCTTTTTTGCATCATGATCTATAGCCCACTGATGATGACGATTAATATAATCTTTAGATTGAGTTTTAGAAATACTGTCAGGCTCCCAAATACCGTCATCCTGATTGGCTTCAAAAAGTATACCTACATAATTTGTGTCACCATGATTAAACCAATCATTATAAGCATCATCAGATTCCCAAACCCCATATATTATATCACCATTATTATCTACAATAAATTCAATATTCTCCCAAGTAAAATCACTTGAATATTTCTGACCAGGAACACCAGCTAAAAATGCAACAGAAGGTAAATAAGAATACCCATTCCAAATTCCCATCGGATGCTCATCCCAATTGATTATATTTCCATAATTTGAAATTGCAGCTTGTGCTTTACCCTGTAATAAATAACCGATTGCTCGATCATTCAAAGGATTGGTTGGAAAAGGATTATCGCCAATCTTTGAAATATAATTTTGATTAAAAGATTCATTAATATTATTAGAAGAGTTCTGAATCTCTTCACTGTTCATTAAAGATATAATCAGACAATAGATAAATATTTGATGAAAAATTTTCAAAATATTTTGTTAGTTAAATATTTTATTAATTTTATCAGAACTTATATTCCCACCGCATATTACTACACAAATACGTTTCCCTTTTAGAGCCTTTTGATTTTTCATGAGAGCTGCTACAGCTGTGCCAGCTGCACCCTCTATCTGACTTTTTTCATTATCAATATAAGCAATCATTGCTCGCTTGATATCTTCTTCTGAAACAAGTATTGATTGATCAATAACATCACAACATATTGGGAAAGTAATTGAATTATTTTCTACACCACCAGCAGTTCCATCGGATAAGGTAGCTTTTGATTCTAAATTTAAAATCTGTCCTGCATCTATTGATTGAAGCATCACAGCAGAATTTTTTGGTGAGCAACCTATTACTTGAATATCTGGCCAGACAGATTTTAAATAACTTCCAATACCTCCTATTAATCCACCTCCACCAACAGCAACAATAATTCCATCAAGTTTATCGATTTGTGACTCAATTTCTACGCCAATTGTACCCTGACCAGCCATGACTAATGAATCATTATAAGGTGAGATATAGATCTTATCTCTACCTTCTGAAATATTCCTAGCTTTTTCTTCAGCCATAATACAATCACTACCAAATACTTTGATAGTCGCCCCAAATTGTTTCATATTATTGATCTTTTTTTGATCTGCATTCTTTGGAACATAAATAGTACATTTAATTCCTAATGTATTCGCTGCATAAGCCACAGCTGCTCCATGATTACCCGTAGAAGCTGATACAATGCCATTTGCTTTTTCTTCTGTGCTTAGAGATAAAATCTTATTTGTCGCTCCTCTAGATTTAAATGAACCAGTTACTTGTTCATTCTCTAATTTAAACCATACATTTATTCCTGTTAATTCTGAAAAAATTCTAGATCTAACTAATGGTGTTTGTATTACGTATGGTCTTATATCTTTAGCGGCAGCTTTGATTGACTTAACTAAATGCACATACCGATATTAATCATTATGACTTTTAATCAAAAATGCTATGAATTACTATCTCAAATTCCTGAAGGAAAAATTGTAACCTATAAGCATATTGCAAATATATTAAAGACTAAAACATATCGTGCGGTTGGAAGTGCAATGGCTAAGAACCCAAACCCAATCATCGTTCCTTGTCATCGTGTTATCAAAAGTAACGGATCAATCGGTGGATATGCATTGGGAACTAAGAAAAAAATAAGTCTCTTAGAAAATGAGGGAATAATTATTAAAAAAGATAAGGTCATAGACTTTGAAAAATACATTCATGTCTTTCAATAAATCCTTATCTATCTATCTATTTATAATACAAGAAGTAAAATTTAATTTTTATATATAATTATTCTGCCCCAACATATACAAGAAAAGACGCTGAATTATTACTGTAAAATACACCAAGCCCTCCATCAAAGTTTGACTCTGGTAATAGATAAATGTTCTGTCCTACTGGATCACCACTAAAATAATTAAAATATGATTCACTAGTAGCCTGAAACGTCATCAGCTGATAACCATAGTAATCAAAGTATAACCACATGATTGGACTTGGTGATGATTCAATATTCCATTGCCATGGATTTATGCGATAAGGTGCATTCGTTTCATCACGTAAATATTGTCCCTTCCATAATCTAAATCCTAAAGTTGTATCATAAATTAAGTTCACAAAAACAGAATCTCGATTTCCATTATAGTTATAGTCATAGAATCCCAAACCTGTAACAGTATCAATTACTGTACTAAGAGTATCAAGTGGCTCAAGGCCCCTTACATTAGCTTCTAATCCATAGCTTAGTATTTTTATAGTTTGAAAATTATCAGAATCAAAATCAATACCAAAATATGGATAACTTGCAAATGTTTGTGTAAAACAATCTCCAAATCGGTAGACAATTGAATCAACATTAATATCATTTTGTAATATGAAATCTTCAGGATCACTAAATAGTGTCTCTAATTCAAAAATTGAGAAATCTGCCAAATTATTGATATCAATTACTTTTGTTGGAAGCACTTCTCCATCAGGACAAGAATAATCTCCTAATTCTGCAGGATTCAGCACCAATGTATCAGGCACAATAGTTGTTGCAATAAGTGAGTCTTCTTCATGAACTACTACAAGTTTATACATATGCCCTGCTTGAATAATAAAAGTACTCCAAGCAATGAATTCATCATTTGTTGATGCTGTATCATAAGCCGTGTATTGGCCATTCCCTAGACTTTTGAAGACTAAACTTTCTTCAGTCGAATCATCAATAACATGAATTAGCTCTACTATTGCATCATCAATCCATAAGCTATCAGCAGTCACATCTTCGCTAATAGAAGCAGTCCGGGAGACTGAGATATTTTCTAAAACTGGAAGATTAGCCGTAATCGATGCAAATATAACTAGTTGTTCTTCATAGTCCGCATCTGGATCATTAAAATCACATGATGGCACGACAAATAAAATTATAATTAAAAATATATAATTGAAAATTCTCATAATTAAAACTCCCATGTAAAACCAATTGTTGGAATAATTGGAAATAAACTAATCGATTCTTCACGTATTCTACCTTCATCTGCTTCATCAACATTCGGCTCACCTTTATCTGGTCTGCCATTACCTGCCCCTATCTTATCTTCTCCATAACCAATGTCATGTTTATTTATATCCCAATCACCATCATCATCCAAACCATTATATCTATTACCTAGTCGATATACCTTCCTAAATGGATTCTCGCGATTTAAGGTATTAATAATTTGAAAAAAGAAATCTACGTTCGTTTTACCTATTTTAGCATGGTAAACAGCACCAAGGTCTAATCTACTGTATGGTTCATACCTAGCAGAGTTTCTGGAGCCTGGTATTGTACGAAAAACTTCTTCAGGACTCTCAGGGAATTTCTGGACATAATAACCCAGTATAGGCGTATAGGCTTGTCCTGACTGTAATGCCAACCTCCAATTAACTTCCCACTTATCATTAAATTGATAATTCCCAAGTGCACTAAAAGCATGTGTCCTATCCCAATTCGTATAATACTCTTTTTCACCTTCATCATAAATACTATTCATTATTTTTCTAGATACTGAAAAAGTATAGGCCAACCAACCACTCAGGTTACCAGACATTTTTTGTCCAAATATCTCAAATCCATATGCGTAACCATTCGCTGGAGTGACAATCTTAGATAAATTGTCATCAGGAACATCAGCATCTGTCGATGATCTTGTGTCTTCATAAGTTAATAAATTTTTTAAATCTTTATAATATCCTTCTATCTGAAGTTTATACATATTTCTAAAATATTCTTCATACCCTAATACAACTTGTACAGACTTACCAGGACTAACAGAACTATCTGCAGCGATCCAATTATCAAGAATTGGTGCATTAAAATCATCTTGGAATGTGCTGATAAACTGATGATAATTACCGACAGAAAAGTTTATATATCTATCATCCGTTAGTAAATATTTAATCCCCAAACGCAAATCTGGATATAGTGAATCAGGATATACGCTATATCTATTCAATCGTATTCCAGGTTCAATAATAAATAAATCATTTTTTTCATTTTTTGCTTTAATGTATATAGCCGATTCACTTGGAGTAGTATTAATCTCAAACTGTGTTGAATCCTGAAACTTATTTGAATATTCAAAACCTAAATTTTTATATTGATAGCCAAATTTGAATATTGTTTCGGATGATGCAAACCAAGAAAAATCTCCAGATAGCGTTCTATCATCAATCTCATTATAACTCAAAAGTCCTCCAGAACCACCCAAACCAAATTTTGTAAAAAACTTACTATTTGCTACTAAAAAATTACCCACTAGTCTTTCATTAAATATACGTCGATAGTGAGCGCTAATTGTGTTATTCCCCCAACGTCCATCAAGTCCAAATGTATCAAAAATAATATCATCAATACCTGAATAGTAACTTAATGAAACCCTATCTTTTGATGTTAAATCAGAAAAAATATGACTCTGGATATCATAAAAATAATACGGAGGTATATTTTCAGCAGTTTCTTCAGGTAAAACTTTCGGTAATACTACATCAAAGTAAGTCCTTCTTCCTGACACAATCCAAGCACCTTTATAGAAGGGGCCTTCAAGTGTTGTCTGTGCCGAGAGCAATGATAAACTTGCTTTACCCTTAAACTCATTCTTATTTCCTTCCCTGCTTATAACATTTAAGACAGCTGAAAGTCGTCCTCCATATTCTGCATTATAGGCACCTTTAATTAATTCAGCTTCTTTCACTCCATCAACTATAAAATTGGAAAATACACCACCTAGGTGAGAAGGATTATAAACAGTAATTCCATCAAGCATAATTAAATTTTGATCTGTATTACCACCTCGAATAACTAGACCAGTACTATACTCTGATGTAGTCAAAACTCCAGGCAATGCTTGAATTGTTCGAAATAAATCTGGTTCTGCAAGTGCTGGTGCAGATTTCATCATTCTAGGACTTAAATTAATCTTACTGGGCTGGATACTATATTTTCTTTGAATTTTCTCAGCTGTGACATCCACTTCATTTAACTCTAAAAGTTCTTCTAATAGCTGAATATCTAATTTTAAAGATTCATCAGCACCAAGTTCGATTGATTTACGAAACACTTTATATCCCACATAAGATACCATGATACTATATTTACCACCTGGTATATCTTGAAGAACATAATAGCCATTAAAGTCTGTGGCCATTCCAACGCCAGTTTCTTGTATAAAAACATTTGCCCCAATAAGAGCTTCACCTGATTTTTCATCAGTAATAAATCCATAAACAGTACCTTCCTGAGAAAAAGCAAAACCTATGAAATAAAAAATAATGAGAATCGTACGACTAGTTTTCTTTAATAATATCATCAAATATCTCTTTAGCATGTGTGTTTAAATTTATTTTATTATATACCTTTTGGATTAAACCATCAGGACCAATTAAATATGTAATACGTTTGGGTACTAACAGACCATTTGCGCCATAAAGTTTAGCCACTATTTTCTCACTATCGGATAATAAATAAAAAGGTAAAGCATATTTTTGCTTAAAATATAATAATGATTTAGGCGAATCATAACTAATGCCTATAACTACAATATTTTTTTCTTTATAATCATTATAAATATCACGGAACCCGCAAGCTTGTTTTGTTCATCCTGGTGTATCTGACTTAGGGAAAAAATAGATGACTACTGGTTGCCCTTTAAATTCTTCTAGAGAAATAGATTTGTTATCATCTGATACTAACGTAAAACCTGGAGCCTTTTGACCAATCTCTAGTGGAATAGACTCATTCTGCGCTTTAATAAATAAACCTGCGCTTATTAATATCATAAAAAATATTATTCCAATCTTCATCTTATTTATTCAGTTATAATTTAATTTTTTAAATACGAAAGCGATTCACTATTAAAGGGTATTGGCAAAATATCGCATATTTTAAAAAGGTCTTCTGATTTACAAACATTCCCTTCCACTAGCATCGAAATTTGATCTTTTGTTACAGGAAACCAGGAAAATCTATCTAAAAAACTAGCCACAATTTTAATAACAAACACTGGTGCTGGTACAGTCCATTTTGTTTTACCATAAGAACTAGTAATTGTATTTATTATTTCTATCCAAGAATACTCTTCCCCTCCTATATGATAAACTTTTTTTATCATATCATCTGAGCTTAATGATTGTACAAAAATTTTTGCCACATCCTTCACATGGATTGGAGACATCGAAAATTCTCCAGCATTAAATGGATTTAAACCCGTATGAAAATTTGGTGCTGGGAAAGGTAGACTCAACATATCTTTTTTTAGTTGTGTACAAAATTCAGGTCGATCCCCTCTAGGATCACCAAAAATTAAGGATGGTCGAAAAATTGTATAATCTAATTCAGACCACTTTAAATATTCTTCTGCCATCAATTTTGTTTTTTGATATCCGGTACCATCTACCTTGACACCATTTGCTGTCATTAAAATAAAGCGTGATAAATTCAATTTTTTTGCGATATCAATACATCGCTTTGCACCCTGAAAGTGTAAAGCTTCAAAAGTTTGCCCATTTTTTGGAAATTCACGGATAATACCAATATTATATATCACAGCATCACAACCTTTAATTGTCTCTTCTATCGCATTCTCATCATTTATATTACCAACTATTTGTTTACATTGATCTCTATGAAATAACTTAGAATCACTTCCATGGCGTACCATGACTTGTGGTTTAAATTTTCGAGAAATTAATTCATCCAAAATATAGGATCCTACAAAACCTGTTGCACCAAATAATGCTACTTTCATGCTACACTAACCTTAGTTAAATCGGGAAGAAAATTTTTATAATCATTATTTTGAAATAATTTTTCAATCACTACTCTACGATGTTCAAAAATATTTTTTAAATCATTTTTTATCCATAACAAATGTAATAATCTGCCTAAAATGCCTACAGGTATACTGTAATGGACTTCATCAATAATTTCAACACCTTGATCAGTCTCTCTAAAAATATGGGTGTGGTGCCATAATGTATAAGGACCCTTCATTTGTTCATCAACAAACTTAAAAGGAGGTTCATAAGTTGTAATCAGTGTCCGCCAATGTATGGGGAATTTAAAAATTTTTATAGTATAATCGATAACTGTACCTTGTCTCATTTGGATAGGTGCTGGTGTTAAAATATTAAAATTTAACCTGGCAGGTGTGATTAGTGATAAATTTTCGGGACGCGAAAAAAAGCTAAACACATCCTCCAGTGGTTTATTAATAATCTGTTTTGATTCTATTTTGTATAATTTCATCTATAAAAATTATTTATTCTATCCTATTTCTAAAAACAATAATTAATATTGAATTTTTAATGCATAATATTCTTTATCGATCAATTAATTATTTAATTTCATTAATCTTTTTTATATAGGCTTTTACATCAAATTTCGAACTACATCCATTATAATTCATGTAACGAATCTTTCCATAGATAGGTCTCTCAAACCATGCTCGGTCATGCACGCCACCAATACTCCACGCAATACCAGTATAACCATTAGGATCCCTACCATCTAATTCATATTTATCATTTAAATCAATTGCAGTCTGTAATGCTATCTCAGGATTTGAACTCCATTCCAGTATTTTTTTTGCCCAATACATACGCATATAAGAATGCATCTTACCCGTTTTCATCATTTGAATTTGAGCTGCATTCCATAACTCATCATGAATATCAGCTGACTCAAAATTTTCAAAAGAATACAGAAATTCTCTTTTATCCTTGTAATGAGCTTTTAATGTATCTTTTGCCCAATTTGGAAAACCATCAAACGAATCATAATTATTATTATAATAACAAAAATTCTCAGCAAGCTCTCTCCTTACAATTAATTGTTCCATAACACTTTTATTTTCTATACGATCCATAGAACTTAATTCTAAAGCAACTCTCTGCGGTGATATATGACCATAATGAAGATAGGGACTGAGATTAGTCAGAACATCATAATTTGGGTTATTACTGTACCTAGTATAATCATCGATCGAATTATTCATAAACTGTCCAAGTAATTTTAGTGCCATTTTTTCACCTGGGAATATCGATTCTACACTTTTTACTTTTCGATCAATCTCTAATTCAGATAAAATATTATTTAAAATAATATTTGGTGTGAGATTACTGGTTTTGAATGGGTGCTTTATTACTTTTGGGAACTCTATTAAATATTCAGGTAATAATTTTAATAATTTTGGTCTAAAAGTATACGCTCCCCATTCTTGTTTATCACTGCTCAACCACACTGGGATAATATTATGAGCATCAACTTGAAAAAACGGAATTGAAATCAGCTTAGAAACTTTTTTTATGCGGTTTTGATATACATTTAATGGCGAAAAATCCGTAATTAAGGTCCCAACATTATTATTATCAATAAACTCTAATACACTATTTTTTGGATCACCTTTAATTAAATGAAAATCAATATTTAATTTATTTAATGACTGTGCAGTTTGCTCTAAGCCTCTAAATAAAAATTCATATTGCCGTAGGTTTGCTTTTGGAAACTGACCTATATAGCTATAGCATACTAACAGTGGTACCTGATACTCTATTGCTAACTTTTGAGCAAAAATTAAAGCCCAATTATCTTGAACACGTTTATCTCGTTGCATCCAATATAAGACTTTAGTGTTACGATTATACTTCGCTTGTTTTAAAACTCTTATCCGATGCGGATTCAGACTAGACATGGTAATACTATCGATAAATAAATTATAAACTATTTGTACAAATCAATCTTTAATTTATTTTTATTAAAATTTCATTCTTTCGGAATGGGGGTAGAGCCCATGGCGAATTATATTGAGCCACCATAAAATCACCAGTGATACTATACCCTAATTCTAATGCTTTATTTTTTAATACATCCTGGAAATAATCGACACGCTCTTCTGTCGCCCAACCACCAAATTTTATAACCGCTACCTTAGATAAATTCCTTTTTTCAATTTTAACATTTTTTAAATTTGGTTTTGGAAGATCTTCTATCTTCAAGTTACTTGGGATAATAAAAAATATTTCATGTTCTTCACTTGCCGTATTTACCTTAGTCGAGATTACTGGTGCAGTCATGGCAATCTCAGTTTGACTATCATTTCCACCAAAAATATAACTCGCAATTCGACGAAAACCTTCGCTCTGAGCTGATCTATAAGGTTGCTGAACTTTAGTAACTGCAATAACCATAGATTCATATTCTCTTAATTCAAGCATCCCATTTTTTTCTAGAAGCTTATATTCTGGAGTCTCGATCGCCATTAAACAAACATTAAATAAAAATAAGTTAATAGCTTTAAATCCATAGCGCATCAGAACTTTCATTTAATAAATGGCACAAGTACTGATGTTTTATCTTTATAATCTTTATACTCACTTAAGTGTCCCCATTTTTTATCAGCACTTGCTTCTAAAAGATTAATGCCACTTGCCTTGGTTAATAAAATAATAACAAATATTGGAGAAATTAGCGTCGCATATTGCCATCCTATTAGCGTTGGAAACGAAATAACCGCCATTCCTATCCAAAGTAAAATCTCTCCAAAATAATTTGGATGACGCGAGATTGACCAAAGACCAATCGTTATAAATTTTTCTTGATTACCTTCAGTATTTCTAAAACGTCTTTTTTGCTCATCAGATATTACTTCAAATGAAAAGCCTATAATCCAAATTACCAATCCAATAATAAAATAAGCATCTCCTTTTAAATCTATATTATTTAGAATTAATGTTAGTGCATTAGCAGTGGTCAAAAATACCCAAAGCGCTGACATACTAAACCACATAAAAAATTTTGAAAATGAATTTTTTGCTTCATGGAAACGCTTATCTTCTCCATTATTAAGAACTCTAATAAAAAGAAAAACCCCTAATCTTACAGCCCAGATAAAAATTAATAAGGAAACAATTTTAGATCTAAAAAACAATGTTTGAGTACTGATTACAGATACAAAAATCATTACAATGTATGCTAGTGTACCAGTAATATCATAAAATTTTTCAGTTTTAAAGACGGCAGATGGAATAAATATTATCCAGTGAATGATAAATCCAATTGCGGCTAAAAAGATTAAACCTGGAAAACCAAATAAATCTGGGGCACCTTGTGACCCTGCCCAAGAAAAGAATGCAGCTATAATAATTATAATCAATGACGTAATTAAATCCCTCATAATAATATTATTTCCTATTTAATTGAATAATATTGAATTTTTGTAATAAAGTCGCTATGATAAAACCTGTATCTAGCTCAAACCAACGATGTGCAAAGTTTCGTTTATTAGGGGTATTATGATGATTATTCTGATAAAGTTCCCCCATCATTAATAGATCTGTTGGTAAGGTATTCTTTGAGTTATCATTAAGCTTTTTAAAATTTCTATAGCCTATAAGATGCCCAAACCAATTCACAATAAAACCATGAATAGGTCCCATAAAAATATGTAATGGTATTAAGATTAAGAACCAGAGCGATGGAGCATAAACTAAATAAATAGTAATATAGATTAAGATAAAGAATAATCTCACAAGTAGTGATTCTGCAAATTTTTCCATAATAGGCCAACGTGGGACATCTTTAACTCTAATCTCATTATTAAGAAACTGTTTAACCAATAAACGATATTCTTTTAATGTTTTTTTATTAAAATCAAAAATATTTTTTATGACCATGGGTGAATGAGGGTCTAATTCTGTATCAGCATACGCATGGTGACGTCTATGCATAACAGCGTAAGCAGCCGGATGCAAAAAAGAAGAGCCTTGAAAAATAAAAGATAGTATAAAAAATATTTTTTCAACAAAAGGATTCATCTTATACATATTATGTGAAGCATAACGATGTAAAAAGAATGTTTGAAAAAATAAAGACAAATACCAATGCCCTAAGAAAATCGCTACTATAATCATTTTAAAATATAATTACCTAATTAGTGACTCTAAAATTTAGAACTTCTCATTTTATAGAATAATCCTTTTTTTTGAATAAATAATGTGAGACACCCCATTCATTTCCATTATCCATACCAAATAATTCATCACAAGACATAAAAAATATACGCCATCTCTGCCACCAGATTTTTGCATTATCATTACCATATACTTTTGAAAAAATATTTAAAATAGATTTTTTATTATTATCCATATTTTTTAGCCATGCTAAAGATGTCTTAGCATAATGAGAACCATTTAATCGCCAAACCTTCTCAATATTTAGCTTATCCTGAAAATATAATAATAGACGATGAGATGGCATTTGACCGCCACTAAAAAATTCACGTGCCATCCAATCACCAGGACCCTGATCCTCAAAAGGATATACAAGAGAATTATGCGAAAAAATATGTATAAATAACTTACCATCTAATTTGAGATATGTACTAATACGATTCATCAATTCATCATAGTTGCGCATATGTTCAAACATCTCAACCGAAACAACCCGGTCAAAAGTCTCGGATATTTTGAAATCATTCATATCTGTAGTTAAAACCGTCACATTTTCAATCCCATTTTTCACACATCTTTCTTGAATATATTTACGCTGATCATTGGAATTACTTACAGCTGTAATTTTTGCATTTGGTAAATGTTTAGCCATATAACAAGTTAAGGACCCCCAGCCACAACCCAGTTCGAGAATATCCATGTTATCTTTTAAATCAGCACGTTGAAAAGTGAGCTCTAACATAGACGATTCAGAATCATCTAAGCTAGTCACACCATTAGGCCAATACCCTGAACTATATTTCAAGTGTTTACCAAGGGTATACTCAAAAAATTCAGGTGGAACTTCATAGTGCTGTTCATTTGCTTTTTCTGGCACTAAAGCAATCGGGCTTTTTTTCAATTCTTCAACCCATTTTTGATGATAATCTTCTACCATCTCTGATCCAACTTGAGTTGCCCATTTCAAACGTTTCCGACATAATTCTCTAATACCTATACGTATAAATATATCTGGTATGAGTCCTTTTTCAGCGAGTGTAATTAAACCATTTAACATACTTAGTACTTTATATTAATATTTTTTGCTTCTGGTTTAGCAAAAACAAACTGATAATCTCCAATATGTCTTTCTTTAAATCCAGCTTCACAATAGACAAAATAGAATTCCCACATCTTAATAAATTCATTTGAAAATCCTAATTTTTTAATATCTTCAATTTCAGTATAGAAATTGTCACGCCATTTTTCCAACGTTGTCGCATAATGCATTGTAATATCTTCTAAATGGGATAATGATAAATCCGTATACTTTTTCATAACATCAGTTATCTGAGAAATAGAAATCAAACAAGATCCAGGGAAAATATATTTTTTAATTAAATCTACTGAATTTTTATAAACATCAAATTGTTGATCATTATAAGTAATCCCTTGAATGCCAAATAAACCTTCATCTTTTAATAATGATGACACTTTCTTAAAATATAGGGGAACATACTCATGGCCCACAGCCTCAATCATTTCAATAGAAACTATTTTATCATATTTCCCTTCTAATTTTCGATAATCAGTTTTTAATAGAGTAATTTTATCAGTTAATCCTGATGATTCTATTTTTTCCTTAACATATTTATATTGCGCATCAGATATAGTTGTAGTAGTAATATGACAATGATAGTTCTTAGCAGCATGGATGGCAAAGCTACCCCAGCCGGTACCAATCTCAAGCACAGAATCTTTCTCTTGGATGCTTAATTTTCGACAGATTCGATCTAGTTTTTCAATTGATGCATCCTTCATTGATGTAGTATCTTTTTCAAAAATACCACAAGAATATGTCATAGTCTCATCTAACCATAGTTTATAGAATTCATTACTTAAATCATAATGAGCAAGAATATTTTTTTTACTCCCAGCTAAAGAATTTTTTCGTTTCAAATGAATAATAGAATTAATGGGTTTCATTAGATTCGACCAACCCGATTCTAACTTCCCCATAACATCACTATTCCGAATAATTATTCTTATAAGTATTACAAGATCATCTGCCGACCACAATCCATTAGAATATGCTTCAGCAGCACCCAATAATCCATCACTCCCAATCATTACATAAAATTCTGGTGAGTTTATTTGAACCTTAACAATAAGTTTTGAATCAGGATGACCAAAGTGAAATACTTCTTCCCCATCCTGAACATGAATTTGTCCATAATCAATATTCTGCATTTTTTTTAATAAAACAGATTTAAAGAAACGTGATAGATAGCTTCTCTTTTTCCTTGATTGTAAACGGTCAACCGCAGTATCTACTCTTATATTATTCATTTATTTTCCATATTTGCTTTTATTTTCTTAGGATGAACATAAAATTGTGCGCCTTTTATCCATAATTTAAATGCTTGCCAATGTATACGAAATACAACACGAACTGTTAAAAACGGAAAACGCAATGTTTCTAAAATTAAATTTTTTGTATTGAGTGCTATCCTGTTTAATGTCAAAGTAGCATCAAAAACTTTCTGTTCATCTTTAAAATTTTTCATATTAACTAATAAATTTTTTTGTGGTTGGGTAAAAACCCATTCATAATCATGATCCATCCCCCAAAAAGGGCTTACATGAAAATCTTTTTTCATATTTGATGTAAGATTATTATGCCCTTCTATTTTATCAGAAATAATATATGTATGCCTGTCTTGCCATGGAGTATTGGTAACCTCGGCCATAACAAGCTCTACATTGTTGTCATCTTCATCAAAACAATAATAAAAACTCACTGGGTTAAAACAATAACCAAAATAGCGTAAATGTGTGAGAATCCTTATCGGCCCTTTCAGATCTAATCCTGTTTTTTCTAATATGGTATCTCGTACCGCAGTATCTAATGATATCTCCTCATTACCATGATAATCTTTACGATTAAATGAAACGATAGCTGGCTTATTTATATTCCAGAGCAAAGATTTTTTTAGCATTGTCTCTACTTTCGATATGTCAAAATACATCATAAATATGGGATAACTGAAAAAATGATTGAATGGAGTAAAACGGCGGTGACGTATAGTTCCCTTATATATATAATTATCAAGAGATAAATTCAAAGTGATAATCCAAAATGACTACATACTTCTAATGCACTGACTACACCATCTTCATGAAAACCATTATGCCAATATGCACCACAGTAATATGTATTATTTACTCCACTAATCTCACCTTTTCGCTTCTGTGCATCAATTCCGCCTATCGTAAAGAGTGGATGATGATATTGTAATTTTTTAAGAATCTTACCTTCTTCTATTAGTTCATTATTATTTAGGGTAACACAATATGTTTCAGATGCATTTAAACTTTGTAAAATATTCATATTATATGTCATTGTAACTGGATTATCAGTTTCTTGATCAAGATTATAATTCCAGCTTGCCCAAGCAGATTTTCGTTTAGGAAGTACAGTCAAATCTGTATGCAGAATAGCATCATTTGATTGATATGGTAAGGCTTTCAAAATTTCTTGTTCCTTTGGTGATGGATCTTTGAGCATTTTTAGGGCCTGATCACTGTGAGTACCTATAACAACAGCATCGAATTCTTCTTCAATGCCTGTTTCTGTTTTTATGATGATTTTATCTTGATCCCTTGTTATTGAATCGATTCCAGTATTAAGTCTTATTTTTGATTTAAAATCTACAATCATCTTTTTTATATATTCTTTTGAACCTCCTTTTATTACCCACCAACCACTTCTATTTTTAATTTGTAATAATCCATGATTATTAAAAAAGCGTATAAAAAATAATGCAGGTACTCTTAACATTGAATCTGCCTTAGTAGACCAGATAGCAGATCCCATTGGGATTACATAATTATTGATAAAAGCTTTTGAGTAACTTTTGGAAGATAAATATTGTTCAAGCGTAATTTCAGGTGATATCGTTTCTAAATCAGACCGAGCATTTTTATTAAATCGAATAATATCCCAAAGCATAATCCAAAATGAAGGACGAAAAAGATTTAACTTCTGTGAAAAAAGAGAAGCAATAGAATTACCGGCATATTCTAGGTTTTTTTTGATCGATTTAACACTAAAACCCATACTTGTCGGTTGACGTTTTACATTCAAAATATCTAAAAGTTTTATAAAATTGGGATAAGTCATTTCATTATAGACTATAAAACCTGAATCTACAGACAAGCTCTCAGAACCATTTTTAATAGAATGTGTATGAGTATGACCACCAATATAATCATTTTTTTCAAAGACAATTATATCATGTTTACGATTCAATAAATATGCCGCTGTTAAACCTGAAATTCCAGTCCCAATAATAGCAATCTTCATAATTATAT
>MDTC01000615.1_pt1 | contig 17094 bp, 17 predicted proteins | sample 811181 | NCBI WGS metagenome assembly MDTC01 (sample SAMN05326644, study PRJNA326480) | marine metagenome | isolation source: seawater | place: Pacific Ocean: North | collected 2011 | reverse complement strand
GTTCTGCGGCGGCCTGTTCTGCGGCGGCCTGTTCTGCTGCTGCTTGTTCTGCTGCTGCTTGTTCTGCTGCTGCTTGTTCTGCTGCTGCTTGTTCTTCGTCAACCTGATTTTCTTGAGTCTCCGTTAAATCAAGGGTGGTGTTTTCATCGTCTGCCATTTTATATAATTAAATATATTTTTAATAAGGAAAAACCACGTCTTAAATTTACATTTAAAGGGATATTAATCAAATAATATAATTATAAATGAGCAAAGGATTCCCTAATCTAGGTAATACATGCTATATGAATGCTGCCCTTCAATGTCTTTGTCATATACCATGTTTAAGGAATGATTACCCTCCACTTATACTCGATGTCCAGAAAAGGAGTAGAAATAATAACTATACATTAATGGATCAATGGATTCAATTACAAGAATCAGTATGGGAAAGCGATGATGCTGTTGTTGATACAAAACCAATTCTAATGGAATTTATTCAAAGATGTAAAAAAGAAGATATTTTATTTCATTCATTTCATCAAAATGATACAACCGATTTCTTAAATACTTTTATGGATTTTTTACATAATTCAATTAAGAGAAAGGTAAACATAAAAATTACAGGGACTCCTAAAAATCAATATGATCAATTGAAGGTTGATAGTCTTAATAAATGGAAAGACTTTTTTGAAAGTAATTATTCTTATATTATTAAAGAATTTAATTCGAAATTAATATCATTACTATCATGTCCTGAATGTGATCACCTTGTTATAAACCATGAACCAATTATGACAATAGCATTAACTCTTAAAAATAATTATAAAACTATTTATGATTGTTTAGATGAATTTACCAGAGAAGAAAAACTGGATATTGATAATCAATGGAAATGTGAAAAATGTAATAATCACGTTAGTCCTAACAAAAAATTAACATTCTGGGAACTATCTGATATAATAATTATATCCATTAAACAATTCCGTTTGAATCAAAAAATAAATCAACATATTGATTTTCCTGAAGTACTTACTTTAAATAAATACTGCATGAATCTAAGAAATATAAATTACACATATGACCTGATTGGTTTATGTATTCATCAAGGAAGTCTTAATGGTGGTCATTATTATGCCATTTGTAAAAATATTGAGGATAATCAATGGAATATTCATAATGATACAAATGTTACCCCTACTACTATTGAAGATATTAAAAATGAAAATCCATATTGTTTCTTCTACGTTAAACGGAAGGTATAATTATTTTTTCACTCGATTCCATCTCTTACCTTTGGAATATTTAATATTCTCCCATAAATGACCATCTTTACCTTTCATAGTAATATTTAAAGGCATACAATGGGCACAATACCCTAAACCTTTAGGACTTGGTTCGGTCCCCTTAAAATATCCTCTTTTATCGTTTCCACGACAACTATTGACACACAAATACTTTCCTGGTTTCCCCACAAATCTACGTTTTAATAAACTTCGAACTGGAACAATATTCCTTCGCGATGTTTTTCTTGACGTTCTCCTTGACGTTCTCCTAGACGTTCTCCTAGACGTTCTCCTTGACGTTCTCCTAGACGTTTTTCTTGACGTTTTTCTTGACGTTTTTCTTGACGTTCTCCTCGACGTTTTTCTTTGAGTTCTCCTTTGAGTTTTCCTTCGCGATGTTTTACGTTTTGTCCTTTGTGTCAGTGTTTTTCGTAAAGATCGTCTTTTTGTTTTTTTATTTTTCAAAGGTTTTTCACATTTTTTATTATGTTCGATATCTTTTTGATTTGGCACCCCATCCTTAATCCTCACTCTTTTTCTCTTACATGTTTTATTTCCACTTCTTAAAAATGATGAAAATGGAATTGCACCTGCGATTTGAACAAATGCTTCCGTAATTGATTTTACCATTATATATATATATTATATTTTATTAATATTTTATTATATATATTGATCATCATCTACAATCAGAATATGGTCTACTTCATCTTGGGGAATATTTTCATCAATAACTATAAATTCATTCATAAAATTAAGGAGTTTATCGGCAGTTGTTCCTTTTTTATCAAAATAATCAACAGTATAGGAATTACATATATCTTTAAAAGTAATAAATAAATTAACTATATCATCATGGTATTTTAATGTAAATATTTCATTCTCTTCTTTTTTATAATTTCCATAATTATCATTTGCAAGATTAAATAAAAATAAATAAAAATGAACCTTAAAATCATCATACGGTACAGTAATATGTATTTCTTTATCACTATTATTATTAAACCATAACATTAGTCGATCAAATAATACATCACATATTACTTTATTTATTACAACAGTCCATCGATTTGGAGTAGAAAATAACCATTGAATTAATAATTCATTCATATTATTAAAACAAAGAAATATAAACATAAATTTAAACATAAATTTAAATATAAATTTAAATAAATCTAAGAAATGATCTCAATTATCTTTTTCTTTAATTTATCATATGGCATACTACCGTCGATATAAATAGTTCCTTCTGGGAAATTTAATACACCGGTCTCAGATGCATGTGTCATATTTTTAAGGTGATCTTCATAATTATGTTTATAGATTGCCTTTATTCTTTGAACACGTATTTCTGTAGGTGTTGTCAATGATATAATCGTCCACCCTTTAAGGTGGTCTAATTCATTTTGAAAACGTAGATCATCAACGATACAATACTCTTTATCTTTTGTTTTTGAAACAACACATTTTGCCCAAACATCTTCATCAATTTCTCTCATTTTACTAGCAACATTAATTAATAATGATCTATCTTTATTTCTCATTCCAAATAGTTCAAATGCTAATTCTTTAACTCGACCTCCAAAAGAATAAATAGAATAACGATCATTATGTTCTTTAATGATGTTCGCAATAGTTGATTTCCCAGAACACATCGGTCCATTAATAGCAATCTTCATAATAAAATAGAATTATAATTTATCAAATATAATATTCAAATTTTTAAATCCTTTATTTTGATTTTTCAAACCAATCTTCATCTTCAGTCCCCTTATTTATTAAATGGACACCAAGTATCGAACCACCGATTAATATAGCCCATTTAAGTATAGCAATGAAAATTTCCTTAAATCTACCATTTTTTAATGTAGAGCATCCAAATCCTGCAACAAAGAAGGATGTTAAAATACCAATAAATAATGTCGCAATTTGAGAATAATATATCGATCTTGCATATTTATTCTTACGGTTAACGCTCTTATTCCTAAGATATAGGAATATATAACTCATAATATTTACAATGAAAACCAATATACCAATGTATAAAGTTAATGTACCATAATTAATATTTTCTACACTATCTACTGCTCTCGATATAATTCCGCCACCAGAGATTCCACCTGGATTTTGACCTTGGAACTTTCGACGTATAAAAGATGAAGCATATGTATATGCCGATAATGTTATAATTAAATATGGTATTGCATCTTTATATGATTCCTCCTTTTCTTCTTTCGTGAGACCAGTAAGGTCTTTATCACTTGATATCTGTCTTGTTGCAAATATAATAATAAATGATAATAATGTAAATATCATTAATATTGTATTTGGAGTAATCCAATTATTGTTTGATAGATCGGCACAGAAGAAACTTGGAATTACCTTACCAAATGTTAATGTTAAGATTAAATTTATACATATCATAACTACTATGACTACTAACCATTGTACAAAGAATGATGACTCTTTGATTTTTGTTAATGTAGATTTTTCTTCGGATGCCATTATTTATACTATAAAGAAATATAATTTTTATAAATATATAGTATAAATAATGATTAAAACAAATCTAAGGATAAATAATTTTTTCATAGTTATGAAAAAAAAAGATAACTCAACAAACTATTACTTATCAGATATCGATGAGATTAATACATGGAAAAATACAAGTAATAAACTTCTTAAGGATTATATGAAAAATGATGTAACTGATAAGATATGTAAATTACTCCAAGAGAATAATGTAACTTCCAATGTTAACTTTATTGAATCAAATAAAGAAATTTCAAAAAATATTATCGTTCATAAGAGTGATGGTGGGTGAGGTGAAGTAACTTATAAAAAACAATTTAGTGGTGGAACTTGAAACGTTGATCAAAATCAAAAAGTTGATCAAAATCAAAAAGTTGATCAAAATTAAAAAGTTAATCAAAATTAAAAAAGTTAATCAAAATTAATATTTTATCATATGACGGATAAGGTTTAAATAATAATCTTATCCTGAAACGGATAATCATCTATTAAATTTGAAAATATACATAAAGATTAATTTATTAAAATAATAAACTATGCACTTGAAAATTAAACCCAATGATCAATCATTAATCGAAGTATATCAAAATCATTCAAGTTACCATGAAGGTGATGCAGGTCTAGATCTATTCATTAATTCAGATATAGTTGTCCCTGCAAAAGCAATTTCTTTTCAAATTAACCTAGGTATCTCATGTGAAGCATTCCCGGATAAAAGTAAACAACATAATGTTTGGTACTACCTTTATCCAAGATCATCCATGGGTAGTAAAACACCTTTAAGGTTAGCAAATTCAGTAGGTATTATTGATTCTGGATATCGTGGAGATTTAATTGCTATTGTTGATAATATTAGTGATCAAGAATATAGAATAAATGCTTCCTCTAGATTGTTTCAAATATGTTCTGCGGATGGATCTCCAATAACATTTCAAGTTGTAAATACTTTATCTGAAACTTCGAGAGGTTCAGGAGGTCTCGGAAGTACTGGTGCCTCCGGGTAACTGTTCTGGTGCGCTATAGTGTTTAATAACATTATTTAATTCAGCTATCATTCTACCGACTGGTATTAGTTCATTTGGTTCCCAGTGACACCGTCTATTTGCAGTTAATAGTAAATTATATAATGCTTCTATAAATGAAAGATTAATTGATATCATTATAGGTTTTTTACTATCCTCCTCATTTCCCGATCCTCTCGATTGTTGTTGCTGTTGCTGTTTCTGTTGCTGTTGCTGTTGTTGCTGTTGCTGTTGCTGTTGCTGTTGCTGTTGTTGTTGCTGTTGTTGTTGCTGTTGTTGCTGTTGTTGTTTTTGTTGTCTTGAACGAGTTTGTTTTTTCTTCTGACCAGTAACGATTTTTTTTATTTCTTCTTTACTTTTTACTTTTTCTTCTTCCATTTGTAATTACATATTTTTTTAATATTAATTTTTAAACTTGGAGGAATATTAACAGAAATATTATATTCTATTAAATTTAATAGTATGAATGAAAGATTTAAAATATTAGATACAAGGAATTATGATACATTTAAAATAAAAACATTTTCAGGTTTTAAAAAAAACGATGTTATTAATGCAGTCTTAAAATCAATTGAAGCAAAGAAGATTGAGCAATCATGTTACTGGGCAACAGAATCAATTGTTTCAGGATATTCAACTACTCTTTGGGATAAATTAATTATATATGCATGTAAGGTTATTCATATTAATAATCCACGTCTACCTTATATTCTTATGAAAAAAAATATAATTTATAATAATCAAATAAATATTCTCGATAAGAAATCGAAAGATAATATTTTATTAATACGAAATAGTCAAATGATACGAAATTTATTTTTTGATATTATTACTACTTTGTGTATTTCATTAAAAACAAAAAGATATGATAAATATCATAAAATTAATGAAAAAGAAGACTTTAAATTCGATAATATAAAAAAAAGATTATGTTCTCAAATGAACATTTTACCACCACATATTATACGTTTTAATGATCCAGATGAATTAAAAGTAATCTTAAATGAAATATTTACAATGTGTAAAAATAAACAATTTGGATATGATAGATGTTGTTTTTGGATTTTATGGTTAGTAAAATGGGAGTCACTTCATAAAAAGAAAAATGAATTATGGTCGATAAGTGAAAGAGATATTAAAGAAGTACCGAAAAAGTTTAGATCAAATCTTATATGGATCATTTGGGAAATAATCTTTGAAGAAATGAAACTAAGAAATAATGAAAGCATTACAAAACAAATTAATTCCTTATATAAACTCTTTACAATGAATTATACCAATGGTAAAAGGAATAAAAGACTCCCTATTGTATTTAATGCAATTGGATACTTAACCCATGATATTAATTTTAATATTCCTATACGATCGAAGTTAAATATATTTATTCAAACCCAATGCAATGTTAATAAGATGTTTTCCGCAATTAAAAAAAATGAAATCATTGAGGAAAAAATAGTTGTTAAAAAACTTAAAAATAAAAAAGATACAACTGTAGAAGTTGCTCAAGATAAAATAAGTTTATTTAATGAAGTTGATAAATTTATTATGGATAAATAATCTTTATGCAGAACATGTTTCACATGGTTTCTCAGGTTCTACAGTAAATTGAATCGCCTTAGAACTCGGACGAGTCCTTAAATAATACATACCTGTCTTTAATCCCTTTTGCCATCCATAAAAATGCATCGATGATAATAACTTAAAATTTGGTGCTTCAGTAAATAAATTAAGACTTTGTGACTGACAGATGAATTTACCTCGATCTGCTGCCATATCTAATATATTCTTTTGTTTTACTTCCCATGCAGTAATATATCTATCTTGAATAAATTTAGGTATTTCAGGAATATTCTGTACAGAACCATCATTTAAAACGATTTTATCTTTCACTGTATCGTTCCATATCTCTAATTCCATAAGATCTTTAACTAAATATTCATTAATTACCATAAATTCACCTGCAAGAACCCTCCTTGAATAAATATTTGATAATACAGGTTCAATACATTCGAAGTTCCCTAATATCTGTGATGTTGATGCAGTTGGCATAGGTGCAACCAATAAACTATTTCTTACACCATATAACTTGATCTTATCCCTTAGTTCATCCCAATTAAATAATGAATTATCGACTTCTTCATTCCATAAATCAAACTGTAGTTTTCCATGATACATTGGACTTCCTATATATGTCGAATAAGTTCCTAAATATTCTTCCCTTTCTAATTCACCTGCATATACATTATAATCACCTTTTAATTTTTCAAGTTCTTCACTTGGTACAAAATTATCATTATATACTCCAGTCTTAATGATTTTTAATTTATCCTCTCTTTCCTTAGCAATTTCATTTGATGCCTCCAAAGATCCATAATAAATACTCTCAAATATTTTTTTATTAATCTCCTTTGATAAATTAGACCCAAAAGGTGTCTTCATTTCATAAAAAACATTGGCCAACCCTTGTACTCCAATTCCTATTGGACGGTGTCTCATATTTGATAATTCAGTCTCAGGTATAGGATAAAAATTATAATCAATAATTTTATTCAAATTATAAGTTAGTACCTTCGAAAGATCCTTTAATTTATTATAATCAAAGGAAGGTTTCAGATATTCAACTAATTCAGTATATCCTCCAATAAATTGATTCTCATTTTGATAAATTTTTGGGAAAGTAATCCCCTGGGGTCCATCAACACATAATGTATATTCCTTTCGATCCCTACAGTTATATTTAATACCACGGGCTTCACACAATAATTTAGCATATTTACAATAAACACATCCTTGGGTTGTATATATCGTAAGGTAGAATTCACTTGTATCTTTATAAGTTAAACACTTTGGTAATGAAATAGAAGCCAAATTGCATACAGCAGTTTCTTCATCATTTGAATATTCAATGATCTCTGTACAAAGATTCGATGATTTTATAGTTCCAAGGTTCTTCTGATTTGATTTTTGGTTACATGCATCCTTATATAATAAATAAGGGGTACCAGTTTCAATCTGTGATGTTAATATTGAAAACCAGATTTTTTGAGCATCCACTTGTTTCTTAAATGAACCACTTTCTTCATATTGTGTATATAATTTATCGAATTCATCTCCATAACAATCACTTAATCCGGGACATTCATTTGGACACATTAAGGACCACTTCTTGTTTTCTTTAACCCTCTTCATAAAAAGGTCGGGTATCCATAATCCATAAAATAAATCACGGGCACGTTCTAATTCATTTCCATGATTTTTCTTTAATTCAAGAAACTCAAGTATATCATAATGCCATGGTTCCAAATAAATCGCAAATGATCCATTCCTTTTACCACCTCCTTGGTCAATATACCTGGCAGTATCATTAAATACACGTAACATAGGGACAATACCGTTTGAATAACCATTTGTACCTTTAATAAAAGAATTATTCGAACGGATATTATGTATGTGTAATCCTATTCCACCTGAATATTTTGATATTTTCGCACAATCCTTCAATGTATTATAAATCCCATCGACAGAATCTTCCTTCATTGATAATAAGAAACAAGATGCTAACTGTTCCCGCTGTGTTCCGGCATTAAATAATGTTGGGGTAGCATGAATAAAATCTTTATTAGAAATATGATGGTATGTCTCAAATGCTTTGTCTAGATTATCACGATGAATACATAAAGCAACTCTCATAAATAAATATTGTGGGCGTTCAACAATAACTTCATTTATTTTTAATAAATAACTCTTTTGTAGTGTCTTAAAACCAAAATAATCAATATTATAATCATTAATGTTATTTATAACATCGTTAATCTCTTGTTCATTCTCTATCACCAAATTATAAAGATATTCCTTAATTATGTTCGATTCATATAAATCTCGAATAACATCAGAAAACTTATCAGAAGTACTTTTTTGATGGTTTGAAACGACTATACGACTTGCTAATTTCGCATAGTCAGGATTCTTAGAATACAAAGATATTGAAATCTGAGAAGATAATTCATCCAGTTCACTTGTCTTAACTTTATCATAAATTTCAGAACAAACCTTTTGTGCAATTACAGTATGGTCTATCGATAACTTCTCTATAAATTCAACACTATTACACATAGATTCTATCCTTCTTAATATCTTATCAAAGGATACATCTTCGTATAATCCATTCCTTTTTTCAACCAACATAATTATATAATAATATAACAAATATATTTTAAGTATTTTCAATAAATTATAATATTTATATATATATATATGTTTAAAGGGAAGATCCCTATTTTAATTGGTATAACTATGCTTACCATTACAATCATAACTATTATAATTGTGATTAATAATGATGACGATGACGATGACGATGACGGTGATGATGACGATGATATTATACAGAGGACATGTAAAGATACAAATGCAGATGGTACAGAAGATGTATTTAATTGTAATTCACATGTAAATTCCATCACACCATATCCACAAAATATTATATGTAATAGTAATCCATGTACACCCCAAGAGTGCTGTACTGTTGTACCTTCTGCTCCGTCATCTCCAACGGCAGGTGTGCGGAGCGAATCAAGGAGGGCATCAATGCCTACTTGCGCTGATGCTAATGCCGATGGGACTGCAAACGATGCCCATGATTGTTCTGGTCATACCAACGACATCGCTGATTCTCCAGGTGACATTACCTGTGCCGCAAACCCTTGCACAGATACAGAGTGCTGTACTGTCACACCATCCCCTTCAACGACAGGTGGATCATCGATGCCTACTTGCGCTGATGCTAATGCCGATGGGACTGCCAACGATGCTCATGACTGCTCTGGCCACGTCAACGCCATCGATGGAACGCCGGCCGGCATCACGTGCTCGGCCGACCCTTGCACGGACACCGAGTGCTGCACTGTACCGCCTCCGCGCACGTGCGCCGATATCAATGCGGACGGGACTGCCAACGATGCTCATGACTGCTCTGGTCATGCCAAAGACATCGCTGCTTCTCCAGGTGACATTACCTGTGCCGCAAACCCTTGCATAGATACAGAGTGCTGTACTGTAATCCCCAGGACGTGCGCGGATACTAATGCTGATGGGGCTCCCGATCTATTTAATTGTCCTCATCATGGTTTAGAAATAATTGACGATAGTAGTCAAGAGTGTCAAGACATTTCCTCAGGTGGTTGTAATCATATTGATTGTTGTAAGCCCAGGCATTGTCGTAAAGTATATAATGATTTATGTGAATTAATAGAGTTACCACATAGTGTCCTACAAAATATACCAGATGATACAAATAGAGCATGTTCCCGTAGTTTACTTGTTGATATATCAAAAAGTGACCATTCAACTGCCGAATCATGTGAGGATTTAAATAACATTGGAGGTGTTGGTGATTTAATTGGACATTATAAACGCATACCAGATGGAAGTGATATAATAATAACTGATTTATCAGATATAACTTGTAAGTTTGGAGAAGGTATAGATTCTAGTTTCGATCCAAGTGCTCCAACAGGTTGTCCACATAATGTACACTCGTGTTTAGATGAAGCAATGAAAAACTGTTATGGTCAAGAACAAAGTTGTCGTATATTTATGGAAAGAATCGATACTAGTGATCAAACGGATTATTCTCAATTAATTGATATAAATAGGAGTTATCAAGTACCTGGATCTTCAGATAGATATCAGATGAACAGTCAGATTAGAAATAATTCAGGAAATGATTATTCATCGTGTTTATCAAATAAAGAGTGTTATAATGTAATCCAATGTATTAATGATGCTGGATCTAGCTCTAGTGCTTATCATTTTAATCCATACCAAGATATTCCACAAGAATTAAGTCAAAGATTAAATGCAGCAAACAATATTGATAATTTAGCATATAAATGTGTTGATGCTGCACCAACTGATCAAAATTTTTACTCAGCGATCGATTCGATTATTCTTGATAAAGGAAATTACGGAGCATTCCAATTTAAACCATGTGGTTTTAGAGGAAGTCTTGATGAATGTGATGCCCATTCAATAACTGACCATAACATAGGTATATTTAATATAGGCGGTACAACTACCTGTACATGGGAAGATACTTCAAGTAATAGTGAGGAAATATCGGAAGACAATATACATCAGATGTTAGGTGATTTGAGTGATTCGGATAATATTATATGTCAGAGGCGTTCTGAACAGATAAAACATGGTGGGCTCTGTGTAAATACTGATGATGATAGGATTGGATATAATAGTGGTGGTGCTATATACACTAATCAAAATACATGCGAAGATAGTGGTGTATATACATGGATTCCAATTGATATTAATGGATTTCCACTAAATGAAGATGTTTATCAAAAAACAGATCATATATCTCCACCATGTTGTCGGGGTAATGGACGGGCCGCCCAGTATACAAGTCAATATTCAATTAATTGTGATGATCCAAGAAGACAACCTAAATGTAGACAGAATGCTGAGATGGTGGATACTATCATGATTGGTGATGAGGAAGTCCATAAAGGTTATAGATTAAATAGAAATGATTATTTTGCATATCTATTACATAAGGCGCACGAGGATGAAATGGACCCATTTAATGAATATGATACATACTTGGAAAATAGAGGAATTTCTGATACAGGATTACATCAATTGCCAGGTGAATTATATAATATTATGGGGGATCAAGATTTGAATAGAAAATATGCCCTTACCTCGTGTGCTGATGTTATACAAGGTCAAGATATTTCCCACTGTTTAAACGAAAATACCAGAACGACGGTATGTCCACCTATAGAATGTATACAACAGAGTACATGTACAGGTGAAGCCGATAGAGCACTATGTGGGTTTAATGGCACGACGTGTCCCGCTGGTTGCGACCATAGATCTCCATCGAATATATTAGGCGTGAGTTATAATTATAATATACATGAGATTGATAATTATATTTATTTTAATAATGATTCAAATTATCAAGGTACACCATCGCCGCAGAAACTAAATGACGAGTGTATTAGTAATAATACAGATGCAAAATGCATACCAGCAGATTATTCGGATTACTATAATATATCAAAATGTTATTCAATAAATAATAATGATCAACAACAAGCGATTACTAAGGATATGTGTGAATCTCAAGGTAATTGTATATTTTGCCCCGGATATGTATTTGATAGTGCTGGTAATATAACATATAATGATTTTCAGGGGACTGTAGATGAAAAATGTGGAATATCCGAAACTTTTAATAGAGAAAGATTAAATATATTAGATATATTTACAGATAAATGCGGGTCTAATGAATGGGGAAGTTCAGATGGATTATTAGATGAAAGATACAATGGTTGTGTGGAATTCGGTTGTGGTTCTCCAAATACAACTGGTTGTGAATTAATTGAAAATGCAAGGTGTATTGACGGTAGTGGTTCAAATGTTGTAGAGGCGGCAGGCGCCCCTCCCATGACTTTAGTTTCATGTGGAGAGGCGGGACATACATGGCAAGTAAAACAATGTAGTGATGATAGTTATAGGGATTATAAGGATTGTATAGATGGTGGAGGGACCTGGGTTTATAAATAAAATGATATATAAATAAAATTATATATAAATAAAATTATATATAAATAAAATGATATATAAATAAAATGATATATAAATAAAATTATATATAAATAAATGGAACCCCAAATGATTGACTATTATAATGAAATGCCATATGGAATAAAAATTATTGAAAAATTAAATGAAGAATACAATGATTTAGATGATTTTAATCGTTCATTACTTGTAGAATTAGATTATTATCGTACTCCAAATATTCTATATCCATCCTTGAAAGAATGGGGGGATAAAACGAAAGAAGTAGATACATTCATTCAAGAAGAAGTTACTCGAAACATAGTTGACAAAGAAGGATATATTGAAGTTTATAAATCACTTACATGTCCAATCTCAATTTATACCATTGTTGAAAAAGCATTAAATCAACTCACAAACAATGAAGATTCTAAAAATAAAACAATTTCAAGGTGGACATATTCGAAGTCACAAGAAATAGTAACAAGTATTACTTCCTTTATTCAAAGTATGGCATTGTATCCCTCAGAAGCATTGTCAAATGAGAATTGTCTTGCTGATATTATCTATAAAAGTATTCAATGGAGATTATTTAGTAAGGATGGATTATTAAATGGATTACCCACCTTTAAATGTATCCATTGTAAAACTATTGATAATGATATTGATGATAATAATTTATGTTCTCGTTGTAGAACTATATAAAATACTTTTATCAATACTTATGGATAAGTAAATATAATATATATTATTTATCCATATCCTAAATGGAAGATAAATCCATTAATGATAAATTATGTAAATATATTATAAAGATATTAGATATTAAAGATATTATTGATAATTGGTTAGATGAAGAAGAATATCGAATAAAACCACTTGTTATCTATGGTAATCCAGGGACTGGAAAATCAACGATTGCAAACTACATTTTAAGAGATTGGGTAAAAATAATAATTAATATTGATATGTCTAAATCCGGTATTATTCTCGAGGAATTCCTTAATTCATCATTATATAAAAAAAGTATTACTATGATGTTTTCAGATAATAAATATAAATCATTAATTATTGATGATTTATATCATATTCAGCATAATGATAAAAAGTTATATAAATCAATTATCAATTTCTCTAAAAAAAATAATAACAATCACCCCGTAATATATATATTTGATATCATTAACCATAAATCAATAGTACATCTTATTAATAATAGTTTCAAGATAAACATAAATTATAAAAATTATCAAATAAAATATATTGTTAAAAACTATTTTATCAAAGATAAAAAAATACCAATTAATGAATTAAATAACCTTATTAATAATTCAAATAAAAATTTTCATAATATTATCAATAATATTAACTTTTATAGAGAGAATTATAATACCATCCACAAATATGATACAACAGAAAATGAATTATCACTCTTTATAAGAAATATATTAGATATGGATAATATAAATGATCTATATCTAAAAGCAACCTCGGATTATAATATTATTGGATTGAATATACTTGAAAATATATATGATTGGTTATCACAACATAAAAAGATAAATAAAAAGGAAAAAATATTAATCCTTAATAACATTTATAATCATATGTGTTATGGTGATCTAATTCTAAATAAAATGTATTTAATTAATGACTGGAGTTTAGTTGATCATGTAATTACAAATACAATTATTTATCCATATTATATGATTAAATCAAAGAATATTAATATAATAGACATCAATTATAATAAATATATTAGTCGATGTATTATTTATACATATAATAATAAGTTACTATCGTTTTTTAACTTTGATAATACTAAATTATCCTACATTTACGATTTAATATTAAATTATACAATACATAAAAAAGAAAAAGATTTATATCTTATCAAAAATATAATTAATCATTATAATTTAACTCTAAAATTTCTTGAGAAATTTCTTAAATATTACAGTGAATATAACATTCACAAAAAATCTATTTCAAACCTTTATAAGTAGATAAATCTTCTTTTGTTAATTCATATCCCCAGTGCAATAATACCTGGCGAATTACTGGACTAATTTCAAGGTTATTATACCTTGATTTTCCTTTAATGATTTGATTCATTAACCTTCTTCGGAACCTACCATTCGGTCCTGCTAATTTTAACCATCGTTTTATTTGTCTTTCATCATCTTTTGTCCTTCTTCCCATATAAAATCGACAATACCATTGAAACCATCCATATGGATCCTGCTTTATTATCCATTCATTATCCTCCCATTCTTTAAGGGATGATCCACACTTCACCCCATATTTATTTATTTTTTTATCATATTTAGAAGATGTAATGTATTTTTCAATATCCAATCCAGCAAACCATGAGTTTGGATATTCTTTAATAACATTACCTGATTTATATGATTTCCCTGTTATTGAAGAATATATTGGTCGAAAGTATGTACCCCCAAATGCACCCATTTGAAATACTTCCTTAGGTGTTAAGTTTGGTGTAAATTCAGGATAATCTGGGAAATTCTTCATTATTATATTATTTATATTTTAAAAAAACATAATTCGTATATTTAAAAATATCATAATAATCATCGTTATTAATAAAATTACAAATGAAACAACTACTTTTATTATGTAAGGATATAATTCATTCATTATCTCCTTAATAATAGGATTAATAATTGTTTCTTTTAATATTTTCATATTATCAGTCTCATTTACTTCCTCAGCAATTTCTTTTAGTATGTCTTTAACAATATCTGTTAAATTCATTTATTATATTTCAGATTATTTTATCTACTAAAGAACTTATTCATTACTTAAACATAAATTTGAATTAATATTATAAAGTATAATATAAACACAAATACCATGGGTATTAAATCTCTAACGAAAACAATTCAAAGATTCTCTCCAGAGTCAATTCAAGTCGAAAACTTATATAAACTATCAGGTAAAAGAGTTGCCGTTGATGCAAGTTTAGTTATTTATCAACAACTCTTGAAATGTCCAAAAGGCAAATTGTTCAAAAATTCGAAAGATAAAATCACGAACCATATTACAGGTCTCTTTTACAAAATTATGAATTATGTATCACTAAATATTGAACTGATATTTATCTTTGATGGTAAACCACCAGATAATAAAAAAGATTGTATTGACCTTAGAAAAGAAAAATGTCAAAAAGCAAAGGATTCTTTAACTTCTTCCTCCACTGAAGAAGAAAGGAATCGAGTTGAAAAAGCATCATTAAGATTAACACCAGAAATGATTAACGATATTAAACATCTATTACATTTAATGGGGATCAGTTATATTCAATCTGATGGAGAAGGAGAAGCAATTGCAAGTGAATTATGTCGAATGGGGTTTGTTGATTATGTATTAACTGAAGATATGGATACCATGGTCTATGGTTGTCCTAAATTAATCAGAAACTGCACTGATAAAAGTTTAAAAAGAAAGGATATTGTATCTATCTTTGATTATAATAAAGTGATTGAAGGCTTACAAATTGATCATGATAAATTTGTTGATTTCTGTATTCTCTGCGGATGTGATTATTGTCCGGTTGTACCAAAAATTGGTCACATAACTGCATATAAATTAATTCAAAAATATAATTCGATTGAAGATATAATTCAAAATACAGAATATAAATTCCCAGAAGGATATTTAAAATTATTCAATGATGCAAAAATTAATTTCAATTTATATCGAGATAAATTAAAATTAGATGATCTTAAAATTAATTCAAGTACTAAAAATATACCAGATCTCAGTAAATACTTAATACAAGAAATAGAAATGAATGAAAAAAGAGTACATTCAACTATAAAAAAATACCATAATAATTATAAAATTAATAATTAATAATCAATTTTAAATATACTATTCAATTTTCACCATCTTAGATGCTTGCATTTTAGGATTATTATCTTTTATTTCTTTTTTCTTTTTCATTTGATTCTCAGTCAGTTTAATACATTCATGTGATACACGCGATGAATGTTTTGTACAATATCGATTTCCACATTCACATAAAATACTAAATAATCCACATTTTTCATTACAGAAAGCACATTTTATCTTTTTTTCTTTTTTCTTTTTCTTAACTTCTCTTATAGAAGTTTCCATACATTTTTTACTTTTAGTTTCAGTTTCACTAATTTCCCCCCTATCACTCATTACATCATGTTTACTTTTTAATGTTGTATCATCTAATTTAGGGGAACTTATTTTTTCGGTTTCCATTTCTATTAATAATTATTTAATATTTATATTTAAATTTCTTAGTAATTAAATCAAATTTCAAAAATGTGTATAACCCCATCCTCTAAAGTTTTTTTGTAAATTATCATTAATCGTAGGTTCCTTCTTCTGTAATCTGATACTTTCTTTTTTATATTCGTTTTTAGTTTTAGTTCCACCTCCTTTCAATAACCTTTTTAACTTCTGCAATTGTATTGAATTATTCCTATCGATACCTCCACCGCCAGATTCTTCTTCTGATTCAGAACTAGATTCTTCTTCTTCTGATTCTTCATCAGAAGTCTCTTGGGGTTCTTCTTCAGAACTAGACTCTTCTTCTGATTCTTCTGATTCTTCTTCTGATTCTTTTTCTGATTCTTCTTCTGATTCTTTTTCTGATTCTTCTTCTGATTCTTTTTCTGATTCTTCTTCTGATT
>MDTC01174461.1_pt1 | contig 17095 bp, 6 predicted proteins | sample 811181 | NCBI WGS metagenome assembly MDTC01 (sample SAMN05326644, study PRJNA326480) | marine metagenome | isolation source: seawater | place: Pacific Ocean: North | collected 2011 | reverse complement strand
CAATTATAATATTATGTTTATTCATATTATCAATATTTTTATTATCTAAAATAGGATCATATCTCATAACTGATTTATTCTTCATATATGTTTTATAAAAATAACCATAATCACCTGATAAAAATAGTTTTCTACTTCCAATATCATTTTTAGTTTCATATGCAACAGGTCTTTCAGTAATAGTAGCACAAGCCAGTCTTTTTTGAAAATTATAATATGGCAATGTTCTATTTAATTTAGGTTTATATATTGTTATAGCTGAAGCTGTAAGATTAATAAATGCATCAATAGATGTATCTTCAATTGGATCATTATAATCTTCATTTTCAAAAAAAAGTAATTCATCTTGTTCATTTAAAAAAGTACGGTGACCGTATGTATTTTTTGCAATTGAATATGGTTTATCGTCAGATTTAGTTTTATGTGTATTAATATTACTATTAACATAATATTCATTTTTAGATGTAACATAGCCTTTTGAAGTTAGAGGAGTAATTGAATAATCTTGGTCAGCAGATGCATCAAATACTATATTAACGTTATCATTGTTAAGTAAATCAAATAATTGATTAATTTCACCACTTGTAGTAATATTAGGATCCATTAACATATATATATAATATTCACTGTGTATTGAATTGTCGTTATGAACCTTTGAAAAATTATCAGAATTAATTCTATAGTTTCGATCATATTCTTGTTTACTATTAATAGATGTATCTAATACATAACCTATAAATTTTGTAGTATATGTATATTCACTATAATATAAAGGTATATCTTTACTTGTTGATGTTACATTATAATGACTATTATTTATTTGTGAATCTGAAATAGCCGATTCATCTTCAATTATATATACACCCATACCTGGTAAAAATGCTTTGGACGTCTGTTCAGTATTTTTAAGTAACTGATGAGGTCTTCTATAACTTTTATATGGAACACCAACTATATCAATATTAGTACCAAATTCGGATTTATCATATGTTTTAATTATATCATATTCATGATATGGGAACAATTTTTTACTATAACCCTTAACTGATCTATTATTAATATTTGTTTCAGTAGCAATACTCCCGTCAGTATTAAGTGGTTCGTAACAAAAACCCTTATCATCGATAGGACATACTTTAAGTTTTATTATTCTATTTTTGAATACATTATATGAATAGCGTCTATATAATTCAGATGCTTTAACTAAATTATAACTCATATTTTGATATACTTTGTTAATCTGTTCATCAAGTAACCTCTCAAAAACTCCTAAAGTGGAATAAGTTTTAATAAATTTAGAGTCAGATGATAAATGTGTAGGACTAAATGTATCTATTGTATCAACTGCAATAGGAAGCCTATAAATTTTTAGATTAATATAATAAAATGATCCAATTGATCCATTAAATGTATTAGATGATAATGGTTCAAATTCATTATCTTTATTATTCTTGTAGAGTTTATTATCAATATCCAAAATAAACATATTATTTGGATTAAATTGATTAGTTAAGACGGGTAATAATTCAATATCATTATTTGAAATAATATTAGTAATATTATCACCACTTTTAGTAATTTTAAATTGAAATTCATTTGGATCAACATTGTCAGTAAATTCCAAATAATATTTTTTACTGTAATCATCTAATTCTTGATTTAAATAACGATATATATATTTGTTTTTAAAGGGAATAGATAATTTTTGTATATTAATTGGATCGTCTATTTTAACTTGAGGAATTGAAGTATAATTATTGCCATTTTCTTGTACAGTAATAATTTCATCTACAAAACCGTTTGATATCGTTGCAATAGCCACCGCAGTAATTCCTCCAATTGAAGGTGCATCAATTGTTATATTAGGTGATGTTGTATAACCTGAACCAGATTGATAAAGTTTAATTTTATCAACTGTACCTTCAATATTTGCAGAAGCTGATGCGTTCCTGAACGCTGGGTTATAAGTGATACTAATTTCACTTGAATCTCCAACGGGTGTACCAGAAGTACTTTCAACTTTTCCATTAGAAATAGTACATATTGCAACAGCTGTGTCATTTCCTGTAAATGTTATGCTGGGTGGTTTTGTATAACCTGAACCGGGATTAGTTAAAACAATATCAATAAGTACGTTGTTTTTAACTGTACAACTTGCCACAGCAGTAGTCCCTGTAGGTGGAACTGAAAAACTAATTGTTGGGGTTCCATTTGCGTTACTACCTCTATCAAGAATAACTACTGATGTTACTTTACCTTCAGTTATTGTATTAGTAAAATTTTCATTTTGGTTGCTGCCTGATATAGCAACTCCTTCATCTTTTACGTATCCAGTACCTCCATTAATTATACTTATATTATTACTACTGGATATTATTCCTGATGCTGTTATTTTAGGATTAGATACATTAAGTTTAGTCCCCGGTACATATCCAAACCCCGGTGAAATAATATTTAACTTACTTATACGCCCATCATCGTCAATCTCTGGGTCTATTAATGCACGTGGTGGGTCAACAGTTAGTGATGTAGAATTACTATAACCTTTTCCTCCGTTAATTACATTATATGAAGTAACATTATTTGCACTTGATTCTATATTACAAGTAACTATAGCACCTTCACCGCCACCTGTATCAGTGATTATAACATTAGGAGGTGATAAAGAATCATAATTTGAACCGTTATTTCCCGTAGTTATACTTCCAATTGCGTCTATGGATATTTTAAGAGAAGCGCGGGTATCTGAATTATTAACTAAGTGTGCAATCCCTCCTCTTATTATTGTTAAAGATATAGTATTTATATCACTTGAAACATATCCTTTTCCAGAATTATATATTTCAATAGCAGATAAGTCACTTTTTACATAACCTTCAGCAGCGATTCCTTCCGAATCAGCTGGGGCACTAAACGTAATAATATCATCTGATTGAAATTGGTTACTTGTATTATCAGTAATTTCAACCGTACCAATACCTGTTATCTGAACTACAGCTGTAGCAGTAACACCAGATGTAGGTACTATAATATTAGGTATTTCAGTATATCCAAATCCAATAGGATCAGTTACAGTTACATCTGTAAGTGCAGTAATTCCTCCACTTGCATTAACAGCTGTAATTTCTATAACTGGTGTAATTGAAGGACTTTCAATAATGACATTTGGAACATTATTATAGCCAGTGCCACCATGTCCGACGTTACAATTAAGCAATATACCTTTGTTTTCAGTACTGGTACCAATAACTGCTGTCGAAATCGCTGAATCTTCTCCATCTAAATGTGTAGTATTAAATGAAATATTTGGATTACCCGTAAATCCCTGACCACTATCATCTACAACAATACTTTGTACCTCGGCGGATATAATAGCAATAGCTTTAGCAGATGAATTTCCTTGAGAATTGTTATATTTATATTCATTATCAACTAAATATTTATTATCACTTTCATTGGTATTACTATCATAAATTTTTCCTATTCCAGATAATCCATTATAATTTAAAATAGTATTATTGTAGATAGTTTGCAATTTAGATATAAAACTGGAATACGGTTCTAATAATGTAACGTTAAAAAATCTTTCACGTATAAAATCTGCATCTTTCATTATTACATTGTGATCTTCAATATATACTCGATCATTAACATTAAAATTATCAGTTGATTTAGTTTCAAAAATAACATAATCTGAATAAATGTCATTATTTTTAGCAATATTAAAAAAACTCCGTTTAATTGTAACTTCATGATTAGCCTCATAATTAGTTTTAAAGTAGTTCCATTTATTATTATTTTCGCTATTTTTAAGTCCAAATTTATCTAATGCAGTATCATCATCTTCTAAAAATTTAAAAAATCTGGGCAGATATATTTGAAAATTACTTAATTTAGAACCAGTTAATTTAGATTCATTAGGTGTAATAGAACTAAATATATAAAACCCCCTTGATGTTTTATTTTGTTCTATTTGCCACGTATTAATATTATTTATAAAATTTTTAGATTGCTCACGCCAACCGGTTTTAGTATTGGTTATAGATGTATATTTTTCAAAAAAAGATGAAGTATCGAAAACAGTTTTATTCATTAAATATGCTCCTATTCCAAGAGTTATCAAATCTAAATTTGGAAGTGAATTATATTTATAGTCATACGGTAATATAATTCCTATTGTATTTGAATCTAATCCAATAATAATATCACCAATTTGAAAATTATTATAATTTTCACTAAATAAGTCGTAATCTGCTTCGATATTTCCATATCTATCAGTTAATTCAGACACATTAGAAAATCTTCCTGTAATGTTATCTTTATGTGTGATATTTACATCTGATAATTTCATAAATATTTCATTTTGAATAAATGTTGTTTCAAATCCAGTTGATTCCATATCTCCATATTCGTTATCTTCTTCTTCATCTAAATTATTATATTCTTTATACCCCTGTTCATTTCTATATCCATTAATCATAGCTTGACCATAATATTCAATAGCAGTTTTATTGGATGTATATAATTGATTTGTTTCATTGTTAAAACCGTTTATTTCATCATATCGTTTATTTACACCATAGTTGTTAAGATAGGACCTTTTAAGATTGGAATCCATAATATTAGAATTATTTATAGAAATATTTGTATTTTTAAATTCTTCTTGTAAATATTCAAGTTTGTCTTCTGATAAATTTTTAAAATCAATATAATTTGATTCACCAATTCCAAATATACGTTTGATTATATAATTTACAGATATATCTTTAGTGTTATTTTCATTTACAGCACTATTTATAAAATCAACATATTTATTATATATTTCATTATCTGTTACATCAACAAAATCTTCTTTTGCAAATAAATTTTGGGTATTTTTAACAGCATCAGATTTTGGTAAAGGTAAAAGTTGTCTTATGCGTATTTTAAAATTTTGTGGTACAATTGCAGTTTTTTCACCACGTGTAATTGATCCACTTATATTTGCTAAACTTCCGCCTCCTGCCATAAAAATCAAAGAATTATTAACAAGAGAAATTTGGGGAATATTAAAATATATGTATGGAAATCCTTCATTATAATATGCTATTTTACCTTTAACAACTGAAGTATTTTTATGAGCATCAAAAATTTTTTTATACTGTTTAAAAAGAATTGAATTTACACTTTTATTTACTGAGATCACAAATTTACTTTCTTGGTTAATACCGAATTCATTATTAAGATCAATAAATTTATTAAAACTACTATCTGTATAAAAAATACCTTTTGAATAATCATACATGCGTGATTTTAAATTATCTAATGCACTCAGCATATATTTCACAATAGAATCAGCTGAATATTTACCACTTGCTATATTAAGTTCATATACAGGGAATTTAGTAGCTTCTTGTAGTTGTGTATTTATATTATAATTTTCATTATTATTATTTAATTCAAAAATATCTGGAAGTATATTTGTATTTGAATTAATTTTAGGATTAACATAAACACTATTTTTTGGGGAAATAGTAACAAATTCTTTGGCAAAACTTATTTCATTAATACCATTGTTTATATTTTTATTTGTAATAGCAATAATATCATGAGATGTTATATCAATTATATCACTTTTATAGTTTTTAATTTTAATATTATCAACATACATTTTCAGTATATTATAATTATCATTATAATCGAATTTCCCATTGTTCCCATCATATATCATACCTATGTTAATATTATCAGTTAAATTTCCATCATCATCTAAATTAGTATTGTTGTATGTAGTAACAACATAAGATCCTAATAAATCTCTTAAAAATATAGAACTATATTCATTAAATAAATTAAATTTGAACTGTCCACCAACTAAATCTAAATCTAAATTACCAACTTGTTTTTTATATTTAGCTTCATATTTATTATATTGATTAATTGTTTGTTTACCAGCTATATAAAATTCGATATAATTACGACTTCCAATATCAAAAATTCTTAAAACATGATTTGAATAGTCTAATTCATTATCAAGATATAAATACTGTAATTCTTTAATATTATTTTTTTGAAAATACAAATTAATTATTGTATCATTTTGAAAATCAGATGAACTATTAGAAAGTATTGGTATTAAATATTTTTTTTCAGATATATCATATGTAATATTTTTATTACCATTAATATGATATAAATTATTATTAATTTTAAGGTATGTATATTCTTTTGCAATATTACTTATATCAGATACTGAATTAGAATCAGAATCTATAAAAAAAATTTTGATAACATCATCAGTATCAATCGTCGATTTTTCAACCTGTTTAAATGTAGGTGTATTAGTAAATTGAAACGTATGATATGTTTTATATTCTACTTGAAATTTATTTGTTGTTGCATCTGTAATAAAATATGTTCTATTAAAAGATCTATTAACTTGATTATTAATAGGATGTAAACAAATTTCAGAAGTTAAATAGTAATTTTTCATAAGTGTCCATATATCAGGTTTATATTTCATGTAATTAAATATATTATCATAATGCAAAGGTCTAAAAAATACCATATTAATTCCATTATTAGTTGTATCTGAATAATCATTAAATGGTATATTATTATCAAAATCACCTTCTACAGGTATTAATGAAAAACTATATATAATCTCGGCTGAATTAGTATTATCTATAACTTCTTCAATTTTATAAATATAAAACCCGTATCTATAATGAGTTTCTCCATTCCCTAATGAATTAAGAACAAGTTTAGTAGGTAATTTTACTTTATTTTCATTATTTGTTAAAAAATATTTTTGAATATAATCAATATATTCGTCATTATTGTTTGAATTAATATATAATTTTAATACCATTTTTGAAGTCGTATTAACGTTACTATCAAATTCTATTCTTGTGTAACTCTTATCATTTATATCTTTATTGTAAACTTTAAAAATAATAAATGAATCAAGATCTTGTGTTAAATTATTTACTAAATTAGAATTAAATGTGTAGATTGTATCATCAAGAAATAAATTATTATCCATAGTATTTTTAATACCTATAATTGATTGTATTCCATTGCTTGGATCTGTATATATTTCATAATCACCAATGTAATTATGGTTAATATAGTTAGGATTGTCATCCGGTAACGTACTAAGATATATAAGTGAATAAATCCTTTTTAAATTATTTATATAATCTATTTCAGTAAACATATACTGACTGTTAGTAAAAGATATTAAATAATATTTATAATTATTATTAGAATTAACTCCTTGTTTACCTGAATCAATATGATAAATATATGGGATGCTCAATAAACTTATCAAACTATTATTCGTCTGTTTAATAGGATTAGATGAAGAATCATATTTATAAATACCATTTTCAGAAGCATCATCTTGGTCTTTTAAAATAAAAAAATCATTATCTTCAAGTGTGTATCCGTCAATATTAGAAATATTATTTATATCTTCATTTTTCACAGATATAGCTTTAATTTTAATACTTGTATTTAAATTAACATTACATAGCAATTTTAATTTTTCATAATTAGTTTTATGATAAGTACTTTGTGAAATAGATGGTAATAACGGCATATTTTGATGAAAAAGAGAAGCTTTCAATACATTATTAGTTAATACATGCACTCTATCTGTTTTATTTATCCATCTTAATTTATTATTTTGTTTTGTTGATAGTTTGAACTGTCCAAAATTGGTTGTTATTAAATTTTCATTAAAAGTATATGATGTATTAGGTATTTCCGAAGAAACTAATCTTATAGAATATATATTAGAAAATGTCTTTCCTAAATTTATAAAATAATGCGACGGTGAAGGATATGATATAGCTACATTAGTAATAATGTCAATATTTATATTAGCACCTACATTTATAGTTTTTATTTCAGAACTATCTATATTAGGTGGTAAAGGTATTGTAAGTCTATTAAATCTATATTGATTGCGACTATTATCATATGTATCTTTATCAATAAATACATTATTATTTTCATCTATGTAAGTAAATTTTAATATATCAAAAATAGGAGAACCGTTATGAATATCAAATTCAAAATTAATCTTTTTTACACCAACTTTATCAAAATCTACATCAGATAATTTAGTTAATATAATTTGTTTAAATATAGTTATATCATTAATATAATTTATAGTAGACCCCGTATTTATTGTAAATGTAGATGTGTTGGACATAAATTCGAGAGAATTATTTGAAGAATAATTAATATGCAACGAGTCATATGTATAGGTGTTTGTTCTGTTTCTGCTATCAATATTTAATATTGTTTTTTTTAATTTTTTTTTTTATCAGTTTGAGCAAACTTTAAAAATTGTTCAAATGCAATCGAATTTTCATTAACGCTTATTCCGGTTTCTCTATTTGTTTGAATATTTTCAGTAAATTCTGGATTATTTTTACTATAATTAGTTTGAGCTTTTTCTTTAGCATTCATAAGTTTGTTAAATATATTGGTATCAGATTGCTTATTATCAGACGGAGCTAAATATTTATTAGTTAATAGTAGATCATCATCCATTTGTATAAATATAGAATTTAATTCCTTATATAATTATATTAATTTGAAAAAAAATTATATTAATTATATAATGGATAAACTAATAGAATCACTTTTTAAAAATGATAAAAGTGAAAATGTTTTAAATGATAAATTGATAACGGACTATATAAATATACTTAATAAATCGGTAAATGAAAGAAATGGAAAAATGGTAACGGGACGTGAATTAAATGAAATATATCAAACTGGTGGGTATTATTTCTTAGGGTCAGGAGATTCAACATCTTCCGTCAGACCTACAATATTGGATCCATTAATTTGTACATCGGGTCAACAATTTAGTAATGGAGATCCTTCGTATATTATATCTATAAATACAAATTCTGATATATATGGACATGTAGATAACGCAAATTCAAACCAAAATAATATAGGAAGTTTAGAGAGTGGAAGTAATGTTAATAACATAAATACACCTCCTGAAAAATCATATGGCGCGAATAACTTGGATTGTGGAGGATTTGGATCACAATGTAAGGATATGTCTGCTTGTACACATACATATCCAGAACCAGTTACAGTAAATGAAACTAACTCAACATCAATATTAGATACTGTATCTGGGTGGTTCGGATATAATCAAAATCAACCAGTAGCTGAAATGTGCGGTGGTGGTAAAAAAACATACAAAAGGGTATCTCTAAACAAAATAAATAATATACTTAATAAAAAAGCTAAATTTAAGATGCCAAAACATCATAAAATAGAATTTAAAAATTTTATAGAGTTTCAAATAAATCAATAAAAGATATAATTTTATTGAATTATTTTTTAGTTTTTTTACGTTTCTTTTTAAGTTTAATAGTTTTTTTTTGTATATGATCTTTATTGTAAATTTTTAATTCTTTAGAATACATATCTACTAATATGTTAATATCCTCCTTCCATAACATTGTGGCAGATTTAGACAATAAATCATTATAATCTATTTCTTTTAGTTCAGTTTTTTTCTTCAAATCTTCAATCTCTTCTTTAGTTAGTTTATAAAGATCCATACCAAGTAAATAATCATATGATGCAACATTTTCTTTAATAGACATTTTTGGGTAATTTTTATCTATAAGAGACTGTATTAGATCTTGTTTCTTAACATTTTTAATATGAATTGTATCTTTAATAATTTCTTCAATAAATTTAACTTTAAATTGAATAATATCTAAATCATTTTTTAATTGATTTAATAAATAATCGCGGCGTTTAACATAAATATTTTTACGTACGTTATACCATTGTTCAATAATAGATTCTATGTTATGGAATTTTTTAATTTTACAATTTTCGTCGAACATATGCATATTAGACGTACCTATGGTTGAGGTTAGTTTAAGTCGATTTTCCAATTCACTAACACCATCTTTTCCAAATTTATTGCGCCATTTATTTATATTTATAGGATTAATTTTAATAGTAATATCTACTTGAGTTTCAGTTGAATTATCATTATAACTTCTTACAAAATTTTTAGCAGTTTCTTTACCTCTTTCAACCGATATTTTATTCAAAAATTCAACATATTTTTCAGTCCAAGATCCAATAGGTAATTCTGTTACTCTTACTGTACTATCATTTATAAATTCTAAACAACCACGTGTAATATATGATCCAACAGATGTAGGTTCAATAATTCCTGTAAACCCGCGGTACCAAGGTTTAAGTAATGGTAATGGTTTATTATCTATAAGACTAAGAATATAATTACAAATATCTAATGGATTAAATTTAGGAATATCAGTTGAAAACCCTGTACCTATACCAGTAGAACCATTAATAAGAATTGTAGGGATAACAGGGTAATAATATTGAGGTTCAATTAAATCCCCATCATCATACAAATGATTTACTAAACAATCGTCTTCTTTTTTAAAGACATTTCTTGTAATATCAGATAATTTAGTAAAAATATACCTTGATTGAGCAGCATCTTCTCCACCCATCAATCTTGATCCAAATTGTCCAATAGGTACTAAATAATTCATATTATTTGATGAAACAAAATCTTGAGCCATATTTTTAATAGTTTTTTCAAGTGAAACTTCACCGTGATGGTATGCAGCGTGTTCACTAATATAACCTGCTAATTGTGCAACTTTAACTTCACCTTTTAAGTTTCTTTTAAAGGAACCAAATAGAACTTTTCGCTGTGACGGTTTAAGACCATCCATCATATTTGGAATAGAACGGTCATTATCTTCATTTGAAAAATGAATAAGTTCGTCGTGTACAAATTCATTCACTGAAATATTTTTCTTATTATAGTCAGGTATTTTGTCTTTATTATAATTAAGTAACCAACTTTTTCTGTCATTAGTTCTTTTTTTATTGAAAGCAAGATCTAAATCATTAATTATATTAGCTGAAGTAGCAGTTTCTGGTTCGTCATTAGATGAAGTATCATCATTAATATTGTCAGGAGTATTATAAGTAATAATTTTTAAATTTTTAAAATATTCTTTAGCTTCTTTGGTTGTCGATGTACCAAGCCCTTTATAATATTTTATACGATAACCCTTAGTATTATTTGAATTCTTCCATTTATCATAATCTTGAATCGTATAAAATACTTTTTCAGTACTATTTTTAAAAGCCTTAATAATAGGAGTTACCATACTTGTAATAAATCCTAAATCAATCAGTTTTTCCCACATACTGTCAAATATATTCATCATTAATCCTTTTATATGTGAACCATCATGATCTTGATCTGTCATAATCATTATTTTACCATATCTAAGTGGCCATACACCAGTCTTCTCATATAAGGTCTTATAGTCAGTATTTATTGAAAGACCCAGAATTTTTTTAATGTCGTTCAATACTGCACAATTCATAATTTGAGTATTTGGAGCATCACGGACATTTAAAATCTTACCACGCAATGGATAAACACCATAAAATTCACGACCTTGTTCTAATGCTGATAATCCAGATATAGCCATTGTTTTAGCTGAATCTCCTTCTGTAAATATTATAGTACATTGTTTTGAATCGGGAGTACCAGCTTTATTGGCATCGCACAATTTTGCAACTTGAACACGTTTACTTTTTTTACCATCTGTTTTAGAAAGTAGTTGACTATTTTTAAATGCTGCTTGTGCTTGAATTTTATCTAAAATATCAGTTTTCATTAACTGATTAATAAATTTATCAGGAATATCATATGTACATCCAAATTTTTGTTTAGGTGTCTTAAGTGTCTCTTTTGTTTGTGAATCAAATACAGGGTTTACTATTTTAGTAGCATTTACAAACAACCTTAGTTGATTTTTTACAATTTGGGGTTTTATATCTATTTTCTTCTTTTTCTTTAAAAAATCAACAACCTTCGTCTTAATTTGATCTGCAATATAATCTACGTGAGTTCCACCTCTCGTTGTATTAATACCGTTTACAAAAGATACTTGTTCAAATATATCATCAGAACTACTACACGCAACGAGTTGCCACCCTGCTGATTCAATAAAAACTCTTTTTAAATCCGCCGAGGGAGGAAGATACAAGTCTACATATTTTTCAAATGTTTTAGATTCAATTAAATTACCATTTAAATAAACTTTTGTTTCTTTATCTGTAATACCTGCTATATCATATACCCTTTTTATCATTAGATTCTTTACATCAGTTTCAAGACCATTCATACCAAATCTTGTATAGTCTGGTAACCAAGTAATTCTCGTATAAGGTTTTTTTTGACAAGGTGTTATTTTTGGATCAGTTCTGGAAGACATATTATCCATAAACTCCTGTTTAAATTTCTTTTTATTAATATGACATATAGTTTCGACTATAAATTTACGACTAAAAATATTAGCTAATTTAGCACCATATCCATTACGCCCACCCCACTCCCTTTCTTCATCATCATCGTAATTAGTAGATGTTAAAAGTGATCCAAATATAAGTTCAGGGGGATACATTTTATGTTCTTCCATATATTCAATAAGTATACCATCACCGTCGTTATAAAATGATATACTACCATCTTCATTAAAATCAATTTTAATAGTAGTTACTAAATGATGATTACTTCCTTCTTTCGCTATTTTTTTCATACGTTGTTTATGGTCGTGACCATTAACTAACAGTTCATCAAAGCACTTATAAAAACCAGGAGCAACAGAAATTTCTGATAATTTAATATTAGAATTTGTATTATTATATATGTGTTTCGTTGTAATTTCCTTTTCAGCTGAACCTATATAAGTATCTGGTTTTTCTTTAATATGCTCAGCATGTTCCATTTTTTTATAAATATCTGAGGCTTTTTTACCTTTTTGCTTAGATTTAATCTTTATTTTATTTTTAGTTTTTATTACTAAACCACTATTATGTACATTATTATCATTAATTTGTGTTTGTATAGGTAATTTGTCAACAGACGTCATTTAGACCTGTAATATAAATTAATCTTTAAGTTTAAATTTGAATCAAATTTCTTTAATATTTAAAAATAAGACTTATATTAATTTTAATGACAGAATCAATAATAAATTATGATCAATTAGAAGATAATTTATTTACTTGTCGTATTTGTTTAGAAGAGGATTCACTTGAAAATTTAATTTATCCATGTAAATGTACGGGTAGCTCAAAATATGTTCATAAAAATTGTTTAAACGAATGGCGTAACATTACTTCAAATAATGATAATAAACATAAATGTGAAATATGTAATCATGTATATGTAATAATACCTTCAAACGAAAATCGAAGTTGTTTTGTAAAAACAATATTAAGTACTAATTGTTTTTACATAGCTATGAATCTCGTTGCATTTATTTTAAGTCAGTTAATTCATTTAATGGATCCAAATTATAAAATTATAGGATTATTTATTTCTAATCCAAATAATATCAGTGATTCAGATGTAAATATAATATATTGGATAATTTCGTTAGGAATATCTATAATTGGACTAATTATATATCTATGTATAGGCTTGACTACTATACGTAATCCAAAATTATATTGTAAATTATATAAAAATAACACTTTATCATTTTTAAATTTTACAGTACTAATAGTCTTAACGTTGATAATTAAATTTTATAATATAGCGGTTATTTTAATTGAATATTTAATATATAATATATCCATTTTACATTTACAATCAATTATGAAAGTTCGTCTTAGTAATAACAATGAAATAGTTAATTACGAAGACAGTGAAAACGGTAATAATGTACCGGTTGAAATGGACTCTTTAAATATTCTTATTTCAAATGATAATGATGAATCTAATTGTGTTGAATTATAGTATTTTAATAATAAATATTATTAAAATATTTTATTTAGAATAAATTAAATTAAGCTGATTATTTACCCTTACGAATGTAGTACACTTAGGTATATGTTTAATACAATTAGCGTTTATATATGTACAAGTTGATCTTATTCCACCTAAATAATCAAGCACTGTATCTTCAATATTCCCCTTATATTTAAGTTTAATTACTCTTCCCTCAGAAGATCTATATTTAGCCATTTTACCATAATGTTTATTCATTGCGTGCTCAGAAGACATACCATAAAATAATTTATATTTTTCACCGTCTTCTTCAATTAATTCTCCTGGGTTTTCGTCATGGCCAGCAAATTGTCCACCTACCATTACAAAATCAGCACCACCACCAAATGCTTTAGCCATATCACCTGGACAAGTTATACCACCATCTGCTATTATAAATCCACCTGCACCATGTGCAGCATCTGCACATTCAATAATACAAGATAATTGTGGCATACCAACTCCGGTTTTTAAGCGTGTAGTACAAGCACTTCCAGGTCCTATTCCTACCTTTACAATATCTACTTTACCATTTATAATTAGTTCTTCAGTCATTTCTCGTGTAGCAACATTTCCAGCAATAAGAATTACATTTGGTTCATATTCTCTTATTTTTTTACAAAATTCAACTACACTTTGCATATATCCATTTGCTACATCAACACAAACCCAGTTAAGTAAATCAGGTTTATTTAAACTTTTCTTCCAATCCAGAATTTCGCATAATTTGTCAAAATCTTTATCACTTATACCTGTTGATATTATTCCATAATAATCCTGTTCAGGACAAGTCTCTAAATTATTTAAATAGTCATTTTTACTATAAAATTTAGTTAAGCAAGTTAATAATTTATGCTTGTGTAAAACATTCATTACACCAAAAGTACCAGTAGTATCCATATTAGCTGCCATAATTGGCACCCCTCGCCAGCTTGAATTAGAATGAGGAAATTTAAAATCTCTTTCAACAGTTACTTGAGAACGTGATGATAATACTGTTCTTTTGGGTCTAATAAGAACATCGCTAAAATCAAGCTTAATATCATTTTCTATTTTCATTATACATTAATATATAGTGTTCGTTTTAAATACTTATTATTTTTAAAGAAATATTTTAATATAATAAATGGGAAATTCAGAATCTACACCCGATAAAAACATACAATCTAATATAAAAACTGATACAAAAAAAGTAAATTCTAAACCAATATTACGTAAACCTTCGCATAATATACCTGTACAAAAATCATTAATGAAACAATCAATTAAAGTATCTAATAAAGAAGAAAATATAGATAATCAATATCATAAAAATAAAGATATGTATATAACACCTGTTTATGAACATAAAGGATCACGTATAAGCGACGGTTTAAATAATTATCAATATTTTAAACCAGAAATTCCAATTGCACAGGTAGACGGACAATTTGGAATTGATAGTCAAAGAGATAATAAATATTCTGAAAATATTAACAATTTATATGAATCTAATATAAAATCACGTGAAAAATCTATTAATTATAGAACATCTTTAATAAATCCCTCCCCTTATGTAAATAATACAGAACAAGTCGAAGATCAAAATAATGAATATACTAATATACAAAATACTATTAAAAATGAAGATATAAACAATAGTTCGACTGATTCTGTTCAAAATAATGATATAACTATTTTACGGGAGGATGCTTTAGAAATAAGAGATGCAGCATATTTAACTAATTTAGAAAAAAGAATAATGATTATGAATAATATATTATTAGAAGATATAGACCCTCTTAATATTAAGGATACTGAAGGTTTATATTTGCTTGAATTAAAAAATAAATACATATCCTTGCGTAATATTTATCATCCAGACAAAAGAGGTACATCTAATTATGACTTATTTATACGTATTACAGATGCTATATCTAATCATAATTTAATACTAAAATCTTGTATAATGGATAAAGATTTTATACAATTACGGAATGGATATAATAAATATCAAGATACTGAAAAAAAAAAAAAGCCAATTTTTGCTAAGGATATAAAATCTATTACAAATGATAAATTTAATAAATTATATGATGAACATAAATTTGAGGATGAATATGATGACGGATATGGAAGCATAATGGATGAATCAGGTGAAAGAGAAGATATTAATATAGAAAAAACTATAAATAATGAAGGAGATTTTAACAATGTATTTGATAATCATTATAAAAAACCTACTAATGAAATAATTAAATATAGTGTCCCTAACGCTATAAACGAATATACATATAATAATTTGTGTGAAAAAAAGACTGATTATTCTGGTAAAACTACTAACTTAAATTATAAAGATTATAAAAAAGCGTTTGAATTGGAGAAAATGGAGGAGTTTACTTCTGATAAACAGCGTACATTAAAAAAATATAAAAAAGAACGTGAAAATGATAAATTATTATTATCAGAAGAACAAGAGCGTGCTATTGAATCTTATAATTTAAAACAAAAAAGAAAAGAGTCTGAACATCAAAATAATCTAAAAGAGTATGGTAATAAAATTGCAAAATATCATTCTAATAATCATATGCATTTTTTAGAATAAATTACTAATAACATTATGATTAAAAATTTGATTTTTTTTTTATTCATTAATAAATTAATAGAATTATGGTTTTTATTTATTGCTTAGAACTGAGAAATAATAAATATTATATAGGTAAAACAATTAACCCTTTTTATAGGATTGAAAATCACTTTTCTGAAGAAGGTTCAAGATGGACTAAAATTAATAAACCTCTTAAATTAATTGAACTTATTCCAAATTGTGATAATTATGATGAAGATAAATATACTATTAAATATATGAATAAATATGGTATTAATAATGTAAGAGGTGGTTCTTATTCTGAGGTTAAATTTAATGCTAATACAATGAAACATTTAAAAAAAATACTTAATAGCGCAAATGATTGTTGTTTTAATTGTGGTAAATCAGGACATTTCTCTAATAAATGCCCTGTTAACAAAAAAGATAATAAAATATTTAAAAAAAACCAGAAGATGTTAGATAAACAAACTCAAGAATTGAAAAATATTATGAAACAATTAGAAATTAAACAAGATTCAGAAAAGTATTTATTAGATGAAGAAGAAGATAGTTCAGATGCTGAAGAAGATAGTTCAGATGCTGAAGAAGATAGTTCAGATGCTGAAGAAGATAGTTCAGATGCTGAAGAAGATAGT
>MDTC01257859.1_pt1 | contig 17096 bp, 12 predicted proteins | sample 811181 | NCBI WGS metagenome assembly MDTC01 (sample SAMN05326644, study PRJNA326480) | marine metagenome | isolation source: seawater | place: Pacific Ocean: North | collected 2011 | reverse complement strand
TATTTCAGGTGTAAGTATTTTTTATATAATTGGTTTTTTTTCAATTTTTTTAATTTCATTAACTTCTTTACTATTTTTGTTGCCTGAGAAATTTGGGTATATTATTAATAGATTAGTAACTTTTTTTAATCCTGATCAAGGAGATAAATTTCAATCTTCAGCAGCTCTGGATGCGATAAAGCTAGGAGGACTTACGGGTCAAGGAATGGGTGAAGGAATATTAAAAGAAAGAGTCCCCGAAGCTCATACTGATTATGTAATTGCTATAATATCCGAAGAATATGGCTCAATAGTATCAGTGATGATAGTGTCAATTTTTTTATATATTTCTTTTAGGATAATTAAAAATTGTTTTAAACAAGAAGACCATTTTATAAAAATCTCACTTTGCGGATTAGCCACTTTATTAATTTTTCAAACGTTTATTCATGCTGGAGTTAATACTAATTTGATACCAACTACTGGAATGACATTGCCTTTCTTAAGTTATGGAGGCTCATCTTTAATGGGAAGTGCGATTTTGGCAGGTGTGGTATTAAATTACACAAAGAATAAAGCCCATCTATATGATTAAAAAAAAAAAGATATTAATTGCTACAGGAGGGACTGGGGGCCATGTTTTTCCAGCTTATAGTTTAGCCAGCTATTTTATAAAAAATAATTACAATGTTAAATTGACTACAGACTATAGGGGTTTTAATTATTTAAAAGATTATAAGAATCTAAATATAATAAAAATTTCTTCATCCCCTTTAAATAAAAAAAATATTTTTAAATTATTATTTTCAACAATTTTGATTGTATTTTCTGTACTAAGATCAATAATTTTTTTATTATTTAATAGACCTTCAATTATATTTGGAATGGGAGGCTACTCATCTTTTCCAATTTGTATTGCAGCAGCAATATTGAGAATTAAATTTGTGATTTATGAAAATAATCTAATTATTGGAAAAGCAAATAAGTATTTACTACCTTTTGCTAAAAAAATACTTGTCTCTTATAAAGATCTAGATGGCATACCTGACAAATATTTTAATAAAATTTTTGAAATAGGTAATATAGTAAGAGATGAAATAATTAATTTTAAAAATGAAAATACTGAAAGTGATAAGTATAATGCTATTAAGATTTTAGTACTTGGAGGCAGCCAAGCTGCCAAAGTTTTCGCTGAGAAACTTCCTAAAATTTTTGAAAAATTACAAAATTCTAAAATACCAATTAAAGTTTACCAGCAATGTCAAAATGAACAAAAAAATAATTTAATTGAGTTTTATAAAAAAACAAAAATAGATTATGAAATATTTAATTTTACTAACAAAATAATTGATTATTACTCCAAAGCAAATTTAGTGATAACTCGTTCAGGCGCGTCAGTTTTGGGGGAATTAATTAATATTAAGATTCCATTTATATCTATACCGCTTACGACATCAGCAGACAACCACCAACTTAAAAATGCTTTATATTATAAAAAAAAAGGTTTTGGTTATTTAGTTGAAGAAAAAGATATAAATGAACAATTATATAGTTTAATAAAATCCTTTTTTGAGGATGAAATTTTAATAAAAAATATTTTCATAAATCAAAGTCAATATTCTGACAAAAACATTTTTAAAGATATAAATATTTGTATAGAAAAAATTATTAATGAAAAAAATTAATCTAGGTCAAAAAGATTTAATTCACTTTGTGGGAATCGGTGGTATTGGGATGAGTGGGCTTGCTCAAATAATGAAAAATATGGGATTTAGAGTCCAAGGAAGTGATCAATATAAAAATAAAAATACAATAAGCTGTTCAAAATTAGGAATAAAAATTTTTATAGGTCATTCACTCAGTAACATTAAAAAAACAACTATTTTAGTAAAATCAACTGCTATTAAAAATAGCAATATCGAGATCAAATATGCAAAAAAAAATAAAATTCCAATTTATTCAAGGGCTGATGTTTTAGCTGATGTGGTCTCTCTAAAAAAAAATATAATAATCACGGGCTCTCATGGAAAAACTACAACAACATCTTTAGTGGGAAAAATTTTATCTGATCAAAAATTAGACCCTACAATTATTAATGGCGGAGTTATTAACTCTCTTAAAAGCAATGCAAAACTTGGTAAAGGAGACTGGGCAATTTTAGAAGCCGACGAGTCTGATGGCAGCTTTTTAAAATTGCCAATTAATTATTCAATTGTAACAAACATAGATTATGAACATTTGGATTATTACAAAAAATATAAAAATTTAGAAAATTGTTTTATAGAATTTATAAATAAAACTCCACCAACTGGAAAAGCTATAATATGTGTAGATAGTAAAAATATTAGAAAAATTTTGAATAAAATTAAGAATAAAAATATTTTAACATACGGTGAAAGAAAAGAAGCAAATTATCAAATTACTAAAATAAGATATAATACTGACAACACAAGTTTTGATCTAAATTTCAAAAGTAGGGAAAAGAAAAAGAAAACAATTAAAAATATTAATGTAAAACTAATAGGAAAACATAATGTACTTAATGCAGCTGCCGCTTTTATAGTCTGCTTAAACTTAGGGGCAAATCAAAATATAATTAAAAAATCTTTAAAAAACTTTTCAGGCGTACAAAGAAGAATGACAAAAGTTTTTTCAAAAAATAAAAATGACTTCTATGATGATTATGCTCATCACCCAACTGAAATAAGCTCAATTTTAGAGGGAATGCAAAATGTTAATGCTGGTAGAAAAATTATTAGTGTATTTGAACCACACCGATATTCTAGAGTGTTGTCTCTGAAAAATAAATTTTCAAAAAGTTTTTCTAAGTCTAGCTTAGTTATCTTATGTCCACTATATGCAGCAGGTGAAAAGAAAAATTCTAAATTTGATTTAATTAAATTTGCAAATTTAATTGCAAAAAAATCTAAAACTCAGGTAATTATTATAAAGAATAAATTAGAATTAAGTAACTTTCTTAAGAAAAACTTAATTAATAACGAGATAATTATTGGCATGGGCGCAGGAGTTGTTTCTAAATGGATGAATGAACTTAAATATTTAATATGAATATAGAAAATGATTTTTTAAAGAAATTTGAAAATAGCTGTAGTCAAAAAGTTAGTCTTTCAGATTATAGTTGGTTTAATTTAGGAGGTAATGCTGAATTATTCTTTAAGCCTAATAATAAAAATCAACTAATAGAATTTCTTGCAGAGGCGAAAAAGAATAATTTGAAAACTACTATACTAGGCGCAGGCTCTAATATTTTGTTTAGAGATAAAGGTGTCAAAGGAGCTGTTATAAAACTTGGACAAAATTTTTCTTATACAAAATTAATTGATAAAGAAATAATTGAAGCTGGCGCGGCAACACTAGATCGTAAAGTAGCTAACTTTGCAAAAGATAATAATTTATCTAATTTAGAATTTTTATCATGTATACCTGGTTCAATTGGCGGAGCAGTAGTTATGAATACCGGCTGTTATGAGAATGATGTATCTAAAGTTTTATTATCAATTCAAGTGATTGATACAAAAGATCTTACTGAAAGAGAAATTAAAAAAGAAAATATAAAATTTTTATATAGAGGGACAGATCTTGATAAAGATTTAATTGTTATTTCAGCTAAATTTAAAGGACTTACTTGTGAAAAAAATTTAATTGAAAAAAAACAACTCGGACTAATTGAGAGAAAAAAAAAATCTCAACCTAGTCAAATTAAAACATGTGGAAGCACTTTTAAAAATATAAATAAAGATAAAAAAGCGTGGATGTTAATTAAACAAGCTGGATGCGATAATTTTAGAGAAGGAGATGCCGTAATTTCACAAAAACATTGTAATTTTTTTGTAAACAATGGAAAAGCAAAATCATCTGATATTGAAAATTTGATTAATAAAGTTAAAAAAACAGTGCATGCAAAGACAGGGGTTAATCTAGAATTAGAGATTAAAATTATTGGTGAGTAAAAAAAAATTTAAAAATGTTTTAGTTGTTTTAGGTGGGAATTCAGGAGAAAGAGCCGTTAGCTTAGATAGCGGAAGAGCTTGCATTAAAGCTTTAAAAAAAAAGAAATATAATGTTTTTAAGCATGACCCTAAATTTAAAGAACTTAATTTAATTAATAAAAAAAATGTAGATGTTATTTTTAACGCTCTTCATGGTAAAGACGGTGAAGATGGAGTGGCACAGAGTTATTTTGAATACTTAAAAATACCTTACACACACTCTGGGGTTATAAGTTCCTTTAATTGTATGAATAAAATTATTTCTAAAGAAATATTCATAAAAAATAAGATTAAAACACCCAAATTTTTTACAATACAAAGAAAACAATTTAATATTCAAATGCTTAAAAAAAATATATTCAATAAAAAAATTAAATTTCCAATAGTTGTGAAACCTATTAATGAGGGATCAAGTCTTGGAGTAAAATTATGCAAAAAAATTAATCTGTTAGTAAAAGCAGTAAATAGTCTTTACAAACAATATGACCAGCTAATATTTGAAGAATACATAGGCGGTCAAGAAATTCAGGTGGCAGTTATTAATGGAAATCCATTAGGCGCTATTGAACTTATTCCAAAAAGATTATTTTATGATTATAAAGCAAAATACACCAAGAAAGCAAAAACTAAACATATAATGCCAGCACGATTAACTAAAAAAAAATATAAAGAAGTTCTTAAAATTGCAAAAAAAACTCATCAGGTTTTAGGCTGCAAGGGTGTAACAAGGTCTGATTTTAAATTTTATAATAATAAGTTTAATCTTTTGGAAATTAACACACAGCCTGGAATGACAAATTTGTCATTAGTTCCTGAAATTGCAAATTATGACGGTTTATTTTTTGAAAATTTAGTTGAGAAAATCTTGTTAGATGCAAGTATTAATAGATGAAAAACCCATTAATAATTGCAATAACATTGTTATTATTATTCTCTACATATAGGCCTCAAGAATTCTCTACGATTAAAATTTTTAATATAAAAGAAGTAAAGATAGAAAATAATTTTATATTAAAAGACAGTGATATTAAAAAAAACTTAATTCCTTTATACGATACAAATCTTCTCTTTTTAAATATTTCAAATATTGAAAAAATTTTAACAAAAAATAATTTTATTGAAAGTTTAGAAGTAAAAAAGATCTACCCAAATAAGTTGAAAATTAAAATTTTTGAGAAGAGCCCAATAGCAGTTTTACAAAATAAAAAAGAAAAATTTTACGTGAGTGAAAATTTTGATTTGATAAGTTATTTTGATAATAAAACATTTAAAAACTTACCAATTATTTTTGGAGATAAGGATAATTTCAGAAATCTTTATATTAATTTAAAAAAAATAAACTTCCCAGTAGAGTTTATTACAAAATATTATTTATATGAGTTAAAAAGATGGGATTTAGAAATTTTTGATAATAAGATAATAAAATTACCTTCTAAGAATTATATTAAAAGTTTAAAAAATTTTATGGATTTAAGCAAGACAAACAATTTTAGTAATTATAAAGTTTTCGATTATAGAATAAAAAATCAATTGATATTGAAATAAATTATGGAAATTTTTTCTCCAACGTTATATTTAGAAATAAATAAGTCAGAATATATTTTTACAGTAGGAGACAAGGACGAAAATAATAATTTTAAATTAATTTATAAAAGCAGTGAAGAAATTCAAGGGATTAACAACTATAAAATTACAGATTTTGATTTAGTATCAAATATTATTAAAAAAAATATTTTCATAATTGAAAAAAAAATAAATTTTGTTTTTAAAGACATAATTTTAATCATAGACACTTTTAATTGTTCTTACGTGAATTTAACAGGATATAAAAAACTCAATAGTTCACAAATTTTAAAAGAAAATATTACCTATATTTTAAATTCGTTAAAATCAAATATTGATAAATTTGAAAGTCAAAAAAAAATAATTCACATTTTTAATTCAAAATATTGTTTAGATAAAGAGGAATTTGAAAACTTACCAATAGGATTGTACGGAGATTTTTACTCACAAGAACTCTCATTCATTCTCTTAAACAATAATGATTATAAAAATTTAAATAAAATTTTCGAGATATGTAATTTAAAAATTAAGAAAGTTTTAATAAAAAGTTTTATCGAAGGTTCACACTTAAGTGATAGCAATTTAAATCTAAAAACTTTTTTTCAAGTTAAAATAAATAGTGAATGTTCCAAAATATCATATTTTGAAAACGACGCTTTAAAAATTGAGCAAAATTTCAATTTTGGTTCAGATATAATATTAAATGATATAGCAAAAATTACGTCTTTAAATAAAGTTATTATTAAAAAGTTTTTAGACAATCAATTAAATAAAGTTATTCAAGATGACGAATTGATTGAAGATGAATATTTTGAAAAAGAAAATTATATAAAGATTAAAAAAAAACTAATATTTGAAATAGCATCAGCTAGAATCCAAGAGTTTGCAGAAATATTTATTACAAAAAATATTAACATTTCCTCTTATCAAGAAAAAAATAGAACAATTTTTTTATATGTTAACGATAAATCAAATTTTGCAGCTTTTAAAGAAAGTTACGGTATTTTCTTTTCAAAAATGAATTTTTTTCAAGTTCGACTGGAAGAAAATATTTCAACCAATAATTTAATAAATTGTGCAAACAAACTTGCTCACTTTGGCTGGAAAAAAGAGGCGGTTCCAGTTAGTCATCCAAAAAAATCAACAATTGCAAGGTTTTTTGATAAAATGTTTGGCTAATTTGTTATTTTTAGAAACATTAGTTGTTTTAAGATCGGTCTATTACTTATGTATAAACCCTTACATGCAAAAAATTTTTCAAACCACAATAACCACTCCTATTAGTTTTCAAGGCGTAGGTCTTCATTCAGGCAAGATCTCAAATATTAAGCTTATTCCCGCAAAAGAAGACCAGGGAGTAATTTTTAAAAGAGTTGATCTTAAGCAAAATAACGAAATAGAGGGCAATTATGAAAATGTGTCTTCAGCAAAATTATGCACTACGCTTCAAAATAAATATGGCGTTAAAGTTTCGACTGTAGAGCACTTATTGGCTGCATTATATATTGCAGACATAGACAATGTCATAGTTGAGATAGATAATGAAGAAATACCAATTATGGATGGTTCTGCAAAAGATTTTTTAAAAGATATTAAGAATGTAGAAATTAAAAATCTAAATAAAAAAAGAAAATATCTTAAAATTATAAATAAAGTTGATCTGTTAGATGGAGATAGAACGATTTCTATTGAACCAAGTGACACATTTTTTGAAGTTGATTTCCAATTAAATTATAAAAATAAGATTATAGCTAACCAAAGAAACTCAATTAATTTTTTGACAGATGATTTAGATGAAGTGATAGAATCAAGAACATTCTGTTTATTTGAAGATATTGAAAAAATTAAAAAAAATGGTTTAGCAAAAGGCGGCTCTTTAGAAAATGCCTTGGTAGTTGATGATGAAAAAGTTTTAAATGAAGGTGGCTTAAGAAACCAAAAAGAATTTGTTAACCATAAAATCTTAGATCTAGCTGGTGATTTTCTGTTATCGGGGTACAGAATTTTAGGCAAAGTTGCTTGTAGGCAAGGTGGTCACGAGTTAACTAATACGTTTTTAAGAAAATTACTTGCAACAGAGTCGGCTTACACAATAATTGAACAAGAAAATCTTGAAATTTCGAAAAAAATTACCTCAGAACAATCATTAAAGCTCGTAGTCAACGCTTAATCATTAAATTTTTTAACATATTATTTTAAATTTAATCTGTTATTAATTTTAAATATGCTTTCAAGAGTTTTTTTTGTTTTAGTTTTAACTGTTCTACTATCCTCTTGTTCAAAAAAAGACGCATTAGAATACGAACCGTCAGATCAAGTAGATCCTTATGTTTTATATAAAGAAGGATTAGAAGCATTTGAAAATAATGATTACTTTTTTGCTAACAAAAAATTTTCAGAAGCAGAACTTAATTTTGAGGTAGTAGAGCTGGCTGCTAAGTCTGCCATAATGTCTAGCTTTTCTCTTTATGGAATTAACTTTTATGAAGAAGCAATAGAAAATTTAGAGAGATTTTTTAAAACTTATCCTTCTGATAAAAATATAATTTATGCTCATTATTTACAAGCAATAATTTATTTTGAGCAAATTAGTGATGAAAAAAAAGATTTAAAACCACTTTTAGAAGCAAACAAAAAAATAGATTTTTTTATTAACAAATATCCAGAATCAGATTATGCAATTGATTTAAGATTTAAAAAAGATCTAATACGAAATCAATTAGCAGCAAAAGAATTATTTGTTGCAAAATATTATGTCTCTATTCAAAAATGGGTTCCTGCTATAAGTAGATTAAAATTAATAGTCAAAGATTACAGTAATACTATTTTTATTGAAGAAGCTCTCCACCGTCTTGTTGAAATTCACTATCACTTGGGCTTAGAGGGGGAGGCAAAAAAATACGCTCAAATATTAGGATATAATTATAATTCAAGTGAATGGTTTCAACAATCTTATAAAATTTTGAATAAAGATTATGATATAAAAAATTTAAATAAAAAGAAAAACAAGAAAGAAAAAAATTTTTTTAAAAAGATAATTAAAATGTTCAAATAGTATTAATGAATGATCAGAATAAGACCATAGCTCTACATAAAAAAAAATTAGATAATATAAAAAAACACAATAAATTTTATTATATTAACGATAAGCCAAAGATTTCAGACTCAGAGTACGATAAATTAAAAAAAGAAATATTTGAATTAGAGAAAAAATATCCTTATCTAAAAAAAATCGATACAATAAGTAAAATAGTTGGCTCATCTCCATCCAGTAAATTTAAAAAGATTAAACATTTACGTCCCATGCTTTCGTTATCTAATGCATTTAATAAGAAAGATATGGAAGACTTTTTAAAAAAAATAAATAATTTTTTGAACTTGACAAAGAATAATTTGCAGCTTTTTTCAGAACCAAAAATTGATGGAATTTCTGCTACATTAATTTATGAAAAAGGTTTATTGACAAAAGGCTTATCCAGAGGAGACGGTATTACAGGTGAAGATATATTAGAGAACTTAAAAACTATAAGTACTATTCCAAAAAAAATACAATCAAAAAATATTCCTGACGTGTTAGAAATTCGTTGTGAAATTTATATTAGTAAAAAAGATTTTATTAAGCTTAAGAATATTTTTGCAAATCCAAGAAATGCAGCGGGAGGATCTTTGAGGCAAAAAGATCCTAAACAAACATCTAAAATTCCACTTAAGTATTTTGCATATGGTTTTGGAGCAATAGAGCCAATGAAATTTAAAACTCAATCAGGGTTTTTAGAGACAATAAGTAAATGGAATTTTATTACCAATCCATTATCTAAAATTATAAATAATATTAGTGAAATTGAGCAACAGCATTTAAAAATAGATCAAATAAGATCATCTCTAGATTATGATATCGATGGACTAGTTTATAAAGTTAATGATTTGAGTCTTCAAAAAAGATTAGGAAACACCTCTAATTCACCAAGATGGGCCACAGCATATAAATTTTCTGCAGAGAAAGCAGTTACTAGAATAAAAGATATTGTCATACAAGTTGGTAGAACTGGGGCAATAACACCAGTAGCAAAAATTGAACCCGTTACAGTTGGTGGAGTTGTTGTATCAAATGCCACTTTACATAATGAAGATGAAATTAAAAGAAAAGATATTAGAATTGGCGATACAATAAAAATTCAAAGAGCAGGAGATGTTATTCCCCAAGTGGTTTCAACCGATATTACAAAAAGAGATAAAAGTTCTAAAAAATTTATTTTCCCTATCAAATGTTTATGCGGGTCTGAAACTAAAAAAGAATTTAGTGAAAGTACAAAAAAACACGACGCAGTAAGAAGGTGCTTGAAAGGGTATGATTGTAAATTTATAGCTAAAGAAAAACTTAGACACATAGTCTCAAAAGAAGCTTTTAATATAGATGGATTTGGCAAAAAGGTTGTTGATCAATTGTGGAATTTAAATTTAGTTAAAGAGCCATCAGATATTTTTGAATTAGATTATAATAAAATAATAAAGCTAGAAGGATGGGGCGAGCTTTCAATCAGCAACTTGAAAAAAGCAATAACAAAATCAAGATTAATTACATTGGACAGATTTATTTTTTCTATTGGCATAAGGCATATTGGACAGGAGAATGCTAAAATACTCTCTGGTTTCTTCACTTCAATTAAAGAGTTTGAAAAATTATTTAATTCAAAAAGTAGAAAAAAATTACTTGCTAGTTTAGTAGATTTAGATGGAATTGGCGAAACACAGATCAAGTCTATACATAACTTTTTTTTAAATGAGACCAATACTCGAATAATCAAAGAGTTGATAAATAAATTAAATATAACCAACTATATTATAAAAATTATTGATGGAAAATTTTCAAATAAGAAAATAATGTTTACTGGTGGATTTCAGAATATGAGTAGATCAGAGGCAAAATCGATAGCTGAAAATAATGGTGGAAAAGTTTTGAGTTCTATTTCAAAAAATCTTGATTTTTTAGTTGTAGGGGAAACTAAACCAACAAAAAAGAAAATTGATCATGCAAAAAAATTAAATATTAAAATTATTTTAGAAAAAGAGTGGGATAATATTTTAAATAGCTGAGCAGGCTTTTTTCAATTCTAAAATTTCAACTTTATTCATAAATTTTCTAAGGTTTTTAAAAACTTCTTTATGATAACTATTTATCCAATCTTTTTCTTTTTTATCTAATATTTTTTGACTTATTAAATCTTTATCAATTGGCGCCATAGTTAGATTATCAAAACTATGTTTTTTTTTATCTTTTTTTACATAAATTAAATTTTCAATTCTGATTCCAAAGTTGTTTTTTTCATAGTATCCCGGTTCATTAGAAACAATCATTCCTTCTTTCAAATTTACAGTATTTCCTTTTGAAATTGCATGAGGACCTTCATGAACATTTAAAAAATAACCTACACCATGTCCTGTACCATGAGCATAATCTAAATTAATTTCTCTTAAATACCTACGAGCCTTTATATCAATCATAGAACCTGAAGTATTTTTTTTAATATTAAATCTTGCAACAGCTATATGACCTTTAAGAACTCTTGTAAAAATATCCTTAATTCTTTTATTTGAATTTTGTAATGAAATGGTACGGGTTACATCAGTAGTCCCATAGTTATATTGACCACCGGAATCTACCAAATAGATATCACCTTTTTTTAATTGTCGATTACTATTTTTTGTAGCCCTATAATGAATAATAGCTCCATTAGGCCCAGTGCCTGAAATTGTAGGAAAACTTAAAAAGTTAAAAGTTTTATTTTTTTTTCTAAAATTAAATAATTTTTTCTCTCCATCGATTTCAGTAATTCTTTTCTTAACAAAATTATTCTTTAACCAAAATAAATATTTAGTCAATGCAGCTCCGTCATAAATATGAGCTGTTTTAATATTTTTAATTTCTTTTTTTGATTTAATAGCCTTCAAAGAATAAATGGAGTCTTGATGTTTAAGTATCGTATTATTTTTTAAAATAATATTTTCAAAAAAAATAGAACAGGTATTACTATCTATTATAATCTTTTTTTTATTAATTTTAGAAAGAATTTTCTCTATAGAATTGATGTTAACAAACTTAACATTATTAAATTTTTTTTTAAAAGAAGAAGAAATTTTTTTTAAATTACATAAAAAAGTTACTTCTTTATTTTGATCTATTAAAATATAGCTATTCGGTATTGGTGTATACTTAGAGTCATTGCCCCTTATATTAAGTAACCAAGCATTATTTTCACTAGCGGTAACAAATTGAAGATTAGCTTTACCTTTTTTCAAATTGAGTACAATTTTATTTATTTTTGATTTATAGTTTTCACCCACTATTTTATTGGGTAATAAATAGAAACCTTTTTTTAAAGTATTTTTTTTTCTTATCCAAATTTTATCAATCAAATTTTTTTCAATGGGCACGTATTTACAGTTAGTTTTGCCGAAAAAAATGTTTAAAGTTTTTTTCGTAAATAATTTTGGATCAAAACCAATCTTTAATTTTTTATTTTTTAAAATATCATTAGGAAACTCTTTTGGAATTGTTTTTATTTCAAAAAATTTTCCACTCTCTGTATTGGCTTGAAGAGTATATCTACCATCCACAAATAAAAAATTCTTATTTTTTAAAATTAATGCTAATCCATATGAACCTGAAAAATTAGAAATATATTTGAGTCTGTCTTTAGAGTCAGGAATATATTCACCAAAAAATTCATCATTTTTTGGCACAATGTATCCATCAATTTTTTCATTTTTAAATTTTTTTTTTAATTTATTTATTTTTTCCATTTGAGTATTTTATTCTTTTTATATCTATCCCATCCTGGACTTCGATATTCTTCGTCAAATTCAATCGAATTATCTTGATTAAATTCAAAATCATCAACTGTTTTATCAATGTGCATTTCATTTTTTTCAACACTATCCTCCGGGATTTCATTGATAAATCGCGATGGTAATGCATCCATCCAATCACCGTGGTAAGCTCTTCTCATAGCAAAAGATAAGTAAGCTTCTTTTTTTGCTCTAGTAATTCCGACATAAGCCAACCTTCTTTCCTCCTCTAAAGCAAAGTCACCTTTTTCCTCCAATGATTTTTGATGGGGAAATAGTCCTTCTTCCCAACCTGGTAAAAATACAACATCAAACTCCAATCCTTTTGCTGCGTGCATTGTCATTAGATTAACTTTAGCACCTTCCCATTCTTGATCTATTGAAGTAGCTAACGCAACATGCTCTAAAAAATTTTGTAAACTATCATAGTCTTGCATTGCTCTTAATAGTTCCTTTAAATTTTCTAATCTATTTTCATTCTCCAAATCTTTTTTATTTTTTAGCACAGCAGAATAACCTGACTCATCGAGCACTAGTTTTAATAAATCGAAATGTTTCATATCAAGACTGTCTTTACGCCATTTTGTAATCATATTTATCAATTGGGTGAGCGCGGTTTTAATTTTTGGTTTAAATTCACCTTTCTCTAAAAGTTTAATAATTGAGTCCTCTAAACTAAGATTATTATTTTTACCAAATTGATAAATTTGATTTAAAGTACTTTCACCAACACCTTTCTTTGGGGCACCAATTACCCTCTCAAGAGCTAAATCGTCATATTTTTGATTTATAATTCTTAGGTAAGATACAGCATCTTTTATTTCAGCACGCTCATAAAACTTAATTCCACCCAATACGCGATAACCAATACCTACTTGTAGAAATCTTTCTTCAAACTCTCTAGTCTGATAAATAGCTCTAACTAGAATTGAAACATCATTTAGAGAATATTTTTTTTTAAGATTATTTTCAATAATGTCACTTATTCCTTGAGCTTCTTCTTTTCCTGTTCGGTAACAATTCAGTTTAACTAATTCTCCCTGATTAGCTGATGACCATAATTTTTTTCCAACTCTATTAGAGTTATTTGAAATTAATGTGGAGGCTGTTTCTAAAATATTTTTTGTAGATCTATAATTTTGTTCTAATTTAAAAACTTTACAGTTTTTATAAATTTGGTCAAAAGTTAGAAAGTTTTTTATTTCAGCTCCTCGCCAACTATAAATTGATTGATCATCATCTCCAACGCAGCAAATATTTTGTTTTTTATTTACTAATAAATTGAGCCATTTATTTTGAATAAAGTTTGTATCTTGAAATTCATCAACTAAAATATATTTAAAATTATTTTGATAAATATCTCTGATATCTTTATGATTTTCAAAAAGCTTAACACAAAATAAAATTAAATCTCCAAAATCAAATGCATTTAAATCTTTTATTTTATTTTGATAAGCCTCATAAACTTTTAAAATTGATTTAAGAATAGAACCCGCTCTTTCTAACTTGACATCTTTTGGCAACAGACCTTTATTTTTCCATTGATCAATATGATACATTATAAGTTGAGGAGAAAATTTTTTCGCATCTAAATCTTCTCCTTTTACGATATTTCTTATTAATTTTTTTTGATCATCTGTGTCTAAAATAGTAAAATTACTTTTGTAGTCTAAGGCTTCAGCATGTCTTCTTAAAAATTTTACACTTATAGAATGAAATGTACCTAACCAAGGAACAGCATTAGAGCTACCTTTAATGTACTGCATAACTCTATTTTGCATTTCCTTTGCAGCTTTGTTTGTAAAGGTCACACATAATATTTGATTAGGCCAGGCTTTTTTTTGATTTATAATATGAATTAATCTTGTCGTTAAAACTCTTGTTTTTCCTGACCCCGCCCCAGCTACAATTAAGTTTGGACCTTCAGTGTTGAGAACTGCTTCTTTTTGTTCTTTGTTTAAATTTTCAATTAAATTATTTATATTATTCATAAGAGAGAAATTTCATTTATATACTAGTTATAAAAATAAAAAAAATGATAAATAAAATTTATAAAAGAATTCACAATAAGTATTCAGGATTATTTAAATTCTTTTTCTTCTTAAGATATCTGTTTATTATTTTCTTAATTTCATTAGCTTTACTTTTAATTATTCCGAATTTTCTAGACTATGAAAAAAGAGGCCAAATTATTACAAGCCACTTATATAATTATTATGGAGTTAACCTAAAAGATTATAAAAATATAAAATTTAATTCTTTTCCAATACCAAACCTAGAAATCCAAAATGCAAGAATAGAACTAAAACAGAACCCTTTTAAAATAGATGTACTAAAACTGAATATTTATCCTAAGTTTGCCAGTATCTATAATTTTAAAAACTTCAAAACAAATAAAATAATTTTTAATAAAAATAAGATATTACTAGAAGACTCTGACCTAAAAATTTTAGGTAATTATATCTATAATTTAAAAAATAGATTTAGTTTTAAAGACTTAGAAATTGAGATTATTAGAAAAAATCAATCAATTCTAAATATAAAAAAGATTAATTTTTCTAACCATGGAAACAAAAAAAATAAAATGTATGGAGAGTTGTTTGATAAAAAATTTAAGATTATATTTAATGATGACTATAAGAAAATAAATTTTAAGCTACTAAATACAGGAATAAAAGTAAGTATTGATTTAGATGAAATTAATAAGAATTTTTTAAGTGGTATTGTAAAATCCAAAGTACTAAAATCAAAATTAAAATTTAACTTCAATTATAGTAATAAAAAAATAACGATTTATAACTCTTATTTTAGAAACAAGCACCTGACATTTAAAAATAAAAGTGTCATAAATTACAATCCTTTTTTTGATATAAGTTCAGTAATTAGTATTGAAGAAATAAATTCAAAATTATTAAAAGAATTGAATATCAATAATATTTTAAGATATAAAACTTTAATAAAAAAGATAAATAGTAAAAATGAGATAAATTTTAAATCAAAAAAGTTTGATGGAAAACTAATTGATGATCTTAATTTAGTTATCAATATGTCCTATGGAAGGTTAAATTATTCAAAAAAATTTTTAATTTCAGATAATCTTTTTCAATGTCAAGGTAATGTAAATTTACTGGAAGAAAATCCAATTTTATCTTTTAAATGTAACATCTTATCTAAGGATAAAAAGAAACTTTTAAAAAACTTTTTGATTAAGTATAAAAAAAAAAATGAAATACTTAAACTTGAAGTGAACGGCAATTTAAGTATTTTAGGGAAAAAAATTAACTTTAAGAATATTACAATGAATGATAATTATAAGGCTTCAAGAGAAGATCTTGCATACTTTAAAGATACATTTGAGATTATTTTATTTGATAAAGATTTTTTGAGTATTTTTAATTTTGATAAAATTAAAAAATTTATTTTAGAAATTTCTTAAATTATTTAGGTTTTGTCATCTTAAGAGGACTCATAATTCTATCGTATTCTTTTTCTTTTATTAACCCTGCTTTAATTACTTCTTGTTTTAAAGTTGTTCCATTTTTATGAGCTGTTTTAGCAACTGAAGCTGCTTTATCATAACCAATTTTAGGAGCTAATGCTGTTACCAGCATCAAAGAATTATCTAATAAATATTTTATCCTTTTTTTATCTGCTTTGATTCCTTTAACGCAGTAAAGAGCAAAAGTTTTTGATGAGTCACTCATGATTTCAATTGATTGTAAAATATTATGAATGATCAACGGTTTAAAAACATTTAGCTCAAAGTGCCCATGTGAACCTGCCATTGTAATACCGTTGTGATTTCCTATCACTTTTACGCAAACCATAGTTACAGCTTCAGACTGTGTAGGATTAACTTTACCAGGCATAATTGAAGAGCCAGGCTCGTTTGATGGAAGTATAAGTTCACCATAACCGGCTCTTGGGCCAGATCCTAAAAATCTAATATCGTTTGCAATTTTCATTAAACACACCGCTGCAGTATTTAAGGTTCCAGAAAAATTAACGATTTCATCATGAGCCGCTAATGCTGCAAATTTATTTGATGCTGGTTTGAAAGGTAACTTAGTAAGTTTACTAATTTCCTTAACAATTTTTTTATCAAAATTTTTTCTTGTATTAAGTCCGGTTCCAACAGCTGTACCACCTTGAGCTAGATTGTAAATTTCTTTCAATGCATTTTCAATTCTAAAAATACATTGCTTTAATTGAGCATGATAACCAGAAAATTCTTGTCCTAGAGTCAATGGAGTCGCGTCTTGCAAATGAGTTCTACCAACTTTTACTATAGATTTAAATTCCTTGGATTTTTTAGCTAATTCTTTTTCTAATAATTTCAATGAGGGTAAAAGTTTTTCCTTTGTTTTAAAAGCAATCGCAATATGCATTGCAGTTGGGAACACATCATTAGTAGATTGTGATTTATTTACATGATCATTTGGATGAATAGGTTTTTTTGATCCTAATTTACCACCCATCATTTGAATAGCTCTGTTAGCTATAACTTCGTTTACATTCATATTTGACTGTGTGCCAGAACCTGTTTGCCAAACTTTTAAAGGAAAATGATCATCATGCTTTCCTTTAATTACTTCATCTGCAGCTTTAATAATGTACCTGCTTAATTTTGGATCTAAATCTTTATTTTTAGCATTAACAATTGCAGCAGCTTTTTTAATTATCGCAATTGAGTGGATA
>MDTC01152188.1_pt1 | contig 17098 bp, 14 predicted proteins | sample 811181 | NCBI WGS metagenome assembly MDTC01 (sample SAMN05326644, study PRJNA326480) | marine metagenome | isolation source: seawater | place: Pacific Ocean: North | collected 2011 | reverse complement strand
TGCTCAGTCTGGTTATGCGATGCAGGATTTTTTGCAGGTCGCAAAAGATTTGGATGCAAGGATGGAAAAGTCCATCTCCACCTCAGCCCTAAATAAATTGATTGGCGATATGTTCGAGCATCGCCCTCCAGCAAAAGTGAAGGGTAAACGGTTTAAAATTTTCTACGCTGTACAAGTTGAAAAACGCCCCTTTCGGATCAAGCTGTTTTGTAATCGTGAGCACAAGTTGGACGAGCCCTATCGTCGCTATCTTGAAAAGGGAATACAGAAAAAATTTGGACTTTCCGGATGTCCGTTGAAATTCTCACTGGCTGGGAAAGAGGCTCGTTACCAAGAGGAACGAAAATCAGCCTAATACGCTAGTTCCCAAAGGAAAAATTTATTATTTTTATAAAAGCCGCCTCTCGTAGGCGGCTTTTTTTATACAACAAGGAATTTTGACGGATATGAAATAATCCGTTACTAATCGAACTCAGAGCTTATGAACCCAAAGCAAAAAATTGCATTTTTTGGATCTGATGAGATCGCACTTCCCAGTTTGGAGGCATTGGCGGATTCGTCCAATAACTGGGAAATTTGCGGGGTTCTTACTCAGCCTGACCGACGGTCAGGTCGTGGGAGAATACTACAACCAAACGCGATTAAAAGATGGGCTATGGATTCCCATATCCCAGTGATGAACCCGGAAAAACCAGGTAAAGTGGAAGCTGAATGGATCAAAGACTTGGGTGTAGACCTGGTCCTAGTTATGGCATATGGTCATATTTTGCAGGAGGATCTTTTAACTGTCACCCCGTTTGGTTGCTTTAATCTTCATGCATCCCTACTTCCCAAATACCGGGGTGCTTCCCCTATAGAGAGTGCAATGGCTATGGGGGAGATGAAAACGGGAGTCACTCTGATGCAGGTGATTCCCGAAATGGATGCAGGTCCGATTATCGATGCAGAAACTGTTATTATCGACCAAGGGGACACGGGGCCACTTTTACGTGCTAAAATTGCCAAGGCATGTGTACCCTTAATCAAACGAAATATGGGAGCTTTGTTATCCGATAGTTATGTTCCAATTGATCAAAATGAAAAGGAAGCAACTTATTGTCGGAAATTATCCAAAATAGACGGACGTTTAAATTTTGAATTATCTGCCAAGCAATTGGTGTCCCGAAACCTCGCATTTTCAGGCTGGCCCGGTTCTTATTTTTTACATTTTGATCAGGTGTTGAAAGTCGGAAAGATTTCCGAGATTGACGGGTATGATCATTTGCAGCCCGGACAAAGAGGTTGGGAAGATGAACATTCTTTAATAATTGGCACAAGAAAGGGAGCGATTGCCGTTGAAGAAATACAAAAGCCTGGAGGGAAAATGCTTCCCATTTCTGATTTCGTGCGTGGTTATTCTATACCAAGGGAGATAAGATTCTCATCACCCGAAGATCAAACCGAATTGATCCGTTGCTAAAAAATGTTTCTTTTTAAAAAAGATTTCTTGATTCTTCTCACAGTCTGAGTAAATTTTATTTGTGGTGATTATTAAGGGATTCACTAAGCTTTCGTGCTTAGTGTTACGATGTTTGGTACTGTCAATGCCAGTTTTGTCGTGCTTTGGTCAATCCGATGCTAAGATAATATTGGCAAACCTAAAGCAGGATTTAGAACTAATCAATCGTGAGGTAACTAGTTTGCGGACCGAGGTTGAAATGCTTAGGCGTGAAAATGCTCAATTGAAGGTAGTAATGGACCAGACCAATCGGGCAAACAAGCTGGGGCAACAAAACGGCCTCGTTCTTGAACTTCAAAACCGAATGCAGTCTTTAGAACTGGCTTTTAAGCAGAGCGAACGTGCCCGTGGAGCCAACCAGGAAGATATTAGTAAAAAATTTCAACAAATCATCGCACAAATGAACCGGGGCTTTGAACAGGTTACAACTGCCAATACTTCCGCACCCGAAAAAGCCCCTACTTTTTCAACCGATTATCCCCCTAATGGTTTTGTTCATAAGGTGGAAAAAGGAGAAACCGTGAGTAGCATTGCCAAAAAGTATAATTCCAAGGTTTCATGGATCATTAACGCCAATCAAATTGCAGACCCGACCAAGGTCTTTGTGGGGCGTGAGCTCTTTGTTCCTCAGAAATAGAAAAAAGACAATGAATACACCAACTCGTAGATTAGGCCGTGGACTGGGTAGTTTAATTGCTGGTGGGGGGCAGGGTGCCACTATTCTTACTGAACCGTCCGAATCCCCAGAAGATCTTGTTCCAAATACTCCAAATCTTGAAAGTGAGGCTGTAGAAAATAATGAATCTGAACTTGCCATTGCCAATTCGGGTAGTAACCAATTGCAGGAACTTGCTATTGAGCAGGTTTTTCCTAATCCTCATCAACCCCGTAAGGTTATTGACCCTGAAGCGGTCAGAGAATTGGCGAATAGTATAGATACGGAAGGTCTTCTTCAGCCCATCGTGGTCCGTTCAAATGAACATGGATATGAATTGATCGCGGGTGAACGAAGGTTAAGGGCACACCAATATCTTGGGCGTTCCAAGATTTTGGCTCGTGTACTTGAGGTAACAGATCTTTCATCTGCCAGTCTCTCGCTAATTGAAAATTTGCAACGGGAAGAACTAAATCCTGTCGAGGAAGCAATGGGGTACCAGTCCTTGATTTCCGATTTTAATCTTAATCAGCAGGAAGTTGCACAAAGGATGGGAAAGAGCCGTTCTCATATCGCAAATCTTATACGCTTGCTGCAACTTGATGGTGAACTCCAAAGATTGCTTGCGCAAGGTGAGCTTTCCGTCGGGCATGCCAAGGTGCTTCTGGGTATTGAAGATCATGAAAGGCGGCTTACTTTTGGTCGTAAGGCGGTTTTGGAAGGTTGGACAGTACGCCAAATTGAGGAGGCAATATCTGTCCAATCACTGCCAGTTGAACCTATCTCGCGAAAACCATCCTCATCCTTGTTGTATGAAGATATTGCCCAAGCCACTGCTTTGGCTACTGGAAGGAAAGTAAAAATCAAAGCCTCAGTAAAGGGCAAAGGAACAATATCTCTTTCGTTCAAAGACGAAACGGATTTACGAAATTTGCTTGCTAAAATCGATCATTCTTCAAATTAGGTCGATCGTACCTCGATTTGGGGAAACAAGGTTGCCTTTTACAGCTGTTCCTTCATTTTAGTATGTTTTCACCTATTTTGACATGATCGTTTTCTTAACCACTCTTTTGATTTTATTGTGCTTGGCTGTAGTGCTTTTGATCCTCATTCAACGGACTTCTGGGGGAATGGGTTCCGCGTTGGGCGGAGGGGCTGCCGATCAGTATCTTGGTGCTGGATCAGCTGCTCAACTCTCCAAGCTTACGGTATGGGGTATACTTTTCTTCTTCATCTTATCTTTCGGTCTTTATGCTCTTTACCAAAATGAGGCGAGCTCGGGCGGTCAACTTTTACGTTCTGGCAATGTTGTGCCTGAGGTAATATCCACTGATCTTGCCCTTCCTGAACAAAGTGCCACTGATTTAGCTAACGAAAATATACCCCTTCCCGAAGCTGGGATTGCTCCGGTCGAAGCACCCACGACATCGAGTAATTCTACAGAATAGTTTTTTATTATTTGCTAAGGAAAATCGGTGAAGATATCGAGCCGGCTTCTTTTTCTTATTTGTTCTTTTTTTTTAACTCATTTTTGCATTGGAAAATCTTTTTTTCCTGCACGTGGATTTTCTTCCATTCTCGACGAGTCTGAAGCAAACAACAGACTGAGGAAATTTCGAAAGGTATTTTTTACAGACCAAGTAGAAATTCCTTTCCACCGGGCTTATCTCTACCAATTTCAGTTCATTCATTATCCACGATCTGGACAACCAATTATAGACTTCGGCTTGCTTTCCGGGCCATCCCCCGAATCTGCCAAAATTCGGATAGATTTACTCCCTTCTCCCCAAGCTACTGAACCAAATACTTCATTTTTACTCGTTAGGGATTCAAAGAGCCCCAAGGCATGGAAATGGCATAAAGAAAAAGCCGCGGTAAGTACACTTCATCCTAAAGATTGGGGCTCACCTTGGAAAGAAGGGGTGAATCATACCCCATTTGATTTATTGATGCCTTTCGTAAATTGGCCCGTTGAGTATGAAAAATCTGGCAGGGTTTGTGGACGTCCTGCTCACCTTTACATTTTTACTCCTCCGCAAGATAACCATATTTATCCAGTAACATTAAAGTCCGTTCGCTTGGCAATTGATGATGCATATGATGCTCCACTACGAATCGAGTACAGAGATGGGGGTATTCTGCCCACCCGAGTATTTTCTTTGCAAAGTTTCAAAAAAGTTGACGGTCGATGGATAGTTAAAGCGATTGATTCGAAGGATAGAGATTCAGGTTCGTGCACCCGTTTTGAATTGCAAGCAGTCGCACATGGGCTCGATCTTCCGCGGTCAGTTTTCCAGACCGATGGGTTGGGTTTACTTATCAATCAGTCTTCTATTTCTTTCACCTTACTTTAAGTCATTAGTTTCACTGATTCATCTTGCCCGTTAGTAAATTTCCTTCTTTTCTTTCACAAATAATCATGAGTTCGGAATACTTATCACCTTGGGCGAAAAATATCGCTCCTTCTCCCACGCTAGCAGTCGATGCCAAAGCCAAGGCCCTAAAAGCCGCAGGCGAAGATGTATGTGGCTTTGGTGCTGGTGAACCAGACTTTGATACCCCCCAATTCATCAAAGATGCATGTGCCAAGGCATTAGCGGATGGAAAGACTAAGTATGCAGCCGCTGCTGGTTTGCCCGAGTTGCGTCAGAGTCTTGCCGAGCAATATCATCAACAAGGAGTTCTAGCAGAGGCAAACCCTGCACAGGTTGTGGTAAGTCCGGGAGGAAAGTATTCTTGTTATCTTGCCATTCTGGCCACTTGTGGACCAGGAGATGAGGTTTTGATTCCAGCCCCTTATTGGGTGAGTTACCCGGAGATGGTCAAGCTTGCCGGTGCCACGCCCAAAGTAGTTCTGGCGGGAGATGATCAAGGCTTTAAAATCACTCCTGAACAAATCGAAGAAGCCTTAACTCCAGCAACTAAGCTGATTATTCTCAACAGCCCCTCAAATCCGACCGGTTGTCTATATGACCGAGAGGAGATGGAAGCGATTATGGATCTCGCCATTAGCAAGAATTTATTGGTGATGTCCGATGAGATTTACGAGTATTTGCTCTATGATGGATCGGCACATCACCGCCCTGCATCTTTTTGCAAGGAGGCTCAGGATCGGGTGATTACCGTATCTGGTTTTAGTAAGACCTTTTCTATGACTGGATGGAGGCTTGGTACTTTGGTGGCTAATCCTACTATTGCCAAAGCTGTGGCAAATTTACAGAGCCAGACATCCTCCAACGCCACCACCTTTGCCCAGTATGGGGCTTTAGCAGCAGTTCAAAACTGGGAAGATTCTATGAAGGCTGTAAATGAGATGCTTATACATTTTGATCGCCGACGCCTACTTCTTCTCGATGGATTGAATAATATTACAGGTATTGAATGTTTACGTTCTCAGGGAGCATTTTATCTTTTCCCCAAAGTATCTTCTTTCGGATTATCATCAGAGGAATTTTCTGCCCAGTTACTAGATCAGGAGAAAGTGGCAGTAGTTTCCGGACATGCATTTGGTGCAGACGGATACATCCGTCTCAGTTATGCAACCTCGGACGAAATTATTCAAAAGGGTCTCTCAAGAATAGAAGAATTTTGTTCTAATTTAAAATAATAATAGATTAAGTTTAACTTATATATACTTGACCAATCCTGATAATTTTCATGAAAAAGTCTCATGAAGATTTTTACCCTTACTTTAATCACCCTTATATTTAGCATACGATTTTTGCATGGGCAAATTACCCATGAAGATTACACAGCAGATTACAGGGATGCAATAACCCCAGGTTACTATCTTGGTTTTAGTACCTTGCATGATAAATTAAGAGAGGTTCGCTTGCCTGAAGATATTCTCAAAACATCTTCTTTTTTTAATTCTATTTTTTTAGACTTTCACTATTCCAACCAAGAGTTCAGTTTGGGGTTTTTTGATAACGAAAATTTTTATCGTACTAATGGTGCTGCCGATGATGGCATACGGTTTGATGAAAACAGAAGTTTAGCAGGCTATCAGCAGCAATTTCATGTTCCTGGAGACATCGAGCATACACTTTGGGGTATTACTCTTGGGTTTGCACTTGGGGATAACCCAAATTTGGATGTCAGAATACCTTTGGCTATTAGTCATTTTGAAACAGATCATTTGGATGACACAGGTTTCTCTGGCGGTATTGAACTATTTCCCAATTACCGAATTAACAAATATGTGGCATGGGGAGTTAACTTATCTCACATAAATAATACCAGTGATTTCCCCATCTTTGATGAGTCCATGACCAGTGTTTCTTTTGAAGCATTGGCTGAGTCCAGTCCGGCATACGGAATGAATTGGTCTGGTAGACTTTCTGTTGGTCATTACTACCCAAGCAACGATATTAACGAAAATTCCTTTTGGTTGTGGAAAGGTGCCTTAGCACTGCACTACCAATTACATCAAGATTTTACTTTTCTTCCCTATTTCGGAATTAATTATTCTCCCACAGAAGGGGCTCTTACCGACGAATTGTGGGTTGATTACGGAATAGAATTTCTCCTAATGCCTAATTCACCATGGAACTTTAGTTTTGGTCTAGCGGGCGTTGGTGGGCACAATGTAATTGAAGAGGGCATGGAGTTTTATATTTCATCCAAGGGTAATTTTTAATTTTAAGATACTTTAGCCATGAAAAAAAATACAATATTTCTCGTTTTGCCAGTAATCCTTTCCCTTTTCTCTTCATGTACCCGAACGGCTAACAAGACTGGTCCCCTTACTCCGTATCCTGAAATTACCGCAGATATTGACATTGGAGAGCAGGTAAGAGGTGAGGGCACTCGGGCAGAATTGCTGGGTTTTATTCGCTGGGGCGATCCTGGGCGTGCCTCTTTTGAAGCTCGCCCTCAGGAACATGATCTTGGTGGGAAGGTGGTAAAGCAATCCATGCAGTCAGCGGTTTATGATGCCTTGGATGGGCAACCAGATAATTTTATTGTTGATCCTCACTTTCATACAGTTGAGCACAACTTTATATTATTTAAGACTGCAACCACCCAAGTTGTAGGACGAAAAGCAAAGCATGACAACTATCGACAAGTTCAAAGATTCAATACTGATGATACTGAAACTCTTCGCCTTTGTGATGCCCCACAGGAAGTGGTTATCCGTCGAAATGGCGTAGAAGCATCGCGTTTGACTACCACTCCCAAAATTAAACCAGAGGTAATGAACTCCGTTCAATTATACGATACTTCTTCTGGAGTGAGAGTTTTGGACTTGGACACACCAGAAGATCAAAGAACACCCTATGACGATCTTCGTCGTAAATTGGATAGCTTGAGTGACCGCGTAAATTCCCTCAAGGGAAACTATTAAATTAGAACTATTCGTTCTGTTCGCTTAAGAAGCGTATCAGTCCGTAGGCGAGGACGACTGCCATTGGACCGATGACAAATCCCTGAGGTCCGTAAGCTAATATCCCACCGATAATTCCAAGGAAAAGCATAAAGCTTAGCCATGCACCCTGCTCGTGCAGTCTCTTTCCCATTCCTGCCCTGGCACGGCTGATCAAATAGTTAAGCAGGATACACAATCCCGCCACTGTAATTGCGGTCATTGGTTCACCGCGCCCCCAAATGATCGAGGATATGGGGAGCCATACCATTGCACTTCCCACCACCGGGACTAAACCCACAAAGGAACCAATCAGAAAAATGGGCAGAAATACAAAACCCCCCACAAAATGAGCAATTAAACCCATAGAAATTCCACGAATAAGAGAGGTGAGTACGGTATCATTGAGCAAGCGAAGAGTGATCATACGATGGAGTGTGAACCAAGATGCAGTCTCTTCCGCACTAAACCCACCCGCTTTAAGGGAATTTCTAACAAAGTTCCCTCCATGTGCATAGAGAAAGGAAAGAGCGATGAGAGCGAGGGCCAGTTCTACAACAAATCCCCGTGTGCCTTTGAAGAGAAACTCGATGAAAGTGCCCGAAAATTCTCTAGTGTCACCGACTAAGTTTGTGACAAAGGCAAGTGCTTGGGATTCATCGATGGGCAAGCGTGGGAAAATAGTTTGGATTTGACGAATTTGCTCAGATACTCCTCGGAGTAGGGTATTTTTGGCTGATTCTTCGCCTAGGGCTAGGGACCACACCACTTCAAGTAATCTCTCCTTTTCACCAGAGGCATCCCAAAGCAAAAGTAGAAGGGGAGACAGCAGCACAAGAAGAAGGCAGATAGTCGACAAAACCGCACAAATTTCTGATAGTCTTTGTTCCTGAGCGCGGGGAACAACATTTCGTGCATAACGCTTTATTGGCACGAAAAAGATCGGGAAGGTAAGCGTGGCTAAGGATACCGCAAAAAGGATAAATTCAAATAGTGGCTCGAATGTTCCGTATAGTGGGACGAGTAGAATTAACAGAGCAATCAATAATAATGCCCGTCTTTTCCATAATTGCCAAAAGGCACTTCGTTTGACGCTTAGCAAGTCAGGTTGTTCTTTTTCACGATTCATTTCGTCTTTCCTGTTATCTTGCACGGTTACACTTATGCGAATTGTGTGATGTGCTTGGCAAGAAATTTTCCGGTGGGTGTATCATTCCCGGCAAGTATTTTGGGTGTTCCTTCAAAGATAAGTTTTCCACCTGACTGCCCCCCACTAGGTCCTATTTCAATCACATGATCGGCAAGTCGAATAATGTCCAGATTATGCTCAATCACCACCAATGTATTGCCACTGTCCCTTAATTTGAAGAGCAAATCAAGTAATCGTTGAATATCGAGCCAGTGTAAACCTGTTGTTGGTTCGTCCATTAAGTAGAGGGTTCGTCCGCTTTGTTTTCGACTTAATTCAAGCGATAGTTTTAGGCGCTGAGCTTCCCCGCCTGACAAAGTGTTGGCCGCCTGTCCCAATTTTAGGTAGCCCAGTCCCACGGCGTCCAAAGTTTCAAGCTTATTAATTACTGCAGGGTGTTTAAGGAATAATTCTTTGGCCTCTGATACCGTTAATTCCAGTACTTCCGAAATATTCCTTCCTCGATAACGAACCTCAAGGGTTTCACGGTTGTAACGTTTCCCATGGCAACTTTCACACTTAACATAGACATCAGCCAAGAATTGCATATCCAGTTTAACCACACCATCTCCCTTGCAACGCTCACATCTTCCACCAGGAATATTAAAACTAAATCGTCCCGGGCCATAGCCCCTCACTTTGCTCAGGGAACATTTCGCAAAAAGGCTACGCAATTGATCAAATAATTTTACATAGGTAGCGGGATTGGAGCGCGGACTTTTACCAATGGGAGATTGATCTATTCTGACAACCTGATCAAAATTTTCCAGACCATTAATTCCTCCGTGTGCTCCGGGCAATTGTTTGGACCGGTGAAGTATGTGCGCGGCGGATTTTGCTAATACTTCATTAACTAACGAACTCTTTCCAGAACCTGAAACTCCGCAAACCACCGTTAATAAACCAATGGGGAAGGAGGCGTCTATATTTTGGAGATTATTTGCCTTAGCTTGTTTTACAAAGACGGATTGTTTGCCTGGTTTTTTTTGTTTTCCTTCCCTTTCTATGGATTCTTTTCCTGCAAGAAAAGGACCACTTTTACTGATACCAGAGTTTTTACATCCGTTGAGGGATCCGTTATAAATAAGTTTACCACCTTCGGTTCCTGGACCTGGGCCTACTTCGATCAAATGGTCACAGGCAAGAAGAGTCTCTGCATCATGCTCTACTACGAGCACTGTATTTCCGCGGTCTCGTAAACCATGCAATACATTGATCAAACGATCATGGTCAGCTGGGTGTAGACCGACACTTGGTTCGTCCAAAGCATATATTACTCCAACTAATCCCATGCCCAATTGGGTAGCAAGGCGTGATCTTTGGGCTTCTCCTCCACTCAGACTACGGAATGGTCGGTCGAGTCCCAAATATCCTAAACCTACTTCATTGAGAAAGCCGAGTCTTTGTTCGAGCCCATGCAGTGCATCTTCTACCTGCATACAACTCTCATCCTTCCTTGCCTTTTTATGAATAAATTCCCAAGCCTGAGAGGCCGTCCAAGAGAAAAATTCTTCCAGCGAACAGCCAGCGAGTAGAACTGAGCGGGAGTAAGCAGATAACCGGCTTCCTTTACACTTTTCACATACGGTTCCATATTGAAAAGTGTGCAGCTTTGCCCGCAAGCTATCGCTTGTCGTTGACGCAAAGGTATTTTGTAAATCCTTCAATATGCCGGGAAAATGCTGTTTTTTTGCTTTTTTGCCACGCCCGTATTCCAATTTGATCTCATACTCTTGATCCTTATTTCCATTGAGCAAAAAGGATCGAATTTCTTCGGGCAACTTTTCCCAAGGCTTCTTTAAGTCTAAATCCATTTGCTCAGACAATGCGTTGAGGAGGTTTTTTCTGAGATTTATCATCTTGCGTGACCCCATTCGCCACGGCTTGATAGCTCCTTTATTTAAGGAGAGAGAAGGATCGGGGATTATTAAATCTTCACGAAAGCGGAGAACTTCTCCCAATCCCCCACAGCATGTACATGCACCTTCTGGATGATTCCATGAAAACAATTTCGGAGTTGGGGTAGGGTAGGTTGCTCCACAAAGATTACAACCGAAGCCTTGAGATAAATGAACTTCCTGAAATTCACCCTTTTCCTGCTCGAGAACGGCAATTGCATGTTCGTCACCCTCTTCGAAGGCTAATTCAAGAGAATCTGCCAACCTGCTCCTGGTATCCTCTCGAACCACTATACGGTCGATTACCAGTTCCACCTGAATTTCTCTCCCTTTCGTTCCATTTGGGATAAGGTCATGACTATCGATTCGTTTAATCTTACCATCTATTCTTAGCCTTTGAAACCCCCGCCTTTCTAAATTTTCTACTTCCTCCCTTAGTACAGATGCCTTGGCACGCATCCAGGGGGCGAGGAGAATCATCCGTTTATTCAAACCTTGGTCAATTAATTCTTCCACGCATAGATCGAGCGACTTTCTGGTAACTGGAGCTCCATCTTGTGGGCAATGAGGGGTACCTGCTGTTGCCCATAATAATCTCGCATAGTCGGCAATTTCAGTTGCCGTAGCTACGGTGCTTCGGGGACCAGCGGAGCGTGCAGAAAGTTGTTCAATTGAAAGAACGGGTGATAGACCTTCGACATAATCGACATCAGGTTTGGATACCTTTTCTAATGCTTGCCTAGCCTTGGTGGAAAGACTCTCAACATATTTTCGATGGCCCTCGGCAGCAATGACATCGAAAATTAAGGAGGATTTTCCGGAACCACTCACACCTGTTACCCCTACGAGTTTTCCTCTTGGTATGGATACAGTAAGGTTTTTTAAATTATTTTCCCGTGCTCCTCTAACAAAAATATTTGTTGACTGATTGACTAAATACTTCTCTCGCTTGGCCATTTGCTAATCTTTCATCATGCTCATGCAACGGGTTGGCGACAAGCTGGTTTAAGATAAGAACTTTGCGAATTCATAAGAATACTTATAATTAATATCAATGAGTAATCCAAAATTGTATGTTAAACAGGGCTGCCCTTGGTGTGCCGATGCCCTTCAGTATTTTTCCCAAGTGGGTCTGGAATTGAATGTCATAGATGTTCGAACAGATCCTTCCCGGATGTCTGAACTACAAGAGATTAGTGGACAAACGAAGACACCCACCCTGAAAAATGGAGACTTTGTGGTGGCAGATTTTGATGTGGATGAGTTTAAACAGGCACTTAATGAAAATCCCGATGAAGCCAAAAAGCTCGGTCTTTTTACCTAGTTAAAAAAAGTTTAGTCTGCATCATATATTTTTACCTTTTCCCACATATGGGAGCAGTTTTTAATAAATTCTAAGTGTAGCGGATCTTCCTGATAGGTGTCATGTCCAGCAATATCTCTGAGCATGACAGTTAAACAAAAATCATATGAATCATCAATTACGGGGCGCTTTGTCGTACTTGCAGGCTTACCGACAAATAATTGCTCTACGGAAGATATATTTTCGAGAGAACGAACCTCTTTCTCGAAAGTCTTTAATTCTTCTTCAGAAAGATCTTTCTTTAACCAAAATACGACGATATGTAGAAGCATGCTATATAAATACCCTGCGATGTAGTCATAATACAAATGCAAAACTTCAGGATATTTTTTTTACATAACCTTAAATTCTAAAATTTAATATATTGAGTGTGGTAATTGATTCTTTATAAAGGATGGATGTATATGAAATACCCTAAATTGTTATTATTTTTAATGTTTGCATCTACATCTTCTGTTTTTGCGAATGAAAAAGCTAAATCCGAAGGAAAGATGCAACTTGTGAAAGTCGCGTCTTTAAACACCATTGATGCAAACAAGGAATTTCAACGAAATGTACAGCTTGTTCAACAGCAAAGAAGTTTAGCTGCCGAACTGCTAAGCAAGTTAGAAAATGTGCAAGACGAAGAAGAGCATAAAAAACTTCAAAGCGAACTTGATTCACTACAGCAAAAACTTAACGAAAATAACCAATTAATGTTTAAGACCTATGGCTTTTCTTTAAACCGGAATTATGTTTTAACAGTTGAGAAAGCCCATATACATATGTGGGTAACCGAGGAAGAAGCCCAAAAAATTAAAGATACCGAAAAGAAACCAAAGAAGTAGTTCTGGTATTATTTTCCGACTAACCCCGTTGATCAATTTAACGGGGTTTTTTTGTGTGGTACGACAATCCCTTGATGAGAAATTGTCCGGATTTCCTGATTTGTGCAAAATCATTGCATTAAAAAGGTTTTTTTTATTGCACTATATTTGTCCATCTTTTCGATAAACAGTTCCCCTTCTTATTATAATACCCATATTAAATTATGAACATTTTGCGTTCTGCTTTTTTGGCTCTTCTTATAACCTCGGTCAGTTCTCTTTATAGCGTACCAATTATTTGCAGTGTTGATCTAAGAGATACCTTAGAGTCCTACTTATCTGATCATTCCGATCTTTCACCCAGTGATGCAGCCAAGCAACTTGAGTCATACTTGAGGCAAAACGGCTATCCCTTTGCACAAGCAAAAGTAGGTAACTTAGACGGGAGGACAGTAATTTTGATTAAAGAGGGAAAAGTAGGTGAAGCTAGAGTTGCGGGAAACACGCATTTATCTACCAAAGGTATTCTTAAAAACTTAGATTGGAATTCAGGTGATTCTTTTAACTACGGGAAATTCCAAAGACAGGCTGCTCAACTAAACCGTAACCGATTTATCTTAGTAGATACAAAGCTTTCTCCCAAAAGAGCAGATGATGGTGAAGTCATTGTGGATGCTGATTTCAAGGTGAAAGACAGTGTGCCTATTTCTGGTAATCTTGACATCTCCAACAATGGAACACCCCAATCATCTGGCTGGCGTTCAAAATTGGGTTTGGAAATGTGGGAACCATTTAGTAGTTCCGATCGCATTTCGTTCTCATACTTAACCGATCCTAAGGAAGCTTCGGAACTTCAATCTTACTCACTTGCCTATCAAGCAAGTTATGGATCTTTTTCACACGCTATTTTTGGAGGCTTTACTGAATCTGAGTACAGTAATCAAGTTTCCCAATCCGATCTCTTTTTGAGTGATGGTATTTACCTTGGCTTTCTTGGAAGCTATGGGTTCGAATCTGGGCCACTTGACGGAATGTCCTTAACTTATGGTCTTACCTATCTGAAGTCTACTAGCCAAATTACGCTATCTGGCTTTGCCTTCCCTGAAGCTAAAATACCCCTGTATTTGCCTCGCATTGGTCTGCAAGGAAGTTTCAAAAACCCTTGGGGGGATGGTAAATCTTTTTGGTCAGGAAGTTTTGTTTCTGATCTTTCCACTTCCAATAATACCGAACTTGCCCAACAACGCCCAGGTGTTGAAAAAGGTTTCTTTATTACTAATTTAACTTTCTCAACTTTTGAACCACTTGACCTTGGCCAAGTTAGTGGAGGTGTTAACTTGAAGATTAATGCTCAAGCTACTGCTGATCCCCTCCCACCTGCCTTACAAAAAAGCCTTGGCGGGCAATCTGCTATTCGCGGATACGAGGAAAACGAGGGCTTGGGTGACCGAGCAGTTTTGCTCAATCTGGAATATCGGTTTGATGCTCAACCAGGTTCTCTTTTTGGTTTGGAAGGTAACTTCCAAAAACTCGCTTTTTATGATTTTGGATATTCCAAATTCGTTTCCTTACCAGGTGCCACAACTGACTCTTCTAACCTGCAAAGTTTTGGAGCGGGCATAGCAGGTAGTCTCGGTTCGAGTACTGACTTTACTTTGCAGGTTGGAGTTCCCACAGATGATGGGCCGGATGGGACTGAGAAACTGCAACCGAGAGCTCACTTTGGTTTAAACATCCGTTTCTAAATTTATTTTTCTTACTTTCTGCGATCATGAAGAACAAAACCTCCTCCTTCCGTAAATACCTAAACAAATTTTACAGCCATCATCGTGGTCGCATTAATCGCACCGCTGGTCGAATTGGCACCACAATCAAAACAGGGATGATTAGTGTAGGATTGTTTGGCTTTGTCTTAGGTGCACCGGGAGCCGCCCTAGCAGCCAACCTTCCAACGGGTGCTCAGGTTGTGAGTGGGGATGTAAATATACAGCAAAATGGCACTGATACCATGCGAATACTCCAGGGTTCACAGTCTTCGATTGTTAATTGGCAGAGTTTTGACATTGGTCGAGGTGCTTTGGTCGATATTGTTCAGCCCAATGTAGATTCGGCCATGCTTTCTCGGGTCATTGGAAATAATTTATCTGAAATTTACGGGACTTTAAATTCTAACGGACAGCTCTATTTGATTAACCCCAATGGTATTCTTTTCGGCGAGAGTGCTCAGGTTAATGTTTACAGCTTAATCGCTTCAACCTTGGACATTTCTGATTCTGACTTCTTGACCGGAAATATTCATTTTACTGGAGATTCCGAAGCCTCTGTTATCAATTTAGGCACGATAAATTCTGAAAGTTTTACCGCACTTGTCGCTGGTGATGTTCAGAACCTTGGAGATATTATTACTCCGGGTGGGGACGCTGCTCTTCTTTCTGGAGATGCAGTCATCGAAGTAGGGGAGGCTGCAGGCGGTAAAATTACAATGGATTTGTCTGGTCTTTTAGATGGCTCAGCTAGTAACTCTGGCTCCATAGATGTATCTTCAGCTGATTCAATCGGTGGCTCGGTAACAATTACAGGTGAATCCGTTTCTCATGCAGGTTCAATCAATGCTTCCGGCGCTATCGGGGGTGGTGAAGTTTTAATTGGTGGTGATTACCAAGGAAATAATCCCAATATTTCTAACGCTAAAAACACCATTGTTTCTGGTGAAATTTCTGCTGATGCATTAGGAAATGGAGATGGTGGTAGGGTTATTGTTTGGGCGGATAATACCACCGAGTTTACTGGCTTTATTTCCGCAACTGGTGGAGATAAAGCTGGCGATGGTGGATTTGTTGAGGTTTCTGGTAAAGATGTTCTTACTTACCAAGGTTTTTCAGATTTATCTGCAGCAGTTGGAGCAACTGGTTTGCTTCTTTTAGATCCTACCAATATATCAATTTCAACAGGATCAGATTCTTCGATTACTGGTAACCCTGACTTTGTCCCAAATGCAGGTACGGGTTCCATTATTAGTGAATCTACTCTGGAATCAGCACTCGCATCTGCTAATGTATCAATTCTTACCGCTGCCGGAGGTGGTAGTGAAAAAGGTGATGTTACATTTGATGTTTATCCTGCCGTAACTATTGATTCTACATCAGGTAACAATCTCACCATAACTGCTGATGGAGATATTAAAATGTTTGCAGGTAGTATTGATCTTGGTTCTGGATCCTTATCCTTAACTGCTGGAAATACTAGAACTGATGGTGTGATTGTAATGACGGCACCAATAACTGCTGGAGGAATTACTGCAAGTGCAGATGGAACCATCCAACTTACAGGCAACATCGATGTTAATGGCGGGCTTATTTCAGGTACATTGACTGAAACATCAGGGTCATTTACCGCTGATTCTATTACATCTGATGCACAAATCAGTGCTTCTACACAAAATGGTTCTGTATCAATTGAAAGTTCTGGCGATATTACACTAAATTCCATTAACGCGGGAACCGCTTCAGTTACTATTGAAACAACTAATGGTGCAATTAACGATCATGCTTCCGACGCAATTTCCGATATAACAGCGGATACCATCAGCCTTTCTGCGACAGCTGGCATTGGAAATACTGAAACTATAGAACTGGATAGTGCTACAAATATATCTATCACTTCCAGCGGTACTCAAAATATTGATATTGATCATGCAGCTGACGCCTCTACTTCTGTAAGTTCAATTTCCCAAACGGGTTCCGGTGATATTAACTTCGATCAAACTGGTAGCCAAAGCCTTTCATTTTCAGGTACCCTCTCAACTGCGTCTGGAAACCTAGCAGTGTCTAACGACAGTTCTTTATCTCTGGCGACTACCTCTATCACGGGTGACTTATCTCTTACTGCGTCCGGTGCAATCTCAGATACTGGTACAATTTCAGTTTCTGGTACTACCACAATTGCCGCTGGAGCAAGTAACGATATAAATTTTGACACCACTAGTAACAACTTCAGCTCCGTTAATATATCTAGTGCTAACAATGTGGTGCTTAAAGATAGCAATGCGATCGATTTGGGAGCAAGTACAGTCAGTGGTACCCTCGGAATCACCTCTGGTGGAGCGGTTACTGATAGTGGAACCCTAGCAATCACAGGAGCTACCACAATCAGTGCAAGTGGGCAGGATGTTACTTTGGACGAAGCAGCATCTACTTTTGGAACGCTTGCTTTAACTGGAGCGAATGTGGCCGTGACTGATGCCGGAGCAACCGATTTGGGAGCAAGTACAGTGAGTGGTACCCTTGGAATTACATCAGGAGGAGCCATAACTGACAGTGGTACC
>MDTC01257595.1_pt1 | contig 17101 bp, 13 predicted proteins | sample 811181 | NCBI WGS metagenome assembly MDTC01 (sample SAMN05326644, study PRJNA326480) | marine metagenome | isolation source: seawater | place: Pacific Ocean: North | collected 2011 | reverse complement strand
GCCTTGTTCGGAACGCGCAAAAAACCCGACCATTCATAAACGCCAGCACCTGCCGCAACACCAAACGTCACAGCGAAACCCCATGTCGGCAACAAAAATATAGCCGCTAAGGCGAACGCCGCCAAGCACAATGCCGTAATCACTCTTCGCAGTAGCATGACCTGGCCGACCTATGCGCGACGCCCAAACCGACGCAAGCGCGCTGAAAAGGTCTCTACCGCGCTGCGTAAATGACCGCCGTCAAATTCTGGCCAAAACGCCTCTGTAAAATACAATTCCGTGTAGGCAATATCCCAAAGCATAAAGTTACTGACCCGAAAATCGCCCCCCGTGCGGATGAGCAAATCAGGTTCAGGCAGGTCACCCAATGACGTGTGCTGATGCAACATACTTTCGTTTATATCGTCGGCGGCGATCTCGCCATTTTGCACCCGCAACGCCAGCGCTTTACTGGCTTCAACGATGTCCCAACGGCCACCATAATTTACCGCAACATTAAGATTCAGACGTTGGTTGTTCCGAGTGAGCGCTTCGCAGTCATCCATCATCTCGTGGATATCCTCAGCAAAACGACTGCGGTCACCAATAATGCGGAGCTTTACACCCTGAGCATGCAGATCTTCTATGTCGGTGCGCATGACATACCGCATCAAATCCATGAGCATGCTGACTTCACCTTCTGGGCGGTACCAGTTCTCTGTGCTAAAGGCGAACAGAGTGAGATTTTTGATCCCCATTTCAACACACGCTTCGCTGATAACACGCACACCTTTAGCCCCCGCTCGATGCCCTGCGGCACCAGGCAGATGGCGTTTTTTCGCCCAGCGATGATTACCATCCATAATGATGCCGACATGCTTGGGCACCATGTCCGCGCTGTTCGCTGCCGCGAGGTCCTCTGGGGCTTGAACTGTAATTTCGGGGGGCATGAGCAGCGTTTAGGACTTAGATTTCCATCAGTTCGGCTTCTTTAGCCGCCAACACTTTGTCAACGTCACCAACGTTTTGGTCGGTCAGCACTTGCGCACGCTCTTCTCCGCGCCGCGCATCATCCTCTGCTGCCATTTTTTCCTTAACTAAATCACGAATATCGGCGATTGCGTCGCGCCGAATGTTGCGAATAGACACCCTGCTACTTTCGGCCTCAGCTCGAGCCTGTTTGGCAAGATCACGCCTGTTCTCTTCTGTTAGCGGAGGTAGGGGTACACGCACAACATCGCCACTACCAATCGGTGTAATGCCAAGGTCACTGCGCAGAATTGCTTTCTCAATTTCCGGCAACAGCGGTTTTTCCCAGGGCGACAAAACCAAGGTGCGTGCATCTTCTACCGAGATTGACGCGACCTGATTGAGTGGCGTCGGAGCGCCGTAATAATCTACGGTGATCCCGTCTAATAACGCGGGGTTCGCCCGTCCAGTACGAATTTTTGCAAACGCGCCATGCAGGGCATCTAGAGTTTTGCCCATGCGCTCTTTGGCATCATCAAGAATTTCGTCAATCATGATCTTCATTCCAAAGTGTTATGCACGCTGGAGATTCCATCGCGCATGCTGCGCATTATGCGCCAAAACCTTGTTTACACCAGAGCACTAAGTTCAGCCCCTTCTCTAACCGGTGGCCTTCGCATCGTCGACCCGTGTCCCAACCTGTTCCCCCGCAGCAAGGCGCGTAAGCGTCCGCGATTCAGAAGCATCAAACACGATCAACGGCAGCGCATTCTCTTTGCACAATACAATGGCGGTCAAATCCATGACCGCAAGTTCCTGCTCCAACACTTCTTGATAAGTGATGCGCTCAAAACGCACCGCAGCTGAGTCTTTTCTTGGATCAGCGGAATACACACCGTCAACATTAGTTGCCTTCAAAACCGCGTCCACACCAAGCTCAACACCGCGCAAACACGCTGCCGTATCAGTGGTAAAAAAGGGATTGCCGGTACCGCCGGTTAGTATCACGACATCGCCACGATGCACGGCATCGCGGGCTAAATCTCGCTGATAACCATCGACCATGCCCGCCATAGGGATCGCACTGAACAATTTGCTGGCAATACCACGGCGTTGCAGGAAATCATTGAGCGCCAGTCCATTCATTACCGTCGCGAGCATACCCATGCGATCGCCAACAACGCGATCCATTCCAGCCTGCGCCAAGTGCGCGCCACGAAATAGATTGCCGCCGCCCAAAACCACTGCTAATTGAATGCCCTCGCGTACCGCTGCCTCAATCTCATCACAGTAGTGCTTAAGCACGCTGGGCTCGATCCCCACACCGGCATCACCACCAAGCGCTTCACCGCTGAGCTTGAGCAGGTAACGGGTCAAACTAGTCGTTACCTGCTACCTGAGCCGCAACCTCGGCGGCGAAATCTGTGGCTTCGACTTCGATGCCCTCGCCCACCTCATAACGTGCGAACGACACCACTTCAGTACCTGCATCAGCAACAAGTTTGCCAACTTTGATATCACCGTCCTTAACAAAGGGCTGATCTAACAAACTTACTTCTGCCAGAAATTTCTTAACGCGGCCCTCCACCATCTTGACAACAATGTCTTCTGGCTTACCACTTTCTGCCGCCTGAGAGGTGAAAATCTCTCGCTCTTTTGCCAACACATCCGGCGCTACATCCTCGCTGCGCACAACCATTGGATTGATAGCAACCACATGCATAGCAATATCTCGGCCCAATTCGGCATTAGCCCCGGCAAGATTGACCAAGGCACCGCGCCGCTGATCGCCATGCATATACTGACTGATACCACCCGCTGCAGATTCAACAACTTCACCACGGCGAATGGTTATATTTTCGCCAATTTCTTGTACCAGAGTTTCACGCTCGGCGTTCAAGTCACCCGCTGCAAGTGCCGACAAGTCGCCATCGGTCGACTCGAAGAGTTGTTCTGTGACCTTAGCCACAAACGCGATGAATTTTTCGTTTTTTGCCGCGAAGTCGGTCTCGATATTAATCTCTACGATCGCGCCACGGGTACCGTCTGCAGCCACATGCATGCCGAGCAAACCGTTGGCGGTCGTGCGACCCGCTTTTTTTGCAGCCTTTAACGAACTTTTTTTGCGCAACTCCTCAATAGCTTTTTCCATATCGCCGTCGGCTTCAGTCAACGCACGTTTGCAATCCATCATTCCCAGGCCAGTACGCTCTCTGAGCTCTTTGACCATTGCTGCGGAAATTGCCATCTTTTACTCCTTGTCTGCGTCTGCTGCAGCGGCGGCGGCCTGTTCTGCGGCCTCCTGCGCTGCTTTTTCCTCATCTTCTGCTGCGAAGGTCTGATTAACGCTGGCGGCTACCGCCTCCGATATTTCAGCAACTGGAGGCGCGACTTCAGACTCTTCGACTTCCACAAATTCGTCTTCGCTGACCGTCACTTGAGCATTCGCTTTGCCCTCCGCGACGCTGTCGGCTACCGCCGTTACGTATAAACGAATCGCGCGAATCGCGTCGTCATTGCCTGGAATAACATAGTCGACCCCAGCTGGGTCGCTATTGGTATCGACAATCCCGAATACGGGAATACCTAATTTGTTGGCTTCGGCCACGGCGATACGCTCGTGCTGAACATCAACCACAAACAACGCATCAGGCAGTCCGCCCATGTCCTTAATACCACCCAAGCTGCTGTGGAGCTTGTTCATCATGCGCGTACGCTGCAGCGCTTCCTTTTTTGACAGCAGATCGAACGTACCATCGGCAGACTGGGTTTCCAGATCCTGCAGTCGGCGGATCGATTGGCGAATGGTTTTGTAGTTGGTCAACATACCGCCCAACCAGCGCTGATCGACAAATGGCATACCCACTCGACTGGCCTGTTCTTGGATGACCTTGGCTGCAGCACGCTTAGTACCGACAAAGAGGATTTTTTGTCCGCGTGACGACAAATTACGCATTTCAATCAGCGCGTCGTTGAACGCCGGCAGGGTTTTTTCAAGATTAACGATGTGAATCTTGTTGCGAGCGCCAAAGATGAAAGGCGCCATCTTGGGGTTCCAGAACCGCGTCTGATGGCCAAAATGCACACCAGCCGCAAGCATATCGCGCATGCTTACACTCATAACTTTTCTCTCCGGGTTGATTTATTACACGATTTCCCAGACTCAAACTCGCGACCAAAGCCCCAAGCACCCGTGAGTCTGTGACGAAACCGGCAACATTATTTGCGCTCGCCATGCGAGTGCTTAATTTGCCATGTCAGTCGGCTGCTATCATCCATCTATCAGCACAGCTTTATCTGCTGCGACGGAACCGGATTTAGAGCCCCTATCACTGTCTTTACACCATCCATCCATCCATCCATGTGAATGCAACTGAATTCGCCAATCTCATGGACTCTGAACGGCGCGCTTTATACCATAACCGCTCAGCTATAGAAATGAGTTTTGATATGGTGGCACGGATCGAGAACGAGACCGATCTGGCAGGCATGCGCAGTGCTGGAAAAAAAGCCGCAGCCGTCCTCAATATGATTGGTCCACACGTGCAACCTGGTGTGACAACCGATCATTTGAACCAGCTGTGCCACGACTATATCGTCAACGAACTGCACTGCGTTCCTGCTCCACTCAATTATGGCGGCGGTGGTGGGCAGGAGCCGTTCCCTAAGTCCATCTGTACTTCGGTCAACCATGTGGTCTGTCACGGTATTCCATCGCCAAGCAAGAAACTGAAAAACGGCGATGTATTGAATATAGACATCACCGTAATCGACAACGGTTACCACGGTGACAGCAGCAAAATGTTCTTCGCTGGCGAACCCAGCGTGCTGGCTAAACGCCTTTCTAAGGTCACCCAAGATTGCCTCTATCGAGGCATCGACGTCGTGCGGCCCGGAGCAAGACTCGGCGATATCGGTCATGCCATTCAAAGTTACGCCGAAGCCCAGCGCTTTACTGTCGTACGCGAGTTTTGCGGACACGGCATCGGCAAAGACTTTCATGACGAACCACAAATATTGCACTACGGAAGGCCTGGAACCGGGCAGATGCTGGAGGAAGGCATGAGTTTTACCATCGAACCCATGATCAATGCGGGCAAACGCCAAATAAAGATTTTGCCCGATCAATGGACCGCGGTGACCAAAGATCACAAATTATCCGCCCAATGGGAACACACCCTGATGGTCACCGCAGACGGCACAGAGATTTTCACGCTACGCGACGAAGAGCAGCTCTAACTCAATGAAGCTTGCATCCGCCACCGCTATCCGCCGGCAGCGTCTGGCCGAGGGTACAGCGGCCTTAACGGAGCGCTACTGGCAAAATCACCCTGTCGAAACGCTGATGGACGACTTGACCAACCTCGTCGACAGTCTGGTGCTCGACGCTTGGACGGAGCATCTCGACGGACAATCCGACGTGGCGCTTTATGCGGTCGGGGGCTATGGACGCCGAGAATTACAACCCGGATCAGACATCGATCTATTGGTATTGGCTAAACGCCCAGAAAAATTACGCGTACCCATCGAAAGTTTTCTGCGCGATGTGTTCGATTTGAATCTGGAAGTTGGTCACAGTGTTCGCGACCTCAAAGGCTGTCTGCAACAGGCGCGCGATGACATTACTGTAGCCACCGCATTGTTTGAACGGCGACTCATGGCCGGCGATACTGCGCTCGCGCAAAAACTGGATCAAAAGCTAGCGCCCGATCGCGTGGGCTCAGCGGACGACTTTTTTCGAGCCAAATACGCAGAACAAAAAAGTCGCCATGACAATTATCTGGACACCGACTACAACCTTGAACCGAATATAAAAACATCCCCCGGTGGTCTGCGCGACATTCATACCGCCCTGTGGATCTGTCTGCGTCAATTCGCCACCACAAACACCGAGGAATTGGTCGCTCTGGGAATATTAAGCGACCTTGAGCGCCAATGGCTTGAGGACGGGCGCAGGTTTCTTTGGTGGGTGCGTTTTGGCCTACACCTGATTGTTGGCCGCAAAGAGGATCATTTGCGGTTCGCGCACCAACGCGAATTGGCCCAGCGACTGGGGTTTATAGATACCGATGCTAAATCCGGCGTCGAGCTGTTTATGCACCACTACTACCGCCATGTACTCGCATTGACCGAAGTCAACGACATCATCATTCAATTTTTCCGCGAGCGCTCCGACAAACCCAGACGCGACAAACTCGAACTTATTAACAGCGAATTTGCGCTGCGCAACAAACACATCGAAACCCAAAGAGACGACGTGTTTCGCGAGAATCCTGCAGCGTTGCTGGAAATGTTCGTCATCATCGCACACCGCGAGGATGTTGAAGGGGTCAGCGCCGCAACCATTCGCCGCATACGCGAATCACTGCATCTAATCGATGACGAATTTCGTCACAAACCCGAACACACGCAGTTGTTCATGCGCTTATTGAAAGCGCCTTTTAACATAGTGACCCAACTCACGCGGATGCGTCGCTACGGCGTGCTTGCGCGTTATATCCCTGAATTCGCCCAAATAGTTGGGCAAATGCAGCACGACCTGTTTCATGTTTATACAGTAGATGCCCACACCATGATGGTCATCGGCAATATGCGCAGGTTCCGCTATCCGGAGGCTTTAGTGCACACGCCGGTGGCCCACCACTGCGTGCATGCCATACCAAAACCCGAACTGCTATACATCGCCGGGCTCTATCACGACATTGGAAAAGGTCGCGGCGGCGACCACTCGGAGCTCGGATCAATCGACGCAAGGCTGTTCTGCGAGCGGCATCAACTCAATACAACAGATACCGACATCGTATGTTGGCTGGTGGAGCAGCATCTCTGCATGTCGAGTGTGTCTCAACATCAGGACATTTATGACCCGGAGGTGGTGCAGGCCTTTGCGCAGGAGGTACGCTCTGAAATGCGCTTGAACTATCTTTATGCGTTAACGGTCGCAGACATAAACGCTACCAACCCGACGCTATGGAACAGCTGGCGTGCGAGTTTGTTGCGGCATTTATACAGCGAAACACGCAAAGCTTTGAAAAACGGCCTGGCGTCACTGCCCGATAGGGCCGATGCGATTCAAGCCTGCAAAGAAAGCGCCCTCGAGCGCCTAGTTGATACGCAAGACGCGCAACCAGAGCAGATTCACGCATTGTGGCAAGATCTGGGCGAGGACCTATTCTTACGTCACCCACCTGCGCAAATCGCACAGTTGAGTGCACAACTGCTGAACCACGAAAACCCAGAAGAGGTTTTTGTGCATCTTGAGGACACGCCAATTCAGTCCGGCGGAGAAGGTGCAACCCAAATCTATCTGATGCTACGCGACCGCCCCGGGGTATTCGCAGCAATCGTCACAAGCTTGAGCAAGCTCGATCTGTCTATTGTTGACGCCAGCATTCATACCAGCGCATCGGGTCGATGCTTTAACGCACTTACCGTGTTAAACCACGAAGGCGAAGCCATTGACGAGCAAACCAGTGCTAGACGGCGTATTTGCGATTCATTAACGACCAGTCTAAGCGACGAAGTTTTAGATACCGCCGGCGAAGAACGCAGAATACCTCGCCAACTCAGAGAACTGCCTTGGCCAACCGAAGTTGACGTCACCACCGAGGACGACTTAACCACGATCAGCATTCTGGCCGCGGATCGTCCGGGCTTGCTCGCACACCTAGGCCTGTTGTTTGTGGAAATGAAGCTAACCCTGCGTTCAGCGCGAATTACCACACTGGGTGAGCGGGTCGAGGACATCTTCATCGTACAAAATGAGCACGGCGAGGGTTTACGCAACAGCGAAGAAATCTACACCTTAAAACACACCTTGCGGCAAAGGCTCGACAGTGAATTGGGCAAAACAATTGGAGCATAAAGGCATTGGTGACCAACCCTAAACTTGAATTATTGCAATCCTATCCGTTCGAAAAACTAAGGGCGGCTTTAGCAAGCAGCGATTATCAAGGCGATCTCGCGCATATCGCTTTATCCATTGGCGAACCGAAACATCCGCCACCACAGTTCGTGATCGACGCCCTCTGCGATGGCAACGCCACAGCTCAGCACCTTGCAACGTATCCAGCAACCCGGGGCAGCGACGGCCTACGCCACGCGGTTTCTGACTGGTTGCGCAATCGATTCGGCGTAACCGCATCCGCCGAGCAGCATATTTTACCGGTGAACGGCACGCGCGAAGCGCTGTTTGCTTTTGCTCAAGCCGTGTTGAGCGGACGCCCACAAAGTTTGGTTGGCATGCCCAATCCGTTCTACCAAATTTATGAAGGCGCCGCGTTGCTAGCCGGGGCGCAACCCTATTACATGGCGAATACCGCCCATAGCGACTACGCCGCCGACTATGACGCTGTCTCTGACGAAACCTGGGATGCGATGGAGCTGCTGTACATTTGTTCCCCAGGCAATCCGACCGGGCACTTAATCAGCGACGTGCAGATGCAGCGGTTAATCGAGCGGGCGCACCGCCACGACTTTATTATTGCTGCAGACGAATGTTATTCGGAGATTTACTTCTCTGAACAGAACCGCCCGAGCAGCCTGCTCGCCGCAAGTGAGGCGATGGGCAACAAAGAGTTTGCGCGTTGCGTGGTGTTTCACAGCTTATCGAAGCGCTCTAACCTTCCGGGCTTGCGCAGCGGCTTCGTCGCCGGCGACGCCGGCATCATTGAAAAATTCTTGCTTTACCGGACCTACCACGGTTGCGCCATGGGCACACACCAGCAATATGCCAGCACTCTGGCTTGGCAGGACGAGGCTCACGTCCGAGAAAATCGAGCGCTGTATCAGGAAAAATTCCAGGCCGTGACCGACGTATTGCAAGCGCATTACGACCTCCAGCAGCCCGACGGCGGCTTTTATCATTGGCTGCCTACCCCAACAAACGATTTAAGCTTTTGTCAGTCTTTATATGCCCAACAACACATCACGGTAATGCCGGGTTCGTTTCTGGGCCGCGACCAAGCCATGCTCGGCAATCCTGGAGCCAACCGCGTGCGTGTCGCTTGGGTGGCGCCAATGGCCGCATGCGTGGACGCGGCACATCGGCTCGCCGAGTTTGCCGATCGAGTAGGCAATGACTCATGACTTGTCACAACGTCCCCGCAACATAATCCCTTGCTGTAGTATTATCCGCCGCTGGCCTTGTTGCGCCTAGGCGCATAACTCCAACAATCATTTAACGCGAGATAAAAATGACAGATATTTTTGCTTTCGGTCTCGGTGTAGCCCGATACAGCGACGGCGGCACCATGTTGGACTGTTTTTACCCTCGCCCGTTGCTCAAGCCTGCGGGCGAACTTGCCCAAATCATCGCCGAGCTACCAACAGGCACGAGCGAGATCAATTCAGACCGAGCACAGAAGCTAGATCAGGTTTATGGCGGCGGCTTGATCTCTAAAAAATTGATCGAATCGACTCAACATTTGGTTGCCGTTCGACTTGACGAAGACACAGCGATCGCCAGCACCGCCGAGGCGTATCTAAAACTGCACTTGCTGTCCCACCGTTTATGTCTACCGAACAGCCTCAATCTGGACGGTATATTCGCGCATTTGCCCAATATTGCCTGGACGTCAGCTGGGCCTATCGCGGTGGAGGAGTTGCCTGACGCGATCGCGCAAGCGCATATCGACAACACGCAACTGGAGGTGTTTGCCGTTGATAAATTCCCAAAAATGGTCAATTACGTGGTGCCTGCAGGGGTTCGGATCGCGGATGCCAGCCGTATCCGTTTAGGCGCATACCTTGGCGACGGCACCACCGTCATGCACGAGGGCTTTGTAAACTTTAATGCGGGAGCACTTGGGCCAAACATGGTCGAAGGCCGAATTTCGCAGGGCGTGACGTTAGGATCAGGGAGTGACCTAGGCGGCAGCGCGAGCACCATGGGCACCCTCTCGGGCGGCGGCAATATAAAAATCAGCATTGGTGAGAACTGTCTGATCGGCGCTAACGCGGGCACCGGTATCCCACTGGGCGACCGCTGCACCATTGAGGCGGGCCTATACATTACTGCTGGCATGGGCGTGTCCTTGGTCGATGAACAAGGCACGGTGCTGGGCAGCGTTAAAGCTCGGGAACTCGCTGGCAAGTCAGACATGTTGTTCATTCGCGACAGCCAGAACGGCAACATAATCTGTCGCACTAACCGCAAAGCCATTGAACTTAATGACCAGTTACACAAGCACAACTGACAGCGCAGATGGACGCCAGTAACCCTGTTCTAGATCTGACCTGCGAACTCATTCGGCGAGTTTCAGTAACACCGGAGGACGCTGGTTGCCAGGAAATAATCGGCCAACGTCTGAGCAAATTAGGATTTACACTGCGCCAACTCAACGCCCACGGCGTTCACAACCTATGGGCCAGCTATGGCCACGGGGGGCCGCACTTATTGTTCGCAGGGCATACTGACGTTGTACCCTCCGGACCCTTGGCAGACTGGCACAGCCCGCCCTTCGAACCCACGGTAGCAGATGACTTACTGGTCGGTCGCGGCGCCGCTGACATGAAGTCGAGCCTCGCCGCCATGTTGGTAGCCGTGGAAAACCACCTTGAGCACGCGCCCAAGATGGCTGGCACCTTGAGTTTTCTGATTACCAGTGATGAAGAAGGCGACGCCATCCACGGCACCGCTCATGCCATCCGCGAACTCAACGCAGAGGGTATCCGCCCGGACTTTTGCATCGTCGGAGAACCCAGTTCAGACCAACAACTGGGTGATGTCGTACGCCGTGGCAGACGCGGTTCGTTAAATGCGCGCCTGACTGTACATGGTGTGCAGGGCCATGTGGCCTACCCAAACGACGCCGACAATCCGATTCATAATGCGATGCCGTTACTCGCTGCTCTGGCCGCAACCGTCTGGGATCAGGGTAATGACTTTTATCCACCTACATCGCTACAGATCTCGAACATCCAGTCGGGCACCGGCGCGAGCAATGTTATCCCCGGCAGCTTAACGGCCGACTTTAATCTGCGCTTTAATACGGAGCAAACCGCCGAAAGGCTGAAAACCCAGATCGAAGGTGTTTTTAAATCCGCAGGTTTGCAATTCGACATATCTTGGCACCTTTCCGGCGAACCGTTCCTAACGCAACCCGGGCGCCTCAGCGCTGCTGTGGACAGTGCAATTCGCGCAGAAACCGGCTTAACAACCGAGATGAGCACCTCGGGTGGCACGTCTGACGGACGTTTTATTGCACCCTGGGCAAATCACCCTCAGGGTCCGGTGGAGGTGATCGAGCTTGGGCCCGTCAACGCCACCATCCATAAAGTCAACGAATCGGTCCGCATCAATGACCTACAGCCGCTAACGCGCATATACACCGGCATCATTGAGCGCATATTCGCGGCCACCAAGAACATACCGTGAAGCGATTTGTACTTATTACAGTCTTAGTTCTGCTTGTGGGTCTGCCGCTAGGCATCGCCTCTTTGCCGGCCAGTCTGGCAAAATACGCTGTTGCCAGATCACCGGCCGTCGACGCCATTCGCTACGGCGGCTCTATCTGGAATGGTCGAGCCACAATCATTATTCGAGGTGGCCCAACCGGAGAACTGCAGTGGCACCTAAGCCAACTCCGCGATGACGAAAGCACCGCCCCCCTAAACCTGCAACCCACCTTTGACTGGTCGTTTACCAATACCGAAATCCAGCTCGCTGGTCGCATTGGCCTCGGTCAATCGGCCGCGACACTGCGAACCGAAGGAATAATAAACAGCGCTGCGATCGCGTCGGTCTTGAATCCATTCGACATCTTTCTAAGTGGCGACTTTAGGCTGTCTCCGAGTCTGGTGCGCGCGCCCTACAACACTCGCTCTTTAGCGCAACTTGATTTAGCCGACCCGCTCGAACTGACTTGGAGTGGCGGACAGGTGAGCTACATTCTTGCAAACCAGTTCAACCAAATTGCTTTACCGGGTCTGCAGGCACGCTTGATGAACGAACAGAATCTTGGCGCCACCGCGACGATTTCACCGATATCGAGCCCGGCGCAACTATTGGATTTAACCCTGCGCACCGACGGTTGGGTGCATATACGACTGCGTCGGCGGTTTTTTGATCTAATGGACCAGCCTTGGCCTAGTAATCAAGCAGCTGATGAGATCGTGATGGAAATTGAGCGCCAGATTCTCTAGCGCTTGCGCCGCATTCTGGCCGCGTATTTTCGGTGGTAATTTGCGGTGGAATTCGGACAATGCTCCGTCACCCCGTTGCTAACAGACGGATGCGGAGCCGATTTTAAGAAAACGCCATGTCGATGATTGAGTACGCAGTAAAATTTGCAGCACCAGCGCGCTGGATTTTGATCCTTGGCATCGTCGCGACCGTCATAAATACAGCGCGAAACCTTATCTACCTGCCCGAGAGCCCAGCAACAACTTCAACACAGACAAAAGCGACCACCACCACGGCCGGTGCATCCGGGGCAATTGATGTGAACGCGCTGGTTAATTTACATCTTTTTGGCCGACCCACTCGCGAAGGCGGTGCTGTGCCACAAAGCGTTGCCAATGCACAAGCAACCCGCCTGCCATTGGAACTGAAAGCGGTTTTTGCAGCGTCTGAAAACCCATTTTCGGCGGCAATCATCGGCCAGCGGGGGCAGCGTGCGCGCTTGTACACCGTTGGCGAGAGCGTGCCCGGTAACGCAATACTGGCAGAGGTCTATCCGCAACAAGTATTGCTGAGACGCGCAGGACAACTCGAATCACTGGCGTTCCCGGAAAGCACATACAAGGCCAGCAGTAAATCGGCAACCCAGGTTACCGAGAGCGCAGCGGCAACAGCACCGAATAACTCACCGACTTTAACCAGTCGAGCATCCGTGCAATCAAAAATTGCTGAGAGCGCTGACACCCTGCCTCAACAGCTCGTAGCCGATCCGCAAGCGGCAATCGGCGAACTTGGCCTAACCGCAGATTCAAGCGGCGGCTATAAAGTGGGCGACGTGGCCAACTCACCATACTTTCAGTCCTCTGGACTCAAGCGCGGCGACATCATCTTTTCGATCAACGGTAGCCCAATGAGCAATGTGAAAAACGATAAGGCATTGCTTGCAGAGATTATGACCAGTGGCAGAGCACGATTAGAGGTAATGCGCAATAATCAGCGCTTCGTTATCACCGCTTCCATTCCAACCCCCAGATAATTCATGAGTAATTGCCTAATGCACCATCGCACAGCGTTAACAACCCTATTGGTTATAGGCTTAGCCTTTTCGCCGGTTCACTTTTCGAGCGCACAAAGTGCCGAAGAACAAACTTGGCAGATGGCCACCAAGGGAGCCAACATCCAAGAGTTCGTCGCGCAAGTGGCGAGAATCACCGGCAAGACCTTCATCGTCGACCCCAAGTTGAAGGGCCAAGTGACCGTGATCTCCGATACGCCATTAGGCAAAGACGGCGTGTATGCGCTGTTTCTGAGCGTATTGCGACTGCAAAACTATACCGCCGTGCCGTCTGGTGACGTGATCCGAATCCAGCAAAGTGCAACAGGCAAACAAACCCCTGGGGTACTTGGCCGACCTGAAGCCGCCGCCCCCGAAGAATTAATGACCGAAGTGATCGCGGTACAAAACACCGCATCAGATGAATTACTCAAGCTATTGCGGCCGCTGATCCCCCAGTACGGTCATATCGGCAGTGTGACTAACCCGAATGTGGTGATTATTTCCGATCACGCCGACAATATCCTGCGTCTAAAAAAGCTTATTCGCGAAATCGATGTCGCCGATGAAGACGAAGTGGTCATGGTGGCGTTAGAAGAAGCGTGGGTGGGTAGCGTCGCCGCGATCCTAGAAAAAGTCGCGCCGGATCAAATAGGCAGCGCGGCAAAGGGACCTACGAAGGTTCAGGTTATTGCGAACGAACGCAACAACTCACTGGTGCTGCGCGGTAAACCACGCCCCATAGCCGAAGTCATGAAGATCATCGACAAACTGGATCGACCCGCCACCACTACAGACTCTACTCAGGTGGTTTTGTTGAGCCACGCAGACGCGGAGAACATCAGCAAGATACTAACCAGCGTTGTCGGACAGTCTTCCAAGGGCGACCAAAAATCCAATCAAGACGTTACTATTGCTGCTGACACTACGCTTAATGCAATTGTTGTTAAGGCAGACCCCGGCACGATGAGCGAGATTCTGGCGCTGCTGGAAAAGCTGGATACACCCCGCGCTCAGGTCATGATCGAAGCTGCGATCGTGGAAGTCGCCATAGATGAAGGCAGTTCGCTTGGGGTAGAAATGGCGGCAGGCGATCAACGCGGCAACAGCGCACCGCTGGTCAGCACCAGCCTGAGTGGTGTTATCGGCAGCCTTCTGGCCGGCGCGATCAGCGATGGCGACAATCAAATAAGTGTCCTCGAAGGCTTGGCGTCGCTGACATCACCGACTTTAGCCGGGGCAAAAATCAACACCGACGGCGTGTCATTCGGCGCGGTAGTAAACGCCCTGGCGAACAATACCGACGCTAACCTCCTCTCCACGCCCAGCATTCTGACCCTCGACAACCAAGAGGCAAAAATCTTGGTAGGCCGTGAAGTGCCCTTTAGATCAGGTTCATTTTCGACAACGGGTGACGGCGCCAGCAACCCTTTCACCACAGTGAATCGGCAAGACGTCGGGATTGAACTGGTGGTCACGCCGCACGTCTTCGAGAACAACGACGTGCGCATGGAAATTTCGCAAAAAATCACCAATGTCATTAATACGCCGGTCGGCGGCTCAGCCTTTGCGGACGTTGTGACCTCCAAGCGCACGATTGAAACCACCGTGCTGGCGGCGGATGGGCAAACCATAGTGCTGGGTGGACTGATTCAGGACGACGTTAACAGCACCAATGCTCGCGTGCCCGTATTGGGCAAGATTCCGCTATTGGGCGCGCTGTTTCGAACCACGACTAACGAGCGCACTAAAACCAACTTATTGGTCTTCCTGCGACCAACGATCTTACAAAACACTGAAAATTCCACCCAACTGAGCCTAGAACGCTATCAGCAAATATGGGAGTTGGATCAGCAAAAAACCTCTCAACCCCCCTCGGTTGATGATTTAGATGGTTTATACAGCGGCCAACGACCAGAATAACGCGAGCGCTCTGCCGCAACGATTGAAGCCATCATGAGAGTGCTGTATGGCTTATATTATCGGGTTATCCGCCGGCTAACCCAGCCTTCGCTAAGCGGCCAAGTGGCTTTAGACCCCGACAGCGAAGTCGTCTACGTTCAATCCCAACGTGTTCTCTCGGATCTTTTTATCCTAGACCTGGCCATCCGTGGCAGCGACTACCCGTCGCCCTTAAGCTCGCTGGAATTCGACGAATGGCAATTAACCCGACGCACGTTTGCGCTGCGACGACCGGTGGCTGGCCGCATGACCATGCAGACATATTCGCAACGCATGCTCAGCCTTGTTGACGCGCCCACAGCAATTCAGCGCAACATCGTCATCATCCCATTTACCGTTTTCTGGGGGCGCTCATTGGCCCCCAAAGGCAGCTGGCTACACGCATTGACCAGCGAGAGCGGTGAGCTTACAGGGCGTTTTAAACGCACCCTGTCACTGCTCGTAAACCGACATGATATCCACGTGCGCTGTGGCGAACCTATTGCTTTAGCAGACATCGCTAGTTTTTCTAAAGGCCGCGACATCGCGATCCGACGTACCGCACGCTACCTGCGGGTAAAACACCGCCAGCAGCGCGAGGCCACTCTGGGCCCGCAATTCGCACACCGCAATGCACTCATAGAGACGTTGATTGCCAGCGACCAAGTCCGCAACACCATGCATGAACTGCAGCTTAAAGGGCACACGTCGTCCAAGCTTGAACGACGAGCACGACGCCACGCCAAATCCGTAGCGGCAAACATGTCCCATGGCAAAATCCGCGTCTTCTTGTCGCTGCTCACATGGTTTTGGAATCGCCTGTACAGCGGCGTGCATGTCAGCGGCGTAGAGGTATTGGCACAAAGTAGCGATACCCACACACTGATCTATGTGCCGTCGCATCGCAGCCACGTGGACTACTTAGTACTGAGCTACACGTTATATATGCAAGGCCTGATGATTCCGCACATTGCTGCCGGCGACAATCTAAATATGCCTTTGGTGGGGCGGTTTTTACGCGGCGGCGGCGCATTTTTTATGCGCAGAAGTTTTCGCGCAGACCCTCTCTATGCCAGCGTCTTTGCTGAATATGTTTATCAGTTAGCGCAACGAGGTCATTGCCTCGAGTTTTTCCCGGAAGGCGGACGCTCACGTACTGGCCGTCTGCTACCGGCAAAGTTTGGGCTGCTAAAAATGTGCGTGGACAGTCAACTGCGCGGCCTACCCAAGCCATTGGCCTTCGTTCCAGTGTACTTTGGCTATGAAATCGTACTTGAAGGCAGCAGCTACCTGTCTGAACTGCGCGGCGCCAATAAAAAACGTGAAAATATTTTAGACATTCTTAGCAGCCTCAAACTGATCCGCAAAAACTTCGGCGAATTGCACGTCAACTTCGGCGCACCGATAAAACTGGATGATTGGCTCGCCAACCACAAAGATAAGAACTTAGACGATACGCAACTGTTGCCCGGCCTCGGCAGCGATATCATGCAGGCCATTAACCGCCAAGCGAGCGCCAACCCAATCAACCTAGTAGCCAGCGCTATTCTCACAGCCGATAAACAGGCGATGCCTGAACAACAACTGGTCGCTCAAATACAGCACCATCGGCAGCTGATTCATGATCTTGGCGGCGACCAACACCTTACCGAGCCCAACACCACACCATTGCAATTAATCCATTGCGCCGAGCAGCTCGGCTGGCTAAATCGAGAGATACATCCGTTCGGTGACGTACTGTCGCTACAACCCGTCAATGCCGTAATGCTAACTTGGTACCGCAACAACATAGTGCACTTGCTCGCTTTGCCTTCGTTAATCGCCTGTCTATTGGTTAATCGCAGGCGCGGCATCGCAGCGGAACGCTTAACCGCCAGTGTTGATGTCGTTTATCCGTACATCGCTCGGGAGCTAAGCGGCTCCTTAGTCGCAGACACCAACGCAGCGCTAACCTCTATGGAAACATTAGGTCTGGTGCGCAAAGAAGCGGATGTTATCTTGCCGGCGGCTCAACTCAGCGAACAGCGCTTGCCCCT
>MDTC01269561.1_pt1 | contig 17104 bp, 15 predicted proteins | sample 811181 | NCBI WGS metagenome assembly MDTC01 (sample SAMN05326644, study PRJNA326480) | marine metagenome | isolation source: seawater | place: Pacific Ocean: North | collected 2011 | reverse complement strand
CTATTTGTTCTTGATATGCTGGATAATGATCATACTGAGTTACATCACCAGTGAATTTTGTAATACCATAGTTTAAATTAAGTCTCCAGCCATGTTGCCAATCAATAGATCTTTTACTAGATTTATTAGATAAATCAGAGGAAATCTTTAGATTAGAATTCATCTTATTTTGAATTAAAGACTCTTGAGAAGATGATGAAAGTAAAATTCCAAAAGTAAAAAGAATGACAAAAAAGTTTTTCATAGCTCACTATATGTACCTGCAAACTTAATTAATTGTTTTTAATATCTAAAAATTACTAACAATTATTGTGTATAAAGAAGTGCCATGGCAAGACATGTTTTAACTAAAATTTTTAATTTTGCATAAATCAAACAAAATAATCATAGCATCATGAAATTATCAAAAATATGTTCAGCAACTCTATTAATTTTTCTAATTAGTAGTTGTGCTCTAGACCAGATGGCTAGAAAATATGACACAGTAAAATTTACAACAACACCTGAAATTTTAGAAACTCATGGAGGAAAAGTTAATCTAAAACTTAATACTGAATTCGAAGAAAACTATTTTGCTAAAAAAGCCACTGTTGAATTTACTCCAGTACTAGTTTACGAAGGAGGAGAAAAAGCATTTAAAAGCATTACAGTTCAAGGAGAAGATGCTACAGGAGGAGAAGCAACAATTTTTAAAGCAACTGGCGGAAATTTTAATTACAATGATGCAATAGATTACAATGATAATATGTATAACTCTCGTCTTGAACTAAGAGCTACTGCCAAAATTAAAGATAAAGAAAAAACTCTTGGACCAGTTGATATCTCTCAAGGAGTTATTGCAACATCAACAAGAGTACAGAATAATGAAATTTTGGGCAACCTAAATCATGGATATCAGCACATCTCATTTGATGAAGAAATTGCTACAATTTACTTCTTAGTTAATCAGTCAAATATTAGAACTACTGAAAAAAGTGATGAAGATATTAAAGCATTAAAGAAATTTGCTAAAAAAGGGTATAAAACTCACTCTATTGAAATTATTTCTTACGCATCTCCTGAAGGGTCTGTAAATATAAATGACAATGTCTCGGAAAATAGAATGAACAGTACTGTAAACTACACCAAGCGTCTTTTAAGATCACTAAAAGTAGATGGTGCAAACAATAAAGATCTTTATAATATTACATCAGTTGGAGAAGATTGGGATGGTTTTGAAAATCTTATTGACAATTCCAATCTAAAAGACAAGAACGTTATCAACAGAATAGTTAATTCAATAGAGGATGTAAATGAAAGGGAACAACAAATTAGAGATCTTGCAGAAATTTACGAAGCAGTTGAGAATGACATTCTTCCTCAACTTAGAAAAGCTACTATAAAGATAAAGTCCTTTGAACCCAAAAGAACCGATGAAGAAATAGCTACTCTATCTACTACAAAGCCAGAAGAGCTAGATATTAAAGAATTATTATTTGCAGCGACTCTAACTGACGATATTAATGTAAAAAAAGATATATATAACAATGCTGTTACACTTCATAATGACTGGAGAGGATACAACAATATAGCTTGTCTTTATATATCTGATGGTAATGACGAAAAAGCATTAGAATTTTTAAGTAAAGCCGAAAAAATTGGGGGAAAAACAAGTGATATTCTTACTAATAGAGGAATTCTTGCTGCTAGAAACGGAGAGCTTAATAAAGCGCAAAAATTATTTGATAAAGCAAAAACTTCTGAACATAATCAAGCAATTTTAGACATTAGACAAGGAGAGTATAATAAAGCTGCAAGATTTTATAAAGGCAAAACATCTTACAACGCACATTTAGCAAGACTATTAAATGGAGATTCTTCTTACGGAAATATAAATAATCAAGGATGTGAAGGTAATTATTTAAATGCGGTGATGATGAATAGAAAAGGAAATGATGATCTTTCGCTAATTAGTTTAGACAAATTAATCAGGTCTTGTCCAGAATACAAAGAACAAGCTGCAAATGATCTAGAATTTTTAAATCTGAGATCAAATGAAAAATTTATTGAAATGACTAAATAAATTAGTCAAAAAGACAATCAATTTAAAAGCTCCATATAAATATGGAGCTTTTTTTATAATACTACTTTATGAATTCCAACAGAATATGTATTATTTATTGCTCTCTTAATTGAATTATAAACTGTTTGATCTTTAACAAAATCAACGTTAGTTATATCTAGTAAAAGAACTGGAAACAAAGATTGTTTTCTTAAATAATCAAGATAGTTTTGCTGAATATTACTTAAATAGTCTTTAGAAATATCTAATTCAAAAGACCTTCCTCTTTTAATAATATTTTTTTTAAGCCGATCAATGCTTGAATACAAATACACAACTAAATCTGGATTCTCTAGAGATGAAAAAATAATGTCGAAAAATCTATCAAACAATTGCTTTTCATCAATTTGCAAATTGTTTTTAGCAAACAGTTTAGACTTAACAAAAAAATAATCTGATATTTTTTGAGGCTTAAAAATATCTTGTTCCTTATTTTTTTTTAGCTGATGATACCGTTCAGCCATAAAAAAAAGTTCTAAAGCAAAGGCGTGTTTTTCAGGATCTTTATAAAATTTAGGTAAAAAAGGATTGTCAGAAAACTTTTCAAGAATAAGACGAACATCATATTCTTTGGCAAGCATAGTTGCTAGTGTAGTTTTTCCACTTCCAATATTTCCTTCGATAGCGAGATGATTATATTTCATACTCACTCACTTTTTCAATATCTTGAGATTCAACTAGAAGCTCTGCAACTGTTTTATTGTATTTTGGATGTACAATATCTGCTGCAATTTCAGACATTGGAATTAAAACAAAATTTCTTTGATGCATATGCTTGTGAGGGATACATAAATTTTTATTTTCAATAATATCGTTGTTGTAAAAAATGATATCAATATCAATTAATCTCTCTCCCCATTTCTCTACTCTCACTCTACCTAATTTTTTTTCTATATCATGAATTTGAGACAAAATATCATCAGCAGTTAGATTTGTTTTTAACTCAACCACCTGATTTAAATATTTGTGCTGACCATCAACTCTCCAAGGTGTACTTTCGTAAATTTTAGAACATTGTAAAATTTTTCCAATATGATTATTAATTAATTCTAATGCTCTTGTAATTAACAAATTTCGATCTCCCAAATTACTGCCTAATTGAAGGTAAACTGTATTCATAAAAACTAAATTTAATCAAATATAATAAGAAAAGTAATAATCTAAAGATATAAAAACTGTATTTTTATAAAATAAAAAAACAAAATATGAGATCATTTTTTAAAAATATATTTTCAACTATTATAGGCATGTTTACAAGCTTAATTTTATTCTCTCTTCTTGTATTAGGATTAATCGCTGTATTTAGCTCAAATGATGAAATAAAAATTAAAAAAAACAGTATTTTGGAACTTAACTTATCAAAAGTTAAAGTTGTCGAAAGAGTTTCTAACAATCCAATTAAAGAATTAGTATTAAATAGTGATATAAAAAAAACTATAGCTTTACTAGATGTTTTAAATAGTATAGAAAGAGCAAAGAAAGACAAAAATATAAAAGCTATATATATCAATACTTCAAATGTAAATGCAGGAATTTCTCAAATTGAAGAAATAAGAAATAAACTACTAGAATTTAAAAAAACAAAAAAACAAATTATTGCTTACTCTGAGAATTACTCTCAATCTGCTTACTATCTTGCATCAGTTGCTGACAAAGTCTACTTGAACCCTGCAGGGATGATGGAACTCAAAGGCTTGTCTATTACTCAAATGTTTTACAAAGGATTACTAGAAAAATTAGATATAGATGTACAAATTATTAGACACGGTGAATTTAAAAGTGCTGTTGAGCCATTTATGCTTGAAAAAATGAGTAAAGAAAATAGAGAACAAATGTCTTTATTGTTAAATTCTGTTTCAAATACAATACTTGAAAGTATTGGAAAAGAAAGAAATATCAATATAAATGATATTAAAGAACACATTAACAATATTAGCCTAGAAAATCCAAACAAATGTGTTGAACTAAATTATATTGATGGACTTTTATATGAAGACCAAGTTAAAAATAAGTTAAAGTCAATTTCAAAAGCGAAAACACTAAATATAGTTTCATTAGTTGATTACAATAAAACTAAAGAAAAAGAGACAGAAAAATCCAAAAAACAAATTGCAATAATTTATGCAAATGGATCAATTAGTTCAGGAGAAGGAGATGAAAATAATATTGGATCCATAACAACAGCAAAAGCAATAGAAAAAGCTAGAAAAGATAAAAACATTAAAGCAATTGTGTTAAGAGTCAATTCAGGTGGAGGAAGTGCTTTAGCATCTGATGTAATATGGAGAGAAACTTATTTAACTAAAAAACCTCTAGTTGTTTCAATGGGAGATTATGCTGCAAGTGGGGGCTATTATATTGCTTGTGCAGCTGATAAAATTATTGCAAATACCACAACTCTAACTGGATCTATTGGTGTTTTTGGAATGATCCCTAACATGCAAGAATTTTACAAAAACAAACTTGGAATAACACTAGACACTGTAAACACTCATAAACATGCCGACATAGGAATTAATAGGCCCTTGACTAGATTTGAAAAGGAAAAAATTCAAAAAATGGTACATAATACTTACGAAACATTTATTTCAAAAGTAAGTAAAGGAAGAGGTATGAGTAAACAAAGTGTAGATAAAATTGGACAGGGACGTGTTTGGTCAGGTTATGATGCAAAAAATATTGGTTTAATCGACAAACATGGAGGAATTGAAAAAGCAATTAAAATAGCAGCAAATCTTGCAAAGATTAAATCATATAATATTATTTCTCTACCAAGAAAAAAAGAATCTCTTCTTGTTGATATTGCAAAGAGTTTAAATGCTAATACTGACATTGCTGCTCTCGTTCTTGAAAAAACTGGATTACAAAGTGATTTAATAAATCCAATAAATGAAGTTCTAAAAGCTGACAAAATTCAAGCAAGAATACCATATGTTATTAAATTAAAATAACAATTCTTGTGATGGTGAAGTTACAGAAAATTCTGAAATGTATCCCTCATGGGCACGAACATTGAAAACTTGATCATCTTCTAACAATAAATACTGTCCCTTAATACCATTTAGTTTAGATTTAATAATAGGAGACTTATCTAATTTGACACTCTTAATTTTTTTGGGAAATTTCAATACAGGATATTTAATACTAGTAATAGTATTATCTTCAAGAATGAACTTCTGATATGGTTGAGGAACAAGTCTAGACAACTCGTTTTTAATTTTTAACAAATCAATATCTGCAGGAGTTCCAGAGAGCATTTTTCTCCAATTTGTAACATCTGATACATGTTTTTTTAACGCAACTTCTATATCTCCAGAATATCTTCTATTAGGAACTTTCGCAAAAAGAATAGCTTGACTAGCACCTTGATCCATCCATCTAGTAATTCCTTGAGTTACTCTTGTAATGCCAACTTTTAATCCTGAAGAATTTGCTAGATACACGTAATGAGGCTTTAACTGAAACTCTTTCTCCCACTCTAAATCTCTTTCCTCAATACCTAAGTGAGCAGTACATAGTTCAGGCTTAAAAATTGAGGGCGATGCTTGTGGTAATGTCCAAAAACAATTATAACAAAAACCTGATCGGTAAAGTTTTTTTTTCTCTTTTCCACAATGACAAAAAAACTTACCACTCCATTTAATTAGTATTTCTTGTCCAATGTAATCGTTCATATGATGTTTTTTGCCATGGATATTAAGATAATAATGAACTGTCTCTTTTAACTCAGTTTCCATCTTCTTTAAGCAATTAACAAACATCTTTTTTGTATTTTTAAAAAATTAAATCTACAAAAATTCTATCTTTTGTTCTTAAAAAACTCTATAATTTATTTTTTATTAAAAAAAAGAGAGAAAGATATTGATAATTTCATTTCTAATCCAATAAAATACCAAGATCAAACTTTTTCTTATCTAATAATGAATGGGCAAAAAACAATGTATGGAAAAAAATATAACTTTAATAAAATTAAGAACTATAAAGATTTTAAAGATAACGTTCCTATTTATACCTATGAAGAATTAGAGAAATATATTGGTTTAATCAGAAAGGGAGAAAGAGATGTTCTATGGCCTGGAAAAATTAAAAGATTCGCAATATCTTCTGGAACAAGTAATGGAAAAAGTAAATTCATTCCTATATCAAAAGAATGTCTAAGAAGTTGCCACTATAAATCTGGAAAAGACATGCTATGCATTTATCAAAATAACTTTCAATACAATAATTTATATAATGGTAAAGGAGTGATGCTTGGAGGGGCAATAACAGATAAAAACAAAATATATAAAGAAGGGGATTTATCTGCCCTTTTATTATTTGATTTCCCTCGTTGGGTCAAAATGCACAGAGTACCTGATTTTGAGACTGCTATAATGAAAAATTGGGAGAAAAAGCTTGACAGTATTGCAAAACAAGCTATTAAAGAAAACATTACTAACCTTACAGGTATTCCTTCATGGATGCTTTTACTACTTAATAAAGTAATTGAATTAAGCGGTAAAGAAAATATAACTCAAATCTGGCCTAATTTAGAATTATATATGCACGGAGGAGTTAATTTTGAACCATACAGGAAACAATTTGAAAAACTAATTCCAAGTAAAAAAATGAATTATTTAGAAGGGTACAATGCTTCCGAGGGATTTTTTGCAATTCAAGATAAAAAAATAAGTTTAGGATTACTTTTGATGGTAAACAATGGTATTTTTTATGAGTTCATTCCCATGAATAAATTCAAAAAAAATATATACCAAGCAATCAGTCTAAAAAGTGTACAAATAGGTATAGAGTATGCAATAGTTATTAGCACAAATACAGGTCTTTGGAGATATCTTATTGGAGATGTAATAAAATTTACAACTATTCAGCCATATAGAATTAAAGTTGTTGGAAGAACAAAAAACTTCATTAACTCATTTGGGGAAGAACTTATGATACATAATACCAATGACGCAATTAAAATATGTTGTAAATTACATGATTGCTCTATAAAAGAGTACACAGTAGCTCCATATTTTTTAGAAGATGGTTCAGGGGGACACGAATGGTTCATTGAGTTTTACAAAGAGCCAAAAAATTTAAATTCTTTTATGTTAGATATTGACCTTCAAATAAAAAAAATCAATTCAGATTACGAAGCTAAAAGAAAATTTGATTTAGTTCTAAAAAAACCAAAATTTAATGTTCTTAAAAAAAATGAATTTTTTAAATGGCTAAAAGAAAAAGATAAACTTGGCGGCCAAAATAAAATACCTCGTTTGATGCCAAACAGAAGTATTGCAAACGAACTTATATACATAAAAAAAAGAAGTTTTCAACAATAATTGAGTTCTTAATAATTAGTATGTGTAAGAAGATTTACTTTTTTTATTTTAGTGAAAAAAAAGAAAATGCACATAGCAATAGCAGGTAATATCGGGTCAGGAAAAACTACCTTGACTACAAAGCTCTCAAAACATTACAAATGGGAAGCACACTATGAAGATGTAGAAAACAATCCGTATTTAAATGATTTTTATAAAGACATGCAAAGGTGGTCATTCAATTTACAAGTTTACTTTTTAAATAGTCGATTTAGACAAATTGTTGACATCAAAAAATCTGGAAAAAAATATATTCAAGACAGAACAATATATGAAGATGCTAAAATTTTTGCTCCAAACCTTCATCAAATGGGGCTTATGAGCTCAAGAGATTTTGATAATTATATGGATATTTTTAATTTAATGGATGGTTTTATAGACGGGCCAGATTTACTTATTTATTTAAGGGCTTCTGTATCAAAATTAGTAGAACAAATTCAAAAAAGAGGTAGAGAATACGAAAATAGTATTCGTTTAGATTATTTAACTAGACTTAATGAAAGGTATGAAGCATGGATTGGAGAATATGACAAAGGAAATCTTCTTATCATAGACGTTGACAATCTAAACTACGCTGAAAATGATGAAGATCTTAGCTTTATAATTGAAAAAATTGATGCAGAGGTTAATGGACTCTTTTAATTAATTTACTTCAAATACAATTTGCTTTTATAATTAAAAAGCCAGTTTTAAAAACTGGCTTTTTAATTAATTACTGTATCTTATTTTGTAAATCTTTTTGCTTTAAAATCTTTACTTTAGCTTGATTACTTGTATTATCAATTTTGATTTCTTGTGCTGAATGAGGCTTTTTATTCTCACAACCACAATCTTTTTCATGACCTAAAATTGGTGCAACAACAAGTCCTATTAAGCAGGTTAATTTAATTAATATATTCATGGAAGGACCAGAAGTATCCTTGAAAGGATCTCCAACAGTATCACCAGTTACTGAGGCCTTGTGTGCCTCAGAGCCCTTATAAGTCATTTCTCCATTTATTTCAACTCCAGCTTCAAATGATTTTTTCGCATTATCCCATGCGCCTCCTGCATTGTTCTGAAAAATTGCCCATAAAACACCGCTTACGGTTACTCCAGCCATATACCCACCTAACATTTCAGCAATTTCTTTGTTGCTCATACCAAATAACATAGGAAAAAATGCTATTGCTAGTGGGAACAAAATAGTTAACATGCCTGGAGCCATCATTTCTTTTAATGATGCTTTTGTAGAGATATCAACACATTTATCGTATTCAGGCTTTCCTTTCCCATCCATAATTCCTGCAATCTCCTTAAATTGCCTTCTTACCTCATAAACCATCTCCATCGCAGCTTTTCCAACTGCATTCATTGCTAAAGCAGAAAAAACAACTGGAACCATTCCTCCTATAAATAACATAGCCAAAACTGGAGCCTTAAAGATATTTATTCCATCTATTCCGGTAAACGTTACATAAGCAGCAAATAAAGCTAAAGAAGTTAAAGCTGCTGATGCAATTGCAAAACCTTTTCCTGTTGCAGCAGTTGTATTCCCAACTGAATCTAATATATCGGTCCTTTCTCTAACAATTGGGTCTTGCTCACTCATTTCAGCTATACCTCCTGCATTGTCAGATATTGGACCAAAAGCGTCTATTGCTAACTGCATTGCAGTTGTTGCCATCATAGCTGATGCTGACATTGCTACACCATAAAAACCAGCAAACTCATATGACGACCAAATTGCTGCTGCAAATAACAATACAGATGGGAAAGTAGATATCATTCCTGTAGCTAGTCCAGATATAATATTTGTTGCAGCTCCCGTACTTGACTGCTGAACAATCTTTAGAATTGGTTTTTTCCCTAATCCTGTATAATATTCAGTAACTGATGAAATCAATGCCCCAACAATCAGACCAACAATTGTAGCATAAAAAACATCCATAGAACTTACTTCGACTGGTTGAGTTACACCAAAAAATTTCATCATCATTTTACTCGGAAGCATGTATAATGTTAAAATATAACTAGACACAGCAACTAAAATTATTGAAGTAATATTTCCTTTATTTAAAGCTGCCATGACCTTATCCTCTTTTGCCTTATTGTCTTTAATTGTTACAAGCATTGTTCCAATGACAGAAATTACAATACCAGCTCCTGCAATTGCCATTGGAAGCAAAATTGGTCCATTTAATATACCTCCAACTGCTTTAATTCCTAAATCAATCATATCTTGCATTAAATAGTGACCAAGAAGCATAGCGGCCAAAACAGTTGCAACATATGACCCAAATAAATCTGCTCCCATGCCTGCAACATCTCCAACATTATCTCCAACATTATCTGCTATTGTTGCAGGATTTCTCGGATCATCTTCAGGAATATCAGCTTCAACTTTACCAACTAAATCTGCGCCAACATCAGCAGCCTTAGTGTATATACCTCCACCTACTCTTGCAAATAAAGCAATCGATTCAGCTCCAAGAGAAAAACCTGCTAATGCTTCTAATGTTATCAACATTGAATTTTCAACACCAGAAAAATAGCCATTAAACAAAATAAAAAATCCAGTTAATCCTAAAACAGCTAAACCAGCAACACCAAGCCCCATAACAGTACCCCCTCCAAAAGAAATTTTTAATGCTTTTGGTAAAGATGTTTTTGCCGCTTGTGTTGTTCTAACATTAGTTTTGGTTGCAATTCTCATCCCAATATTTCCAGCAAATGCAGAAAAAATTGCGCCAAAAATAAATGCTATAACTATCATCCAATGAGTAGTGTCAACATATAAAGATACAATAAAAAGCAAGACACTAACAATCAAAACAAAGATTGAAAGCAATCTATATTCGGCTTTTAAAAATGCCAACGCACCATCATAAATATGATTCGATATTTCTTTCATTTTTCCGTCTCCAGCATCTTGCCTCATTACCCAAGATCTTTTTACTAACATATATAATAATCCAATAAGTGATAAAACAACTGGCAAGTAAATCATAAACGATTCCATAATATATTTTTTTAATTAATAATTAAAACGGAGGCAAAAATAGTGTTTTTATATAAACTCAAAAATTTATAATGAAAATATAAGATTATTTATCGCCTTAATATTATTTTTATTAGAAGTAATTAACTAAATTTGCTGTTAAAAAAAAAAAAAATGAATATTACAGTTTGCATTAGTAGTGTACCAGATACCACATCTAAAATTAACTTCGTAGAAAACAGAACGAAATTTGATACTACTGGTATTCAATATGTTATAAATCCTTACGATGAATTCGGTCTTACCAAAGCCATTTTTTTAAAAGAAAAAAATGGTGGAAACATCACAGTAATAACTGTTGGTGATCAATCTGTTGAGCCTGTAATGAGAAAAGCATTAGCTATCGGAGCTGATAAAGCAGTAAGAATTAACATGTGTCCTAATGATAGTTATTCAACTGCTTTTGAGATATCTAAGTATTTAAATCAAAATCCTGCAGATATAATTATCACTGGTAAGGAATCAAGTGACTATAATGGAGGGGCTGTCGGAGGTATGTTAGCGGAATTACTTTCCTTGCCTTTTATTAGCTCCTGTAATGGATTAGAAATACAGGATAAAGAAGCATCTGTTTCAAGAGAAATTGATGGAGGAAAAGAATCAATCAATTGCTCTTTACCTCTAGTTATTGGTGGTCAAAAGGGCTTAGTAGAAGAATCTGATCTTAGAATCCCAAATATGAGAGGTATAATGCAAGCCAGAACAAAACCATTGACTGTAATTGAAGTAGAGAAATCAAAAAATCTTACTGAATCAATAAAATTTGACAAACCAAGTAAAAAAGAAAATTGTAAAATAATTAGCAGTGAAAATGTTGAAGAGCTAGTTAATTTACTTCAAAATGAAGCAAAAGTTTTATAAATAAAAGAAAACATGGCAATATTAGTATACGCAGAGAGCTGGGATGGAATTTTTAAAAAAAGTTCGTTTGAGGCAGTCTCTTACGCAAGTGAAATAGGAAAAATATTAAATGAAAATGTTGTTGCAATAACATTTGGAAATGAAAGTAACGAAGAACTTGAAAAGTTAGCTCTGTACGGGGCTAGCAAAATTTTAGCATCAAACAAATTAGATAAATGTGATAGTCAAACAACAAGTAGTTTAATGGCTGACTACTCATCTGATGCATCGGTTATTATATTTTCAAATGGATACACTTCAAACATGATTGCTCCCAGACTTGCTGTTAAACTTCAAGCTGGTATTATTACAAATGTGATTGGCATAGTTTCCAAAACATCAAAGTTATCAGTAACAAGAAAATCATTTTCAAGTAAAGCAATCGAAACAGCCAGCATAAATTCACAGAAATCAATCTTATGTATATCCCCAAACTCATTTGGCTTAATTGATAATAAAGTGGATTTTACAATCGAAAAAATAATAAAGGAAAGCAATCAAGCATTAACTATTAACAATAAAGAAGTCGCGACAGGAAAATTATCCTTATCCGAAGCTGAAATTGTTGTTTCCGCTGGAAGAGGGCTCAAAGCAGCAGAAAATTGGGGTATTATTGAAGATTTAGCAAGTGCTTTAGGTGCAGCTACAGCCTGTTCAAAGCCAGTTTCAGATATAGGCTGGAGACCGCACAGTGAACATGTTGGTCAAACAGGCAAAGCAATTGCTCCGAATTTGTATATTGCTGTAGGAATTTCTGGAGCGATTCAACATCTAGCAGGAATAAATTCTTCTAAGGTAATTGTAGCAATTAATACTGATCCAGAAGCTCCTTTTTTTAAAGCTGCTGATTATGGAATTGTAGGAGATGCTTTTGAAGTTGTCCCAAAACTTATAGAAGAAATAAAAAAAATCAAATAACTTGAATTTAATTCAGTTAGATATATCAGCAATTAAACAAAGTGATTCACAAAACAATGCCTATGTCTTAATTCTTAATGAAACAGTTGGGAAAAGACAACTTCCTATTGTAATAGGTTGGTGTGAAGCTCGTTCAATTGCCATTGCATTAGAAGGATCAGAAGAACCTGAACGTCCACTAACTCATGACTTGTTTAAGAGCATTGGAGACAAATTTAATATAATAGTACAAAAAGTTGTTGTTCATACATTAATAGAGGGAATATTTCACTCCTCTTTTTATTGCAAAAACACTATCACTGGAGAAGAAGTTGCAATCGATGCGAGAACTTCTGATGCAATTGCTATTTCAATCAGATATGGATGTCCAATTTTTACATATGAAGATATTCTATCTAGAGCTGGTATAATAATAAAAAGTGCAAGGGATCAAAATGAATATAATCTAGATAAATCAATATATAAAGAAAAAAAAAATACACCTACAGACCTTTCTTCATTTAGCTTAGTTAAGCTTAAAAAAATGCTGGCTATTGCCATAGAAAAAGAAGATTATGAACAAGCATCAAAAATAAGAGATGAAATTAATAAAAGAAAAGAGAAAAAATGACAAGATTGACTTTCTTTTTATTCATATTACTTAGTTTTTATACTTCAGCTGAAAACATCGAAGGAAAATGGAAATTCGATAATATTTTTTACGAAAAAGATAAAAGTAAAAAAAATATCAAACCGGTTTCTACTGATGACTTTATGATTATTAAAAATGACGGTACATTTAATTATGAATTGAAAAAAGCCAATATATATGCATCTGGAAGATGGACATTTGATGCAAAAAAAAAACTACTTACACTTTTTTATATTAACACTAAAAAAACAAGTGGAGAAAAAGCTCCATCATTACAAGATATCTTAAGTATCGATACAACTAGGTATTATAAAGTTATGTTTGAAAAAAACACATTAATCCTTAGTGAAAATCAAATTAATTATACTTTCAAAAAAGTAAGTCTTATAAGTATATCTAAAGCAAAACCAACAACAGGAATTACCTTTAAATCGATATTAAGAGGAACTATGGGTATTTTGGCATTGTTGTTTATAGCTTATTTATTTAGTAGAAATAGAAAAAAAATTAATTGGAAATTAGTGTTCAAAGGATTATCAATACAATTAATTTTTGCACTTCTTATTCTAAAAGTTCCAGTAGTTTACAATTTTTTTAAATTTGTTTCAGAACTTTTTACAAAAATAATTTCTTTTACAAATCAAGGATCACAATTTTTATTTGGATCTCTGATGGATGAGACTGGCTCTTGGGGATATATTTTTGCTTTCCAAGTTCTTCCAACAGTAATATTTTTCTCTGCCCTAACATCTTTATTTTACTATTGGAAAATTATACCTAGAATAGTTTATGCTTTTGCATGGATTATGAAAAAAACTCTAAAATTATCTGGACCTGAAAGTGTTGCTGCTGCAGGCAATATTTTTCTTGGTCAAACAGAAGCTCCATTATTAGTAAAACCTTACTTAAATAAAATGACAAATTCTGAAATAATGTGCTTAATGTGTGGAGGGATGGCAACTATAGCGGGTGGTGTGCTAGCAGCATTTATTGGCATACTTGGAGAAGAATTCGCAATACATTTAATAATGGCATCTGTAATGTCTGCACCTGCTGCTGTAGTTGCAGCAAAAATTTTAGTTCCAGAAACTGAAAAGTATGATAATTCTCTAAAAGTCAGCTTAGAAAATAAGATTTCTAATGAACTTGAAGCTATTTCACAGGGAACTATTGATGGACTAAAATTAGCAATAAATGTAGGTGCTATGCTACTAGTTTTTACAGCCTTTATATACCTTGCTAATTATGTTCTACTAAAATTTGGAACTTATACAGACATAAATAGTTGGATTCTAAAAAACACTAGATATCCAGAACTTTCATTTAACATGATACTGGGTTATATTGGAGCTCCTGTTGCTTGGTTAATAGGAGTTTGCAAAGAAGATATGTTTCTTGTTGGACAACTACTTGGAGAAAAAACTGTATTAAATGAATTTGTAGCATATTTAAATTTTGGAGAGATGAAAAATAAAAATCTTTTCACCGAAAAAAAATCAATAATTATCACTACATATGTTCTATGTGGATTTGCGAATTTTGCTTCAATTGGAATACAAATTGGTGGTATAGGTTCATTAGCTCCAAAAAGAAGAACGGATTTATCCCGATTAGGAATTCTTTCTTTAATCGGCGGAACTTTAGCTTGCTTATTTACTGGCGTAATAGTTGGTATGATTATTTAATTAAATAAAAGATACAAATGAGACAATATTTAGATTTAATGGATAAAGTGATGCAAGAAGGAACACTAAAAAAAGATAGGACAGGAACAGGGACCAAAAGTATCTTTGGTCATCAGATGAGATTTGATTTATCTAAAGGTTTTCCTTGTATTACTACTAAGAAGTTGCATTTAAAATCTATTATACATGAGTTACTTTGGTTTTTAAAAGGAGATACAAACATTAAATATCTTAAAGAAAATGGAGTTCGTATATGGGACGAATGGGCAGATGACAATGGAGAACTTGGGCATGTTTATGGATATCAATGGAGAAGCTGGCCAACACCAGATGGTAAGCACATTGATCAAATTCAACAGATAATTGACACATTAAAAAACAATCCTGATAGCAGAAGAATTATTGTTAGTGCATGGAATGTTGGAGAAATTAATCAAATGGCTTTACCTCCTTGTCATGCTTTTTTCCAGTTTTATGTTGCAAATAACAAACTATCATGTCAACTCTATCAAAGAAGTGCAGACATTTTCTTAGGAGTCCCTTTTAATATAGCTTCATATGCATTACTTACTATGATGGTAGCACAAGTTTGTGAACTTAAACTAGGTGAATTTATACACACTTTAGGCGATGCCCATATTTATAATAATCACTTTGAACAGGTTCAACTACAATTATCAAGGGACTGTAAAAAATTACCAAAAATGAAAATTAATCCAGATATAAAAAATATCTTTGACTTCAAATTTGATGATTTTGATTTAATTGATTACGAATATCATCCTCACATTAAAGGAAAAGTAGCAGTATAATGGCAAATGTTATTGTTTTAGGGGCAGGTTTAGTAGGAGGCGTAATAGCTAAAGATTTAGCACTCACACATAATGTTACATGTGTAGATATTTCACAGGAGAATTTAAAAAAATTAAACGGAATTAAAACTATATGTGCAGATATTACAAATACAACAAAACTAAAATCATTAGTATCAGATTTTGAGCTAGTCATTGGAGCGGTTCCTGGTTTTATGGGTTATAAAATGATGAGAGATGTAATTGAATCTAAAAAAAATATTGTTGATATTTCTTTCTATCCAGAAGACCCTTTTGGTCTTGATGAATTAGCAAAAAAAAACAAAGTTATTGCAGTTATGGATTGTGGCGTAGCTCCTGGTATGGGAAATATAATTTTTGGCTACCATGATCAAAATATGAAAATAACTGATTATGAATGTTTAGTTGGAGGATTACCTGAAAAAAGAGAATGGCCATTTGAATATCAAGCTGTATTTTCTCCAATTGATGTAATTGAAGAGTATATTAGACCTGCTCGATATGTTCAAAACTCATCTGTGATTATTAAAGAAGCTCTTTCAGACACTGAATTAGTAAATTTTGAAGAAATAGGAACATTAGAAAGTTGGAATTCAGATGGTTTAAGAACATTAATAAAAACTATGTCACATGTTCCAAATATGATTGAAAAGACTTTAAGATATCCGGGTTGTGTTGAGTATTTAAAAGTTTTAAGAGAAAGCGGATTCTTTTCTTATGATGAAATTAATTTAAACGGTCATAAAATCCGACCAATAGATATGACAGCTAAATTATTATTTCCAAAATGGAAAATGAAAGATGGAGATAAAGATTTTACAATAATGAGAATAATCATAAAAGGGATAGAAAATGAAAAAAATGTTCAATATCAATACAATTTATTAGACAGGTTTCAAGATGGTACTATATCTATGGCTAGAACTACAGGTTATACATGTACTGCAGTCGCAAACCTTGTTTTAGAAAAAAAATATACTCAACTAGGCATATCTCCACCAGAATATCTTGGAAAAAACTACAACTACATAAAAAATTATTTATCTAAAAGAGGGGTAGAATATAAAATACTAAAGAAAAATATATGAGGGTTTCAATAATTGTTGCGATTTCGCAAAATAATGTAATTGGTAAGAACAATGATCTAATTTGGAAACTTCCAAAAGACATGAAATTTTTTAAAGAAACTACAAAAGGACATCATGTTATTATGGGGAGAAAAAATCATGAATCAATCCCTCACAAATATAGCCCTCTTCCAGGCAGAACAAATATAGTTGTTTCTAGAAACCCTGACTATAAAGCTGAAGGATGTATAATTGTTTCATCTATTAAAGAAGGCCTAAAAATTGCTAAAAAAAATAATGATTCTGAACCATTTATAATTGGAGGAGGTCAAATATATAAAATAGCCTTAGATGAAAATTTAGTTGACAGAATGTATGTAACAGTAGTAAAAGAAAAATTTGACGGAGATACTTTTTTTCCTGAAATATCTTCTGAATGGAAAGAGATAGAAAGAATTGATTGTAAAGCAGATAATGAACATGCATACGATTATAGCTTTTTAGTTTATGAGAAAAATATTTAACTTTACAAATAAAAATATGAGATTTATTAATCTAAAAATTTT
>MDTC01052670.1_pt1 | contig 17104 bp, 11 predicted proteins | sample 811181 | NCBI WGS metagenome assembly MDTC01 (sample SAMN05326644, study PRJNA326480) | marine metagenome | isolation source: seawater | place: Pacific Ocean: North | collected 2011 | reverse complement strand
TTTACAATCGCAGGAACTCCAGCCATGAGGTTTACGGCTATTTTTTCGAGCATACCCCATATTGGAAAGTTAAAGGCATTGATGTGAATGGCAACGCCTTCTTTCGGAACCATAATGTGATGGCCTATAAAGCTTCCTTCTTTAGAAAGAGGAGCAGCAACGCCGTCAATGTAATAAGGTAAATCCGGAAATTGTTTTCTAAGGGAGGCATTGGCAAATAAATTTCCTATACCACCCTCAATATCAATCCAAGAATCTACTTTGGTAGCTCCTGTCCATGCACTTACTTTGTAGTATTCGGCTTTTTTTTCTAATAAATGAAATGCCAACGCTTTTAGCATTCTTCCACGTTCTTGAAAGGTCATTTTTCTGAGTGCAGGTCCACCTATGTTTCTGCCATATTTGAGTACAGCCTCGTAATCAATACCAGCACTAGAAACCCCTCCTAATAAGTCTCCATTAATGGCATTGTAAAGTTTAGTTTCGGTTCCTTCACCCTTTTCCCAGGCACCAAGAATATAGTTTTGAAAGTCTTGCATACAAATGTTTTTTATGGTTCGCTAAAGTTTCGAGGAGATACCGTAAAAGCATTTTCCTTTCAGTAATATTTGCGAAAGTTCAGTCTATTTGCAGTTCTTATAGTTTGCGATGAATTCTGCTTTTTGATCCGCAGTCATATTATTTTCAGCTTCTTTGCACTTTTCTTGAATTTTTTTATTCGCGGCTTCACCCTTAAGATCATTCGCTTTGCAATCACAAGCAGAGGCTCCTCCACAAGAGTTTATTAAAAATGCTGTACCGACGGAAAAAAAGAAAGTAATTATTTGACGTATAAAATTCATTTTATATTTTTTTATAAAGAAACAAAAATCATTTGAATTCAATTGTGAAATGCTATTAAAAGCCACCGTTGATCCACCTAATTAAATCATTTCCATTCGCATAGATCATTAGACCAAGTAAGAGGAATATGCCGATATATTGCGCAATTTCTAATACCCTTTGTGGGGCTTCTTTTCCTGTAATCATTTCGTAAATTAAAAAGATCACATGCCCTCCATCTAGCGCTGGTATTGGTAATATATTCATAAAAGCAAGAATAATCGAGAGCAGTGCTGTTTGCATCCAAAATGCTTGCCAATCCCAAACTGGAGGGAAAAGGTTTCCTATCGTTGCAAAACCACCAATGGATCCTGCACCTTTTTTGGTAAAGATAAATTTAAACTGGCTTACATAGTCTCCTAGTGTGTTGAGGCCATATTGCGTTCCTTCAGTAATACTATTTAAAAAGGAATAGGAGACCGTTTCAACTGCACTAGAATCTTCAACTGCTGAAATCCCAACGGAAAAACCTATGGTTCCAAGTTCATTGACATTGACATCAAGTACTATTGTATCTTTAGCTGATTCGTTCAATGGCCTAAGGACGGTTAGGCGGATATTTTTTTCTTTTTTCGCGTACAAAGATCCTTGAATGTCATCAAAGTAGGTAATGTCTTTTTCGTCAATTTTTATGATTTGATCCTCGGATAATAGCCCTGCACTTTCTGCATTAGACCCTTGCTGAACCTCTTTAACATAAGAAGATGAGGTTCTCATACCGAATGCTGGGAAGGCGTTATTTTGAAATAGTTCTAATCCAATATTTTCAGGAATATCTATGGTCTCATCCTTTCCATCGCTATGCTTTACCTTCACGGTATTTAGCTCTCGAAGCATAATGATTTTATTGAGCTCATCTAAATTTGTTAATGTTTCTCCGTCAACTTCAAGAATTTGGTCTCCCGATTCAATGCCATATTTTTCAGTTATATATGGGTGGACACTTACGCCATGTTCCATTTTTTGTGGGTTGATTTGAACCCTACCCCAGGCAAAAATCACCATTGTATAAATAAAGAAGCCCAATAATAGATTCACTGTAACACCGCCAATCATAATAATCAATCGTTGCCAAGCTGGTTTTGAACGAAACTCCCACGGTTCAGCAGGCTTTTCGAGTTGTTCCTTATCCATCGATTCATCGATCATTCCCGCGATTTTCACATATCCACCTAGAGGAAGCCATCCAAGACCCCACTCCGTCGTACTTTCATCTTTTTTCCATTCCTCAGGGGATTCTTTCGTGAACCAGGAATATTTCTTTTTTCCTTTTATTCGCTTGTAACGAAAGAGCGAAAACCAAGGATTAAAAAAAAGATAAAATTTTTCTATGCGTGTTTTAAAAAGCTTCGCCGGAATAAAATGACCCAATTCATGCAGGGTAACCAAAATAGCGAGAGATAAAAATAGTTGAGCAGCTTTAATCCAAATGTCCATTTCCAAAAATTGAGACACAAAGATACAACTATTCAAGTGTCATTTTCGCATACTAAGTGTGGATTAACAAATATTATCAATGGGCATCAAGCCAATTTCCAGCAATCTTGTATTCAACTTCTAAGGGTACGCTTAATTTCAAAGCCCCTTCCATGCTTTCTTTGACCATTTTTTCTAGAATTCCCTTCTCATCTGGATGCACATCAAATACCAATTCATCATGCACTTGAAGAATCATTTTTGATTTTAGATCTTGCTTTAACATTTCTTTTTGGACAGCAACCATAGCTAATTTTATGACATCTGCAGCTGAACCTTGGATAGGTGCATTTATAGCATTTCTTTCGGCATACCCTCTTACAATCGCATTCGTACTATTTATATCTGGCAAATAGCGCCTTCGATCTAGAACCGTTTTTACATAGCCCTGATCCCTTGCTGAGGCAACTACATCTTCCATGTATTTTTTGATTTTCGGATACTCCTCAAAGTAGCTGTCTATAATTCCTTTTGCTTCTTTGCGACTGATATTTAAATTTTGTGCAAGTCCAAATGCGGACTGCCCATATATGATTCCAAAATTCACGGCTTTCGCCTGGTACCTTTGATCTCGAGTGATTTCAGAGACGGGCGTTTTAAATATTTTAGCCGCGGTCGCAGTATGAATGTCGACGCCTTTCTTAAAGGCTTCAATCATAGATTTATCCTCGCTAAGCGCGGCAATTATTCTTAATTCTATCTGTGAATAGTCAACAGCCAAAAGCTGGTACTTTTCGTCTCTTGGTACAAAGGCTTTTCTAATTTCCCGTCCTTTTGCTGTACGTATTGGAATGTTTTGAAGGTTGGGGTTGTTAGAACTTAGCCTTCCGGTTGCGGTGACGGTTTGCATAAAGCTGGTATGGATCCTTCCATCAATCGGGTCACAGAGTTCAGGCAGCGGGTCGACATACGTGCTTTTTAGCTTTTTTAGTTGACGGTATTCCAATATTTTGCTTACAATGGGGTGGTCTTTTTCGTGTTTTTGCAGAACATCTTCAGAGGTGGCATACTGGCCCGTCTTCGTTTTTTTTGCTTTACTTGAAATTTGCATCTTTTCGAAGAGGATTGTTCCTAACTGGCGAGGGGAGTCTAGATTGAATTCTTCCCCCGCTTCTTCAAGGATTTTTGATTTGAGCCGTATCAGGTCTTCATTAAGCTCCTCACCAAACTTTTTTAAAGCCTTCACATCTATATTTATTCCTTCTATTTCCATGTTTTTTAGCACATACATCAGGGGCATTTCAACATTTTCAAATAGAGACTTAAGGTGTGGTTTTTCTATTTCAGTTTCAAAAAGTTTTTTTAGCTGGTAAGTAATATCTGCATCCTCACATGCATAATCACAAACTTGATCAGCGGGAACATCTTTCATATTTTTTTGATTCTTCCCCTTTTTGCCAATCAAAGATTCGATGGAAACGCATTGATAGTTCAGATGCTGTTCAGCCAAGAAATCCATTCTTTGTTTGGATTCAGGATTAATGAGATAGTGAGCAATCATCGTATCAAAGGTCCCTGAAGATATATCGATACCATATCTACTCAAGACTTTTAAATCATATTTTAAGTTGTGACCTATTTTAAGAATCTCCGTGTCTAGAAAAACAGGTGAAAATTTTTGAACTAGGCTTTTAGAAAAATCATCAACTTCAGGAATGGGGACATAATAGGCTTCCTTTTCTTTAAATGAAAAAGAGATCCCAACAAGGTTTGCATGTCTTGGCTCAATGTTGTCCGTCTCAGTATCAAAGCAAAATTCTTTTTGTTTTTTGAGTAGACTTATTAGTTTTTCTATTTCCTCCTGTGTATTGACAAGATGGTATTTAGCCCTCTCCGTCACAATTGTTTTGAAAGAAGAAGTCGGTGTAGGTTCTATTTCTTCAAGCATGCTTTGTGCACCGAATAAATCAAGCTGAGAAATATCATTCGTGGGTCTTTTTACATTGGGTGTTTCAGCGATAGCTGCCGATTTTATTTCGATTTCCTCACCAAGAACTCTTTTTCCTAATGTTCTAAATTCAAGCGCTGTAAAAGAAGCTTTTAATTTTTCTTTGTTTATGGCTTTTACCTTCAGCTTTTCTTCTTCGAAAGCCAAATCAACATCCGTAATGATGGTCGCAAGTTTTTTTGATAGTAGTCCTTGTGCTCCAAATTTGATTACGTTTTCCTTCTGCTTTCCTTTTAGGTCTTCTACATTTTCAATTAGCCCCTCAATAGACCCATATTTTGCGACAAGAAGTTTTGATGTTTTTTCCCCAATTCCCGGAATTCCTGGAATGTTGTCTGAGGCGTCTCCCCAAAGTCCTAAAATATCAATTACCTGCAATGGGTCATCCACACTAAATTTCTCCTGAACCTCTTCTACGCCAAGTATTTGTGCTGGTGCACCTCCGCGGCCAGGCTTATACATAAAAGAGTTGCTTGAAACGAGCTGTGCATAATCTTTGTCCGGAGTCATCATGTAGGTTGTAAATCCTTTTTTCTCAGCTATTTTACACAACGTTCCAATAACATCATCCGCTTCATATCCAGCAACCTCAATTACTTCTATATTAAATGATCGGATTAGGTTTTTTATTGGCTCAATCATTGAACGAATATCTTCTGGCATCGCTTCTCGTTGAGCTTTGTATTCCGCGAAGTCCTCTTGCCTTATTGTAGACCCTCCGGGCGGGTCAAAAACGACAGCAATATGTGTGGGTTTTTCATTTTTTAAAATATCAATCAAGACATTTGTAAAGCCAAACGCGGCGGATGTATTTTGTCCAGTTGAGCTGATCCGTGGATTTTTTGAAAAAGCAAAATATGCACGGTAAATTAGGGCATAGGCATCTAATAAAAATAGTTTTTTGGGGTGTTCGGCCGATAACATTTATGGTAATATTAAAGATTTAGTTGACAATGTACGCTCTACTTCAAAAGGTACGCTTTTTTTCAAAATACGTCCACCACCAATCACATTACCTTTAAAAACAAAGTCCGCCGAATCTTTTAATGCAAGCATACCTAATTTAAATATTGCTCCTTTTTCGAGTGAAATTACTAGCGGGATTGACAGGCGCGTAGCTATCTTTTTTGGCAATTTAAATCGCTCCTTTAGAGCCAGAGAGCCCAGCTTACGTCCATTCAGAATAACATCCGTATCTAAGTTGAAGATGTATATTGTTTTGCTGTTCGGGTTTTCTATAATTCCATTAAGGTTTAATGTTAAAGTTTTTTCTTTTATGGAAAAATCAGAAAGCCCATCATAGCTTATTAGCTCAGGAGACTCCCAGGACCCGCAGGAGCATAAAAAAGCAATAAATACAATAGTAATACAGAGTTTCATCTTATTTCATTCTCTTAGCGAATGATTCATAAAAGTATGGTATAGTTTCTATTCCTTTATAGTAATTAAATAATCCATAGTGCTCGTCAGGGGAATGAATAGCGTCGCTATCTAGACCAAAGCCCATTAGGACAGTTTTTAAACCAAGTTCTTTTTCGAACATTGCTACTATCGGAATACTTCCTCCACTTCTAACCGGTATCGGCTTCACACCAAATGATTTTTCATATGCGTCACTTGCCGCAAGGTAACCGACAGAATCTACTGGTGTGACCGCGGGCTCTCCACCATGATGAGGTGTTACTTTAACAGTTACACCCTTAGGTGCTATCGCTTGAAAGTGATTGCAAAAAAGCTGTGTGATTTTTTCAGGATCTTGATTTGGTACAAGACGCATAGATATTTTTGCATATGCTTTTGAGGCGATTACTGTTTTTGCACCTTCTCCAGTGTATCCTCCCCATATACCATTTACGTCCAAAGTAGGTCTAATTGACCCTCTTTCTGGTGTGGAATAACCTTTTTCGCCATGCGTATCTTGAATATCTATCGATTTACAATAGGCTTCATGAGAAAATGGTGCTTTGGCCATTTCAGCTCGTTCTTCAGCTGAAAGAATTTCCACATCATCGTAAAAGCCCGGGATGGTCATTTTTTGATTTTCATCCTGCAAAGAATCAATCATGGAACAAAGAATGTTTATTGGATTTGCTACACATCCTCCATATAGTCCAGAGTGTAAGTCGCGATTAGGTCCTGTTACTTCAACCTCCACATAGCTCAAGCCTCTTAGGCCAGTAGTAATAGAGGGAACATCATTGGCTAGCATTCCTGTATCAGAGACTAAAATGATATCTGCAGAAAGCTTTTCTTTTTCGTTTTCAACAAAAACACCTAGGTTTTCACTTCCCACCTCCTCTTCACCTTCAATCATCATCTTGACATTGCAGGGAAGTTCATTCTTAGCAAGCATGGCTTCGACAGCCTTGACGTGCATGTACATTTGTCCCTTGTCATCACAGGCTCCTCTTGCAAAAATTGCTCCAGCAGGATGTAGCTCGGTTTTTTTAACCACAGGCTCAAAAGGAGGGTTAGTCCATAAATCAATTGGGTCCGCTGGCTGAACGTCATAGTGTCCATATACTAACACAGTGGGCAGATTGGGGTCAATAATTTTCTCGCCATACACAATAGGGTGGCCGTCGGTTTGGCATATTTCCACATTATCGAGACCAATTTTTCTTAAATCCAAAGCTAAAGCCTCTGCGCAGTCAACAACATCCTTGTTGTGTGCGGAATCAGCTGAAATTGAAGGGATGCGAAGCAGGGACATTAATTGTTCTAAAAAGCGCTCTTTATTATTGGAAATGTAGTTTTGTGTTTGATACATATGTTATGTTTTTCGGCTACAAATTACTGCTTTTTTCTTATTAGGTTATTCATATTGTGAAACAAGAACTTAAAACAATTATAAACGGCGAAATTATACAGTTAAAGTTGAATTTGATTACACCAAAATTTCTTTACTTTTTTTTAGTCGTGATTATTCCTTATTTTTGCGTACAATCGCGTACATTAGGCTCTTGTCTATTGTATACATTATCAATTACTAGAAGTTTGAAACATTTTTTATTTTTATTTATTTCACTACTGTGTTCTGCAAACGTCTCGTTTGCTCAATTAACAGTCGAATCAACAATGACTCCTGAGCAATATGTTCAAAGCCTAGTAGGTTCAGGTATTGTTGTCTCAAATGTTACCTATAGTGGTAATGCTAATCAAATAGGAACATTTAATGGCGCTAACTCTAACATTGGATTTAACTCGGGTGTAATACTTTCTGCTGGACCAGTTGATGGGATGATTGGCGTGGCTGCTGACGATGATGCTGGTCAACCTGGTAGCGGTAACGGTATAGGCACTACTGCTAACGATTTGTTGACTGTGGCACAATCTGTAAATACTAATCCTTCATCAGGTAATATATCATCTGTTTATGATATCGCTTCATTGGAATTTGATTTTGTGCCATCATCGAATGTAGCGAGTTTCAATTTCGTGTTTTCATCTGATGAATATGAGCTTTACATTAATTCGGAGTACAATGATGTTTTTGCATTTTTCGTGAGCGGACCAGGTATTACGGGTCCTTTTAACTCACCACCTGGATTTCCAGGGGGTTCTCAAAATGTCGCAGTATTACCAGGTACCACTACACCCATTACGATTAGCACTATTTATCCGGCGAACGCAAATGCGTTTGCTGCAGTAAATCCCGCAGGCTTGAATGCAGGTTATTACGTTGACAATACTGGCGGCACTTCCCATACCCACAATGGTTTTACAACTCCCATACCCGTTGAATTAAGTGTAGAGTGTGGCGAAACGTATCATTTTAAATTTGCGATTGCAGATGGTTCTGATAACTTTCTGAATACGTCTGTTTTTATTGAAGCAGGCAGTTTTGTGTCAGATGCTGTGGATGTAACTGTGGCGACAGTCTCAGGAGATTCGACAATTGTTGAAGGGTGTACAGATGCAAATTTTTATTTTACGAGACCTGAAGGAGATGCTGTTGACACTTTAATTGTCAACTATCAAATTGGAGGAGAAGCGATTGAAGGTGAAGATTATAACTTCCTTCCAGATTCCATAGTTTTCCTTCCAGGACAAGATTCGGTTACAGTGAATCTATCGCCTATACAAGATGGTTTAGATGAAGGATTTGAATCAGTGACTATTTCTGTAGAATTGGTCAATATTTGTGGGGATACAATTATCTCCGAAGGAATTATTTATATCGGCGATGGTCCGATATTGAATATTACCGAGTCAGACACTACTGTACTCTGTGCCAATGATGCCGTTCCTTTGATCGCTTCTGCTTCAGGGGGTTATGCACCGTACACCTATGAATGGACAGATACAGATGGTAACTCGATTGGGTCGGGAGATACAATTTACCAGGCCATATCAGAGAACGGATCGATTGATGTTTTAGTTACTGTGACTGACTTCTGTAATTTTTCTGGTACTGATACAGTTACATTGACGCAAAATCAAACTTTAGAAATTGATGAGATATTTGTTGGTCCTGCAACGTGCGAGCCAGATGGTTTTGTATCCGCTATCGTGAGCGGGGCAACGACAACACCTGAACATGGCGTCTACTACTCTTGGTTAGATCAATCTGGTAACGATGGTCCTGCAGCCTCAGTTTGGATAGATTTACCGTCAGGGTGGTATTATATTTCTGTAGAGGACGCTGTTTGTACAGTTGAAGACAGCGCCTTTATTGAACTTTTAGCCCCTCCAATTGCTGCGTTAACTGCAAATCCTCAACAAGGATGTGCGCCTTTACTGGTTTCTTTTGATTACAGCGACAGTCAAAACGCAAATGAATATATCTTATCCTTTGGTGATGGTAGTTCTCAGTCAAGTAATACAATAGAACAAATGAGCCAAACTTATCAAGGAGCCTCAAGCAACACTTTTGATGTACAGCTCGTAGTATTGCAAGGTGAAAATTGTTCTGATACTGCTCAACTACAAATTGTATTAGACATTTGCGGTTGTACTGATCAGAACGCACTAAATTATAATAGTGATGCTACGGCAGATGATGGCTCATGTATATATCCCGTTCCACCAGAGCCCATCGTTTCAGCGCCAAACGTTTTCACTCCGAATAATGATACAAACGATTTAAATGAGGTTTTTGCATTAGAAACTAAAAACCTTCAGGAGCTACAATTAATTGTTTTCAATCGTTGGGGTAACATTGTTTTTAATGAAACCAGTGTTGATCCAGACAATGTCAATCCTTCCTGGAATGGTGAAATTGATAGTTCTGGTAAGGAAGCTGAAGAAGGGGTGTACTTCTATAAGTATATTGCGGTTGGTTTAGAAGACCAATTCTCAGATACTGCCGCGCCTGTCGTGGAAGGCCATGGCTTTATACACCTCGTACGTAAGTAAGATATCCCATTGAAGCTATGAAAAAACTTATTTCGATAGTCTTCTTTTTAACTGCTAATTATATATTTTCTCAGGGATTAACTTGGGAAACATTTATCGACTCTATACCAACGCTTTCTTCACCTCGACCTTGTGATTTGAACAATGATGGAATATTAGATATCGTTATTGGTGGCGGAACCGAAGGTGAGTACAGTAGCTCCGGAGTGATGGCTCTTAACGGAACAGATGGTTCTTTACTATGGAAAGCACCTTCAAGAAGTGAGCTTTACGGCTCTCCAGTTTTTTATGATGTAAATAACGATGGTACCGAGGACGTATTTATTACAGGTCGAGAGGCACAATTTTTGGCATTTGACGGAATAACAGGTTCTTTACTTTGGGATTTTTTTCCATACGGGACAAATCCCGCGGATAGCGGGTGGTATAATTTTTATAACCCTCAAATTATAGATGATATTAATTCTGACGGTCTTCGGGACTTCATTGTTACTAATGGAGGTGATTATTCTGCGCCAGAATGGGAATCGGATCGACCGCCTGGCCACATTTTATTGTTATCCTCAACGGACGGTGAAATTTTGGCTCAAGCTGTTGTTCCAGATAGCGCAGAAACGTATTGTTCTCCTATCATTTGTGATCTCCAAAACAATGGTATTCAATGGGTTCTATTTGGGACCGGAGGAGAAAATTTAGGGGGTCATTTTTATGCCTGTCCACTGACAAGTATTATAGAGAATAATATGAATGGTTCAGTCATCTTAGCTACTGACTCTCTTAAAGGATATATTGCTCCGCCTTCGATAGTGCTAAATGAGGAAACGAATACTTATGATATCTATGTCTTATCTTATGGTGGTAAGCTACAAAAGTTCTCTGGAGTTGATTTTTCTGAGCAATGGTCATTCCAGCAACCAGATACTGAATCTAGTGCTGCTCCGGTAATTGGGAATTTTACGTCAGATCATACACCAGATGTTTTTTTGACCTTATTTAAGGGAATTGCGCCATCTTTTAGTGACTTTTATCAAATCATGTTAGACGGATCGAATGGAGATTTAAAATTCATTGATAGTCTTGGCCAACTGAACTACGCATCGGGAAATGCCATAGATTTAAATAATGATGGCAGGGATGAAGCAGTCACTTCTCTTACCTATGTAACAAATGGTTATTTTGAACACAGGCTTGAAAAAATAGATTTTGAGACAAATTCAGCAACTTCTATTACATCACTTGAAGCTGGTGTAAATTTGGGCTCAACACCATTATTTACTGATCTGGATGAAAACGGATTGATTGATTTGATTTTTGCATCGCGAAAGGATAGTTTAAATCCAGTAGCATGGAATGGGATTGTTGTGAGTAGAATGGAGCTCGGGCTCCCTTTACCTAATTCGGGAATTGCATGGGGATCTTATTTAGGAAGTAATTTCAATGGTTTATATTCCAATACGACTCATTTTTGTTCTGACAATGCTGTTGTCGCTTCGGCAAATGTAATCAATCCATCCTGTAATAGCTTTTCAGATGGTTCTGTTACTATTAATGTTACGGGTGGAGCTTCTCCATATGTCTATCATTGGACGAATGGGATCTACGAATCTTCGTTATCAGCGCTTGATGCTGGCTCCTACATGGTTCGAGTAACAGATGCTTCAGGTTGTTATGAAGACTTGACATACAACCTCGTTGACCCTTATGAAATCACATATGGTGGGATTTCATCACCAACATGTATTGGAGGCTCTGACGGAAGCGCAACTATTTCTTCTTCGGGTTGTCCGTGTATGTTTAGTACTTGTACCTTCTTGTGGGAAAATGGGATTACCACAAAACCAAACGATTCACTTATTTCCGGTTGGAATTCGATATTTATTACACATCCAGATGGCTGTCTAGTTGAAGACTCAGTACTGATTCCTGAACCGAACTCGGTCATAGATTCTTTACTCATTCAAAATGTGACCTGTTTTCAGGAAGACAATGGTCAGCTTACTTTATTGATGGATTCTATTCATATGCCTTACAATTTTTTATGGTTTAATGGCGATACCAATAATTTTGTAGATTCTTTACCTGCGGGAATGTATAGTGTTTGGGTTCAAGATGGACGAAGTTGTGTAGATACGCTTGATATTGAGATTAGCGAACCTGATATGCTCGTAATACAGAGCGAATATTCTGAATTTTTGTGTTCAGAAGTATCGGACGGAATTATTTCTTTTGGTGCACAAGGAGGCACGTTACCATATAGTTATGAGGTAAATCAAAGCCCCTTGGATAGCACTTCGCTTTTTAATTTATCTGCAGGAAACTATACCATTGAAGTTTTAGATTCTAATTCCTGCCAGGTAGTTGAAACAATTGAAATTATTGAGTTAGATCCTATTTCTGCAACCTTTGAAATTGTTCCTGCATCTGGTGTTGATAGTTTTGACGGTGTGGCAACAGTAATACCGAGTGGAGGATTGCCACCTTATACTTACATCTGGAGTTCACTTCACATAGATCAAAGTGCCGTTTATTTAAATTCGGCTTGGTATAGTGTGATAATTATGGACTCCTTGGGATGTACTTTTGAAGATTCTGTTTTTGTTGGAATTCTAGACGTTAAAGAGCAGGATGCTGTGAGGTTTAATATATATCCGAACCCCACAAATGGTATTGTTTATTTGAGTCAATCCTGTGAGGAAATAGAAGTTTTCAGTCAAGAGGGCAAATTGATTCTTAGTAGGTCGAAAAGTAACTTTATCGATCTTTCTTCACTTGTAAATGGCCTATATTATATAAGTTTGAGAAATAAACATGGGATTCAACAGATTCCTATTGTTAGAATATCGAATTGATGTTAAAACTTTATTTCAGTTTATTCCTATCTTTTTTGCTTTTAGCTTGTTCATCCTCTGATTCTGAAATGCAATTGATTGCCAAGGGTGGACCAATATATGGTGGAAGTGTATCTTACTATGCTTCTGAAAAATCGGATCAAATATTTCCAATGTCAGTGGTCTCCATGTATGACCAAAGAGCTGTCGCTCCTGTATATGAGACTTTACTTTCATACGATGAGGAGAATCAACGCATTCTTTCGAATTTAATAGAGGCCTATTCATTTTCAGCCGATAACGCTTATCTTGATTTAAAAATTCGCCAGGGCATTTCTTTTCATGACGATCCATGCTTTGCTAATCAGGATAGAAATTTAGTCGCAAGTGATGTGAAGTTTACTTTGGATTTCGCTTGCTCACGTCATGAACTTAATGCGCAAGGTCAATTGTTGACTCCCAAAATTATTGGTGCAGAAGAATTCTTAAATGATTCAACTATAAATTTTAATTCAGGTGTGAAAGGTATTCAAGTTCTTTCTGATTCGACCCTCAGGCTAAGCTTGATTGATTCCACACAAACCATTCTTAAAATTTTAACACACCAAAGTCTTTCTGTAATATCTAAGAAGGCCTATACTGCATATGGAAAAGATATTGCTAATCATCCTATTGGGACAGGACCATTTGTTTTTAAGCAAAAATCTGGTGAAGGGATACTTTATGAAAAAAACCAAAATTACTGGAGAGCTGATAATTTTGGAAATAAGCTTCCTTTTATTGATACCTTAAAAATTAAGTTTAAAAAAGAAGGAGAAGATATTTTTGATTCATTTACTTCTCAGAAAACAGATTTGCTTTCAGCTATCCCTGTTAGTGAGATCAATTCATTATTCGGTACATTAACGGATGCTCAAGAGGGAAAGAATATTTTACATAAAGTAAAGCATAAAAAGGGTTTGAAGATTAATTTTTTGGAGTTTGACTGTAACTCCTTACCATTTAAAGATTCAAACTTGCGGAAGGCAATTTACCACGCTGTAGATCGCCAAGAAATTTGTCGAGAGTTTCTTTTCGGTGAGGGTTCTCCTGCGGAGTTGGGAATTCTTCCATCAGTTCCATTTTTTAAATACACTCGCAGTATTAAAAATCCTTATAATATGAGCTTGGCGAAAAGCTATCTGCGAAAAAGTAATTTTACGAAGAGTGATACTATTACCTTTTATGTTAGTACGAAAGAAGGTTCTCCTGAAGATGATTGGTGTTTGAGTCTGGTTGAAAAGTTAATTCATGAATTAAAGCTCAATGTAAATTTGAAACGTGTTTCTTTTAATGAAAAGATGTTGGCTATACAGTCCGGAGCTGCATCTATGTGGCTGGCTGGATTTATCTCAGATTATCCTGATGCCGAATCTTTTCTCATGCCCTATTATTCAAAAAATAAAGGAAAAGCGAGTAATAAGAATGGCTATTTTATGAGTTTGGAATTTGACCGGACGATGGATGCTGCTCGGGCAGAAATGGAACCTGTTAAGCGGAACGAATATTTTAATTCATGTGTAGAAATTTTGAATGAAAAAGCACCTATTGTACCGTTATATTTTGAGGATCTAGTAGTTGTATTTAACCTCCGGTTAAGAGGTGCACGGGTGAATTCTTTTGGAATTTTGGATTTATCTGAGGCATATCTTAAATCTATTAAGTAGCATTTTTTACTTTCTGAAAGCGGATCCTGTCTTTATAGAGTCTGCCAGTACCTCTTCGACCCATTTTTTACCCCAATTATCCATTTCTTGCTTACTCCAAAGTTCGGGATAGAAAATCCTTCTCTGAAAACGTGGAGGTAGATATTGCTGCCAGTTCGTTCCTCCTGTTCCTTTTTCATCACCTGTCCCTCTTGCTAAGTAATGTACGGCCGTTCGGAAATGAACTAATGGCCAATTTACATTTACATTAACATCGAGCGCGCGAAGCTCCGCAATTAGGTGCTCATTTTTCTGATCCTTATCCGATAAAGCTTTGTATTTCACCCATAGATTAATCGGTTGGAATTTATCTGCGAACTCATGAAACTCTTTAAGATATTTTTTTTCAAAATCCCTTAAGGTCAAAGCTTTTTCTCCCGTTTCTTCAACAATAGCTCCTCTCCGCCAGTAGATGTTATCAAGCTGTTCGTGGATATCAGCATTTTTCAGCTTTTCTCTTTGCTTTTCCATTACAAGGTGTCTCAAGTCAGTACATGCAATTTCGATACGTCTATAAGCAGCTGTTTGGAAACCACTTGAAGATAATAACGACATTCTAAATTTTGTAAATTGATCTTTTTCCATTCCGAAACGCATAACTTCAAAAGACTGTGTTAATGTTTCGAAATACAGATTGATTCTTTTTAAGCGATCAATAAAAAAGTCACGTTCTAAATCATCATTCCAACCTAAGTCCTGACCTGCTGCTGAGATAATCTTCCCATTATGACATATTTGGTCCAGCTCGTGAAGAATTAAGCTGAAGTAAAGTTCTGTAATTTGGTGGTAAACAATAAATATTTTTTCATCAGGAAAGTCAGTTTTAGGTTTTTGTAAACTCAATAGCGCATCTACCTCAATATAATCCCAATAGGTTATAGGATTAGAGTATATTAAACCATCCAGGTATGAGACAAGATCTTGGCCAATTGCAGCGTATTTCTTGCTAAGTTGCTCCAAACGGTCTTTTATTTCCGGACTGATTTCCATAGATTTTCGGTTCAAATTAATGACTACTCGAAGGTAGTTATTTTTAAGAGAACTTACTTTTATCTGAAGTTAGAAGCACGCGGATGGTCACCAAAAATGGTTTGACAACAGCTGATGTTCAAGGGGATGGGTTTATTTCTTTTCTTCGTCTAATACGCGTTTCGGGCGTAATTGCTCAAATAATCCTAAGGTAATCCAATAGGGAAGTATGAATCCCATTAAGAACAACAACATCCAAAAGGCCATACCTCCAATTAAAAGAAAGAAAACTATACCGAAAGTGCTCATGTTCTACTATTTTTGCTGAAGTCTATTGTCAAAATTAAAAAATTAAAATAATAATTCATTATAAAATGGAGTATAGAATAGAAAAAGATACCATGGGAGAGGTAAAGGTACCTTCCAAACGCTATTGGGGTGCGCAAACGGAGCGTTCACTTAATAATTTCAAAATAGGACCTGCCGCATCAATGCCTCTAGAAATTGTTCATGCGTTTGCATATTTGAAAAAGGCAGCAGCGCATACCAATGCTGAGTTGGGGGTATTAGATTTAGCTAAAAAAGAGCTTATTTCTGAGGTTTGTGACGAAATCATAAAGGGGGTTCATGACGAGGAGTTCCCTTTGGTTGTATGGCAGACAGGTTCAGGAACACAATCTAATATGAATTGCAATGAAGTTATTGCGAACAGAGGGCACGTGCTTCAAGGCGGAGCGCTTACGGATAATGAAAAAGTGCTCAATCCAAATGATGATGTGAATAAAAGTCAATCGTCCAACGATACATTCCCAACAGCGATGCATATTGCTGCGTATAAGAAAGTCGTAGAGACAACGCTACCCGGAATTAAAAACCTCAGGGAAGCCCTTGACGAAAAAGCTCAAGATTTTCAAGGTGTAGTGAAAACCGGCAGAACACATTTCATGGATGCGACTCCGCTGACCTTGGGTCAAGAATTTAGTGGCTATGTTGCACAACTTGATCATGCAGAAAGAGCCATAAAAAATGCTTTGGTTGCTATTAGTGAGCTTGCTTTGGGAGGTACCGCAGTTGGAACAGGGTTAAATACACCCAAAGGATATGATATTTTAGTTGCGGAAAAAATCGCGGCATTTACGGGACTACCTTTTGTAACAGCACCCAATAAGTTTGAAGCCCTCGCTGCACACGATGCTATGGTAGAACTTTCGGCAGCGCTGAAAAGAGTAGCAGTATCTTTAATGAAAATAGGAAATGACATACGCATGTTATCTTCCGGCCCAAGATGTGGTATAGGTGAGTTGATCATACCTGATAATGAGCCTGGGTCTTCTATTATGCCAGGAAAGGTTAACCCAACTCAGCCTGAGGCATTAACAATGGTTTGTGCCCAAGTAATTGGAAATGATGTGGCTGTGTCAGTGGCAGGATCAAATGGACATTTTGAGTTGAATGTATTTAAACCAGTAATTGCGAAAAATGTCTTGGAATCAGCAAGACTTATTGGTGATGCTTGCCAATCATTTACGGATAATTGTGTCTCTGGGATAAAGGCAAACGAGCCTATGGTTCAAAAACACTTAGAAAATTCTCTGATGCTTGTTACGGCCTTAAATACAAAAATCGGCTACTATAAGGCTGCTGAAATCGCCAAATATGCACATAAAAATGGGACTACTTTAAAGGAGGCAGCGATCACTTTAGGCCATGTTTCAGAGGCTGATTATGATGCCATTGTAGACCCTTCAAAAATGATTGGTCACTAGGCGACAAATTGAATACCGAACGGATTTTGTACATACTGAATATAGTATGCGAGGACCTCTCGGGCATATGAGCGAAGATATGGAATGTATAATACTAAAGAATCTTGGCTGACCCAGATACACTTTTCTATT
>MDTC01178451.1_pt1 | contig 17108 bp, 16 predicted proteins | sample 811181 | NCBI WGS metagenome assembly MDTC01 (sample SAMN05326644, study PRJNA326480) | marine metagenome | isolation source: seawater | place: Pacific Ocean: North | collected 2011 | reverse complement strand
TTTTCTTTGTGGTGATGAAACTAACGCTGATCACTCCCAAGCCAATCACGGGCATGGTCTTGGCGCTGTTATTGGGCATACCCATGACCCTGGTCAGTTTGCCGATGGGTCAGTCGGAACGCGACCCCTCTCTGGTCGTCCTGGGAGTCCTCATACCGTTTTTTCTCTGGGGAGCGGTCATACTCTGGACCTACCGCCGATTGCTGAGAAAGTCTAACGATTTGGTCACAGAAGGGGAGATTCGCTGGGCCAAGAGCATCAACAGAAGGGAATTCCTGGTGCGTCTGGGCACTGCCTCCGCGACTATCATAGTGGTCAGCAGCGGCGTTGGAGGAATACTGGCCCAGCGAGACCGCCGCGAACTTAACGAGGCCATAGCAGCAACGGCGGACCAGACTATTCCGTCAGATAGAGGACCGCTGCCGAACGCCGATGACCCCCTGGTCCCGGCTTTTGGCACTCGACCGGAATACACACCCATAGAAGACCACTATAAAGTTTTCCTCAGAACTGAACCCACGGTGATCAACATCGACTAATGGACTCTACCCATCATCGGGTTGGTGGACACCCCGATGTCGCTCACCCTGGACGAAATCCGAAACAACTACGAGTCCAGGGATCAGTACGTCACCCTTTCTTGTATCTCAGGAAGGGTCGCCTCAACCCTGATTAGCACCACCTGGTGGACCGGTGTGAGCCTGCAAAAGATACTGGCCGACGCCAATATCCGCCCGGAGGCCAGATACCTGGTCATCACCTCGGGCGACGGTTTCCATGAGACCGTTGAACTAGACCTGATCGCGTCCGATGAGCGCATCATGCTGGCTTACGCTTGGGACGGTAAACCTATTCCATTCGATCACGGATTCCCCTTGCGTATCTGGCTGACAGACCGTTACGGCATGAAACAGCCCAAGTGGATTACAGGTATCGAGGTTGTGGAAGAGTACCAGCCAGGATATTGGGTTGACCGGGGCTGGGATGAGGTGGCCCAGGTCCAGGCGACGTCCGTGATCGACACGGTGGCGGTCAAAGACCTGGTGGAGCGAGACGGTCAGACTCTGGTCCCAGTTGGGGGAATCGCCTTCGCTGGCGCCAGAGGCATCTCCAAGGTTGAGGTCAGAGTGGTTGATGGCCCCTGGGAAGAAGCGCAGTTGCGCTCACCCCTCTCTGAAACCACCTGGGTGATCTGGCGCTACGACTGGGCATTTGCGGAAGGGAACCACACCTTTGAGGTTAGGTGTGCCGAGGGCGACGGCACCATGCAGGTTGAAGAGGAACGTGGGAACCGCCCAAGCGGGGCCAGGGGCATCCACCGCCGAAGGACTAAGATCTGATGGCCAGGGTCAGAACATTTTCAAGTCCAATCAGGAAGATGCATGTCCTCACAATGGCGGTGATTGTGTTGGTTGCTTTGGCGATTGCCTGTGGCAGCCCGGCAACTCCGGTTCCCGACGAGTCCTCCGCGTCTCTGAAACCGTTATCTAACTCGACTGTGGTGCCTGTAACGACAACACCAACAAAGGCTCTGCCCACTCCGTCGGCCACCAAATCCGCTGTTAACGACGCCAACCGAAAAGTGGGCGGCGCAGTGGGCAATCTGGCACCAGATTTCAGTGGCATCGAAGCCTGGATCAATAGCGAACCCCTGACCATGGAAGGACTCAAGGGGAGCGTTGTCCTGATCGATTTTTGGACTTACACCTGTATTAACTGCATCAACACGTTCCCATTCCTGAGGGAGATGCAATCCAAGTACGCGGATCAGGGGTTGGTCATCGTTGGGGTTCATAGTCCGGAATTCGAGTTCGAAAAGGACTACGAAAACGTGGTGGACGCCATCAAGAAACATGACCTTGTCTGGCCCATGGCTCAGGACAACGACTTCAAGACCTGGTACCGGTACAACAATAGGTACTGGCAGGCTGAATACCTGGTCGACAAGGACGGCGTGATTCGCTACACACATTTCGGGGAAGGTGCTTACGCGGAGACTGAAGCTGTGATCCAGGGATTGCTGGCTGAAAGCGGTACGTAGTTAACAGCTAATCTTCAAAATGGCGCAGCAGCGGGCGTGCGACTCCGAGCCAGAGGGCGAAGAACAAAGTAATTGCCGCAGTCGCCGTCAAAGCGACGGGCCAGCTAATAACGTCGCCTGCGACCGCCAGCGGCAGTGCGCTCAAGAAATGAATCCCGGGAGCGATCTGCAGGATGCTCAGAACCCGCCCCCGCAATTCGGCGGGAACATTCAGTTGTACCAGGGTGTTCACCAGAGGCCAGAACAACCCCGTGCTGGCTGCTCCGACAAAGAAGAAGAACACCCAGGAAGCCGGGTACCAGGTGGACCAGGCAAACAACGTGAGGAAGCCGCAGAGAAAGATCAGTGTTCCTACCAGGAGCCAAGACTTGCGGCGGAAATCCCCCAGCGTCGCCAGGATGAAGCTTCCCAATAGCGATCCAAGACCGGCGCCTAGCCACAAAAGCCCGGTTCCTCCCGCACCAACATCCAAAACCTCTTCGGTGAATGCCGGCAACACCTGGCGGTATGACATGGCGAAGAATGTGAATGCGAACGCCAGCCCTATAACCGTGTAGAGCACCGGCGTTGATCTGACGCACTGCAGTCCGGCTTGAAGATCTTTGAGAATCGCCGTCTTGGCGGCCTCGGCTCTTGGCGGCAAGCCTTTGATCATCGCCAGGAACAAGATTCCTACTGCGTACAAGCCCGCATTGGCAATAAGCGTCGAACCAACTCCCATGAGTTCAATCAATCCACCCGCCAAAGCTGGCCCGATTATCTGTCCTGACTGATTCACCATCGAATGCAGCGCCACGGCATTCATCATGTCTTCCCGTTCGACAAGATCGGCCACCAGAGCCATGCGGGCGGGCATGTTGATCGCCTGGACCGTTCCCAGCAAAGACGCGATTCCGAAGATGTGCCAGATCTCAAGATTGCCGGTGATTTTCAACATCGCAAGTGCGAGTATCAGGGTAGAAACGGCGAAACGAGTGGAGATCAACAGTCTGACCCGGTCGGTGCGGTCAGCGATGACGCCGCCCAGCAGAGAAAAGAGCACGTTGGGAAGGCCGTAGGCGAAAATCACCAATCCCAACTGGTAGGCCGAGCCGGTGATGTCCAAAACCAGGATGCCCACGGTCAGGAATTGCATTCCCTGGGCCATTGCCTGTGCCGCGCCATTCAGCCAAAACCAACGGAAATTGCTGCTGCGGAGAGCGCGGAACATCTTAAATCTGTCCCTCTCTCTGGAGGCTGTTGTGGACGTCATTGTATGTTCATGATGATGGAAAGCCGAAAACTCACGGTCTCGTCATAGTTGAGGGAAGACGTAAATGGGCATTTTGAGATTAGGCGTTCCTATAAGAAAAACGCCTGGGTGTAGGAAGAACTATAGAATCGCGCCCTGATAGGGTCAACCGATTTGCCCTGACTTATGAATCTGCTGCCTGGCTCCAAAACGCACACCAATCACACACCACACTAGCGGTAGGGTTCAGCAAAATACGTCGGATACAGCCGTGGCCTAAAGATTCCGCCATTATTCAGGCGGTGAGCCTCTCAGTTAATTGAGAGGAGTGGAGCACTTTAGGGGCGGATGTAGCGGTAACCGACTCTGGGGAAGGTGACAATGATTTTGGGCTTTTTCTGGTCTGGCTCAAGCTTCTCTCTCAATGCGGAAACGTGCCATTTGAGAGAGTCCAGTGAGCCCCTTTCAGAACCCCAGACGTTGTCCAGGAGTTCCTGAGGACTCAAAACCCGTTCGTGGTTCAGCGCCAGATAGGTGAGAAGTCGGAATTCGGTGGGTCGCATTTGGATCTCTTCACCCCGGCAGCGCGCACTGTGGGTCAACAGATCCAGAGCGATTACCGTGTCCTGGTATTCGATGGGTGCGTCGTCCGGAGCCTTGGCTCGCCTGAGCATGGTTCGGACACGGGCCAGAAATTCGCGCTTGGCGACTGGCTTGGTGAGGTATTCATCAGCACCGATCTCAAGCCCGCGTATGGTGTTTTCCGTGTCGCCCATGGCTGCTCAGCCCGAACCCGTTGTCGCAGGAACCGCTGCCTCCAAACCGACAGCGGCCAAACCCACCAATCGCCCAATGGTTCGGACGATGGTGGAGGCCATCCCTGGCCTAACCGACGGTGAAGAGGGTCTTGGAGATATCTTGATGGATGATCTTCACGATATCTTCACCGCCGTCACCTACACCAACGCCAGGACCAAAGCGCTGCTGAAAAGTAGAGAGCCGGTGGACATTCGCGAACAGGCCAAAGAGTTGCAGGATTACGCCGAAAGCATCGGAGCTTCACCAAGCAGCAGCTAAGACGAGGGTCAGAGGATCTTGTCCAGGATCGCGATGATCTCTGGGTCGCCACCGGCGGGCGGCGTCCAGTGTACGTGGATGACCTGGGCACCCTGGGTTTCCAGGTTCTCGGCAAAATCCTCCACCCCGAGGTTGATCGCCGTAACTGGGGTGGCCAATAGCTTGTCGATGGCTGTTTCGTTTTCCAACTACTGAGTCCTCCCTGATACCAGCTGTACGGCGTATTCGGCGGCCTGTAGACCGGACTTAAATACGGTGGCCCCTGCCTGTTCGAGAACGGCTACTTGTTGGTCCATGCCTTGATGGTCTAGTTCTGTCCCGCAAACGGAAACGACCACGCTCAACTCGTCGCCTCTCTGTTTTGCGGTCCTTTTTGCCTGGGCAATGACTGGGGCAATCTCTCCCCCAGGGTCGTCCGAGGCTACATAGCCCAGGATACAATCCAGGAGGATTACAGCCGTTTCTGGGTCTTGGGCCTCGGCCAGGATGCGTTCCACCCGCTGGGAGGAGTCGACCATGGGATGGGGCTTCCCCTCTGTGAATTCGTCAGCGCCCATGTCCACCAGGGTGTGCTCGGTGCTCTTTAGCGAGTCTGCCAGTTGCTTGTCCTTGTCGAGTGGCTCGTTGGAATGGGCCGCCAGACCGGCATCCCGTAGCACCTGCTGGGCCTGGTAACACAGCGTTCCACCGGAAAAGACTCCCCGCACATACTTCTGGCTGGGCTTGAGTCTTCCGCTTTCCCGTTGGAGCGATTCTGGTGTCACCTCATTGCCTTCATCAACCCGCATCCCGCCAGCCAACCTGATGGCAGCGGTGGTGGCGGCGTCGAGGTTGTGGGTTGTCGTGACGTTGTCAGTATCTGGAAACAAGCCCTTTTCGCTACCCAGGTAGCAGGTGATCACTGGTTTGGTACAGGCCGCGATCCGTTCGTTCACCATCGCTAAAGTCTTGGCCCCAGGCGGCTTGGAGATCAGCAGAATGACTGCCGTGTTTGGGTCTTTGTCCAGAGAGTCCATCACTTGCAGGGTAGAGATGGCTCCAATGTCATCGGACACATCGCGCCCCCCGACACCGATAGCGTGGGAGATACCAGACCCCCATCTGTGGGCCAAGGATGTCACTTCTTGGGTTCCGGTGCCTGATGCACCGATCACGCCGATGGGTCCCCGGCGGACGGCATTGGCGAATCCCAATCCCACGCCGCCAACGATGCTGGTCCCGCAGTCCGGCCCCATGACCAAGAGACCTTTCTCGGAGGCTGATTGTTTGAGGGCCAATTCATCTTCAATGGAAACGTGGTCGCTGAATAGGAACACGTTTAACCCCTGTTGCAGGGCTTGGCGCGCTTCTCTGGCCGCAAACTCGCCGGGAACGGATATGACAGCTAGGTTGGAGTCTGGCTGTTGGGTCAAAGCCTGGTCGATTGTCCTCACCGACTGGGCGGTCGCCTTGCCAGTATCACGGACTAGGAACTTCTCCAGAGAACTGATCACATCCCGTGCGGCATCCACCGAATCTGCCTTGAGCGAAACCACCAAGTCGTTGCTGGAAGCGCCAAGGTTGTCGATGCCCGTGTACCCGGCGTCGGCTAGTATTTGAACGTTCTTTGGAGTGCCCATGACCATGGCCGCGTAATTGATGCCCGGTTGTTCGGTCAGGCGTTTTGACACCCGCATGAGGAACACGGAGTCGAAGTATCGGTTCTCCAGCAGTAATGACTCTGTGATCATAAGAAGATTGGTCTACTCCAATCCGTACTTGGCGGCAAATGCCCGCAGTGCGCTGTGAAAACAGGCCATGGGCGGGCGCACCAATCCGGCCCCGATGATGGAATGGCCAGGCTCTTTATGGGCAATGGCGGTATCGATTATCGGCAACGTTCCCGATGCGGCCACCTTTCTGATATCTATTCCCACCGCAGTGCCTTCAAACCCCAAAGCCGGGATTGAATAATCAGGACTCAGACCCTCTGTTATCTCGCGCATATCACGACTGTAGTTCAGAGCTTCTTCTGGAGTGCCACCCACCAGAGAGAGAATGCCAGGCGCGCCGCCAAGGGCGAACCCACCCCATCCAACTACTTCGGTGATGGCCGAGTCTCCCATATCGAACCCTCCATCCCCCTCCCCATAGCCGGGCAGGTATAGACCATCGATGGCTGGCGCTGGTGCGGTGAACCACTGGCAGTCGAGACCGCTTACGTGGATGCCAAACTCGTATCCGTTGCGGGCCATTGCTGTGACCACAGTTGAGTACCCGATATCCCGCGCGGCATCAGCAGCCGACTTGGCCGAGGCCATTGCCAGACCCAGGAACAGCAGGTCGTGGCCCGATATGTAAGTGAGAGTGCTGGTCAGGTCTGATTTGGCGACACCGGCCTCGATCATTGGAACACCCATGGCGCCGGTGAATATAGAACTTGCCGCGTTGGGCCGGTTGTGCAATTCATCTCCCATCTGAAGAGCTTTGGCGATGATCGGCTTCAGGCTAAGACCGCCCAGGTACCGCACGCCCTCCCCCAGGGAGGGGGCCCAGATGTCGCGCCACTTTCTGAGTCCGTCGATGGCTCCAGTGTGATAGTTCCCAAATTGCTGCTCGTCTTCCACTAGCCGACAATAAGCCCGGTTGCCGTGGGACCGGTTCTCGACTACATAGACGGGCAGAGATTTGGAGATAGTTCCGGCCATTGGGCCGACCGCGTCATGGTGGTGGTTGGGTTCAAGCTTTACGCCCCCGCTGCCTAATAGTGCTTCAGCGCTGGCTATGTCATCGGCCCAGCCTTCAAAGATGACCATGGCGATGACCGCACCCTTCTGGGCGCCGCTCATGTTCGGCCAGTCCACGGGAGGGCCGGAATGTAGCACCATGCGGTCTACCAGCCCGGGAACAACTTCTCCGGCAGGGCGGATATCAACCAGCACTGGATCAGCCGCCACGATCCTGTTAAACGCTTCGGCGTTGGCGGCCTGTATTTTCTCCTTGATGTCTATGACTTCGACTCCGTGGCTTTGTAAACAACTGGCAGCAATCCTGCCAGCATCCCGGTCAGGATATCCCAGCCAGAACTTTGGCCAATTTGGGTGACGCTTCTGACGTGTTTCTCGGTATCAACATCTGGCCCGCTGGAGAACAAATCATCAACCAGATCGTGCAGCGATTCATGACTCTGTCCGTTGGCCAGGTCTGCCATGAGTGCGTGACTGATCTGGGATGTCATCGCTCGTGACCGGCTCAGGAATGGTGATGTGTCAGCTTCGCTCCACCAAAGTTGCGCTGGGTAGACAGCCGATAGGTGGTGAGCCATGAACAGCAGCCCGCCAACGAAATCGTCTCCAGATGGTGTTAGCCCGTGGCCGAGCCCAATCAGTTCCCTGGCGAGTTCCAATACCTCACCAAGGTTTCCACTGCGACAATTCGGCAGTAGTTCTCGTATCTGTTGCACGCCAGCCGAGACCAACGGAGAGGCATTGTCTGGCATCACCACTCGCTCTGAGGATTGATCTTCAGAATCGAAAAACGGAAGGGCCAGACCGAGATTCTCGCCTTGGTGCAGTTCCTTCGCGGCGCGAAGCAGATCGTCGAACCTAGCATTCAACTGCTGTGGGGTGGCAGCGTTTGCTGCTGAGATAGGTTCGCGGATCCAGACCCTACTTCCCGTCAAGTCCAGCCTGGAGCCGTTGCTGAAACTCAGTTTCTTGCCTTCGATCCAAATGCGTTGGCCCACTTCGACATTTGAGAGGTCGAGGTCTGTGAGAAGCGACCTTGGGTGCAGCTGTTGGCTTGGAGGGCAGACGGCCACAATGTCGCCCGTATCGACGGCGATGTAGGCAGCCATTGAGGTGGCGACAACGACCTCACCGGCAAACTCTGGTGCGCCCAGACATTCCCTGGCCTTAGCCCCGATGATGCCCACTTGGGCGTGCGGACAGTTCGACCCGCTGGTGCTCGAATCGGGTTCAGATGTCGTCGTTGTGAGCGTCATGGTTCCAGGTTAGGGCCTCAGGTCTGGAGTGACCGACTCCAGGGCCGAAGCCAGGGTCAGAATGATGCTGTCGTCAAAGGGAGCGCCGACTAACTGAGCGCCTACGGGAAGGCCGCCTGATGTCAGACCAGCCGGTACCGATAGTGTTGGGAATCCAATCATGCTCCAGGGGATACAGTTCTTGGAGAGAATGGTCAAGTATTCCTCGGTCTCCTCAGCCTTAACCGCTGGAACCAGGGTCGTGGGCATGATGAAGGCATCAAAGCCGTTCAGTTCCGCCAGCATGCGCTCTTGGAACTCGGCCCTGAACCTCTGAGCGGTTATATAGTCCACAGCCTTTATCTGGGAGGCTTCGTCTAGTTGTTCAAAAACCTGTTTGATGTACTTGGGGCCGGCGTCTGGGAAGGCCCGTTGATAGGCTGCTGCTTCCACCCTACTGATTATCAGGCCAAGGTTGTTGGCCAGACGGAAATCGTCCGCGGAAGGCATTGCAGTTTCAACAACATCAACGCCCAAGGACTTCAGGGTTTCCACGCAGGCGCCAAACGTTTTGAGGGTTTCCGGGTCGGCGCCCTCAAGGGCTTCAACTGCCAGCCCGACGCGGAGTCCGGTGACATCCTTGAAAAGATAGTCTGTGTAGTCGTCCTTGGGCTGGTCCAGGGTCCCAGAATCCTTGGCATCAAACCCCTGGATGATGTTCATCATGATGGCCACATCTTCGCTGGTGCGGCCCATGAGTCCGGTGTGGTCCATGGTCCAAGACAAGGTGACGATGCCATCGGTGGAGACCAGGCCGTAGGTCGGCTTGTAACCCAGGGTGCCACATAATGACGCTGGAACACGGATCGATGCTCTGGTGTCGGTTCCGACGCTGAGCAGGCTCATTCCGGTTGAGACAGTGATGGCTGAGCCACCGCTTGATCCGCCGGGATCGCGGCTGGTGTCCCAGGGGTTTCTACTCTGGGGCGTGGTGACTCCCAGGGCAAACTCGTGAGTGTGGGCCTTGCCGACTATGATCGCGCCCGCTTCCCGTAGGAGCCGAACTGCTGTGGCGTCATCGTCGGGCATGAACCCTTCCATGACCTTGGAGCCGGAGCTCGTCGGCATACCCTTTACGTGGACCACGTCTTTGACCGAGATCGGCAGACCGTGGACCGGACTCCGTAGTTTCCCTGCGGCGCGTTCCTGGTCGAGCGACTCTGCAATTGCCATCAGTTCTGCTTCTGGAGCTATGTGGGCAAATGCGTTTAGCTCTGGCTGTAGACGGTTGATAACCTCAAGGGCCTGTTTCAGTTGTTCCACGGCGGAGGTGATTCCGTCTGCCATGAGTTGGGCGGCGTCTGCCACCGGGCCCCTGCGCGGAGCACCATTCATAGTCGGTAGGGCGCGAACGTCTCGTTTTTGAGGTTTCCCCATCCTGGCAACGCTGGATATGAAGCCGGGTCTACGGTCTACTTTGTCTGTGTTGAACGCCTGAGCATCTTCGATGGCAAGCCGGAAACTAGTACGGGTATCCATTGGTCTCCAATTTGGTTTTTGGTCTAGGGGTTGATTGTTTTGAGAAGCTATTTTACGCGATTGCGTTGATGAAATCGTTGGAATTGGACACCGCGCCGAAGACTCCACCCTGCATCTTGATCATCTTCAATGCGGCAAGGTAGTTATCGTCGTCGGTGGCTCCGGTGCAGTCTTCCAAAAGCAGGCATTCATAGCCAAGGTCATTGGCCTCACGCATGGTGGTATGAACGCACACATCCGTGGTGATGCCTGTGAGCACTATGTGGGTTATGCCCCTATTCCTGAGCACCAGGTCCAGGTCGGTTGAACTGAACGCTCCCTTGGTGGGTTTGTCGATCACCTGCTCGCCTTCCAGTGGGGCCAGTTCGTCGATGATCTCCCAGCCGGGTTCGCCTCGAACGAGGATACGTCCGTTGGGTCCAGCGTCGCCAATCCCCGCGCCGATCTGGCGTGATCGCCACAGCTTGTTGGGCGGGCAGTCTGATAAATCAGGTTTGTGCCCTTCGCGAGTGTGCACGATGGTGAATCCTGGTGTGCGGCGACATGATTCAAGGACGTTACGGGTCGGTTCAACCCCCCTCCTGGTCAGGGAGATGTCGTAGCCCATGGTATCCACGTAGCCGCCAGGGCCGCAGAAATCGTGCTGCCAGTCTATTAAGAGCAGGGCCGTGCGGTTAGGGTCGATGTCGCCGTCGTAGGGCCATTCGTACGGGTCGGCGGAGATTGTTCTAGCCACGGTCTACTCCTCTGTAGGCGAGGCAAGCCCGGGTAATCCCGGGCTTGCCTCTAAGTTAGCTACTAGATATGCCAGATGTTAGTTGGTCCTGCCGGTGATGCCCTGCAGCAGGTAACCAGTACCTTGCAGTTCAGCATCGGTCGGGACTACGCCGTCGGCTATCTGGATGTTGCCGTCTTGGTCGGTGATGGGACCCGTGAAGGGCTGGAAGGAACCAGTCCGCAACCGCTCCACAGTGTCCAAGGCGCGCTGTTTCACGTCGTCAGGTATGAAGCTGCCGAAGGGGGACAATTGAACCCAGCCGGCGTCCAAGCCCTGGAACATGACCGAGCTCTTGTAGGTTCCCTTGCGGATCTGCGCCACGATCTCAGAGTAGACCGGGCCCCAGTTCCAGGCAGCGCCAGTCAACCAGGCGTTGGGGGCTGCCGGGCTGGCGTCTTGGTGGTAGCCTGAAACGTAGATACCCGCCCGTTCTGCAGCCTCGACGATGGTCTTGGTGCAGTCTTGGTGCTGGGTGAGAACGTCCACTCCTGCGTCAACCATGGCTTGTACGGCGGTGGCCTGTTTGGCCGGGTCGCACCAGCTGCTGGTCAGCACGAAGGTGGTTTCCACGTCGGGGTTAACGGACTGTGCTCCCAGATGGAAAGCGTTCACGTTAAGCAGGGTCTGTGGGATGGGGAAAGCGGCGATGAAGCCCAATTTCCCGGTCTTGGAGGTCTCGCCCGCAACCTGGCCAGCGGCGTATTCCAACTGCCAGATGTTTCCGAAGAACGATGCATAGTTCTCAAAGGCTTCAACGTCACCCATGTGCAGGAACATGACGTCTGGGTGCTTTGAGATGATCTCTTTGGTGGGGCCGGAGTATCCATAGCTGGTGGCAAAGATGATCTTTGCGCCTTCACGGATCATCTGCTCTTCAACTGCCTGAACATCGGCGGTCTCTGGGATGTTCTCGGAGCGTAGGACTTCGATGTCGGGGAAGGCCTTCTCCAGGTATTGGCTGCCTTCTGCGGCGGCCTGGTTGTAACCAAGGTCTTTCTGAGAGCCGACAAATATAAAGCCGACCTTCAGTTTTTCACCGGCGGCCAACGGTTTGGCGGCGGCGGCGAATTCGGAGGTTGAGCGGAAGCTGCTGCTGGCGACAGCATCCTCAAATCCCTGGAGGAATACCTCCGTGGACCCTCCCTTGAGTTCAGCCTTGGAAGGGCTGGTAGCGGTGACGGTCATTGAATCGGAACCGCTGGTGCTGGAGCTAGCCGGGGCCGCGGTGGGCTCCGGTGGAACAGCGGTGGGGTCATCACTGCTACACGCTGCCAAGGCCACGATGGCCAGCAGCAAGAATGCCCCCATCAATATTCGATGGGACTGCGTAAGAATCGATAGGTGCCGAATCCGGTTATACAAACTTTTTCCTCCTGAATTTTGGAACTGCTCTGTGAACCCCTGCGTCAAAGACGTTTAAAAGTTCTTCTCTATGCCAAACATGGCTCAATGTATGATCTGTTTGCCATGTTGTTCCCCTGTTTGGAATCCTCTGTCGTATGTGAATCTTGAAATGGTCAAGTTGTGGCTCTCAGGACTCCTTTCAGCCCTTCCGGCATGGCCCGCGCCGCCGCGCGGCTCCATAGAGACATGACGAAGATGATGATCAGATACGGGAGCATGTCCAGGACGAACGGTGATATCGGTGCGCCTACCGTTTGCAGTTGAAGCTGCAATCCGATGGCGCCGCCGAATAAGAACGCTCCGACCATGGCTCTTAGCGGAGACCACATGGCAAAGATAACCAGTCCTACGGCGACAAAACCCCGACCGACGGTCATCCCCTCTGACCAGGTGTGGGTGAATCCCAGGGAGAGCTGAGCGCCTCCCAACCCTGCCAGAGCGCCGCCTATGGCGATTGCGACGATCTGGATCACGTACGGGTTCCTGCCTGCTGCGTAGGCGACGCTGATGCTTTCTCCCACTGCTTTGAGGCTCAGACCGGTCCTGGTGTAATGCAGGCCCAAGAAGAGCAACGGCCCCAGGACGTAGGCGATGTAAGCCAGGATGTCTTGCTCAAAAAGAGCGCTTCCCAGCTTTGGTATCTCAGAGATCAGTGGAATGGATATGGGGTTCAACCCGTTGATGGTGCTGTCCACATAACTACGCCCCGCATAGGCCGTTATGCCCGCTCCAAAGAGGGTCAGGGCAAACCCGGTGGCAAGCTGGTTGGTATTCCGATAGATGACCAGGTAGGCCAGTACCAGGCTCAATAGGCTGCCGCCTACCATCCCCGCCAATATCCCCAGGGTCACAGACCCCGTTTCCACAGTGGCGATGAATCCAAAGCAGGCGCCCATCAGCATGGAGCCCTCGATCCCAAGATTGATCCTGCCAGCCCTCTCGGTGATCAGTTCCCCGTAGGTTGCATACAACACGGATATACCCGGTCCAACCGCCCCGGTGAGAGTGCCGCCAAGTACCAGCCAGACGTCACTCATTCTGTCTTACGCTCCAATTTGCGGAACCCTAGAACGGAGAACAGCACGAGTCCGATCAAAATCAACATTGCGGCAGAAGGCAGGTTCCCTCCGAATTGGAGCACGTCACCACCAACGACGATCACAGCTATCAGGAGGCAGGTGCCTATGATGGCTATCGGGTTGTGGTTGGCCATCCAACTGGCCAGGAATCCCATGAAGCCTAGGTTGTTCGATATACCAGGTCGCAGGTGGTGTTGGATACCGGAGACTTCGCTCATGCCGGCCAGTCCGGCCAGCCCGCCGCCGACCAGCATGGCAATGATGATATAGCGGAGGACCGGGATGCCACGCCTACGTGCGGCGTCGGGGTTACCGCCGACGGCCCGCATGTTCGCGCCCCAACGCGTGCGACTCAGGAAGAGGTAGGTCGCGATTATGCCTATGACCGGCAGGACCAATCCGAGGTGCAGGCGTGTATCGAAGATGGTCGGCAAGACCGCTTGGACTTCAAAGTCGGATGTGTATGGATAGCCGAAGCCCGTTGGGTTCTTCCAAGCTCCGAAGACGAACACGTTGACGAATAGGATCGCCACATAGTTGGCTAGCAGAGTGGTGATGACCTCATTTACATTTCTAAAATGTCGCAGGGCAATGGCAAATCCGGCCCAGATAGCGCCGCCGATGAATCCGGCGACGGCCATGGCGGGCAGCATCAGCCAGATGGTTGGGAAGTCAATGTAGAGGGCTACACCAGTGGCAGCCCAAGCTCCCACGTACAACTGGCCTTCGCCACCGACGTTGATCAGACCAACCCGGGCCGGTATGGAGGCCGCCAGGGCGGTGAGGACGAAGGGGATCATCCTGACACCCACTTCACTCAGACCTACCTTGCTTCCTAGGGTCCCATCGAACATCTTGGTGTAGAGCTCCAACGGGTCTCTGCCGATTATCGCCATGAAGATTCCAAAGACGATAAACGCGAAGACGATGGCCAGCAAAGACCGGACTATCGAGCGGTCGTATGCTGTAAGTGCGATGCCCTGGGCCCGTTGTAGTGATACCGGAGATTGCATGGGTTACTCGTTGGTCCCGGTCATGAGCATCCCAATCTCTTGAATCGAGGCCGCTTCCGTGGGGAATTCACCGACGATGTTGCCCTCAAACATCACCATCATGTGGTCGCTCAGCGAGAGCAGTTCGTCAAGGTCCTCGGAGACCAGGACGATGGCCCCTCCCCGATCCCGGTAGTCCATCATCAGCTTTCGGGTGGCCTCGGCGGTGATCACGTCCAGCCCTCGGGTGGGGTAATAGGCCATCAGCACCTTGGGTGTGGTTCCAGCTTGGCGGGTCAATTCAATCTCACGGGCCAGGATAACCCGTTGCACGTTCCCGCCTGACAGTTTGTCCACCGGCATATCGTGGGGGGCCAACCGTAGTGGAAAATTCCTGAGAGCGGTGGTGATCTTCTCCCGTATGCCGCCAAGGTCCAGCCAGACTCCCCCGTTGCTATAGTTGTCGAGCTCCCCCAAAACCAGGTTTTCGTCCACCCGCATATCTGGGACCATGGCCATGGTTATCGGGTCTTCAGAGACGTAACTGACGCCCGCTTCAAGGATGTTTGAGACGGACCAGCCTTTGATGTCTTCACCCTCTAGAAAGATACTGCCGCTCTTACTCTTGATCATCCCCAGGAGGGTTTCTCCCAGTTCTTGTTGGCCGTTGCCTGATATACCAGCCACGCCCAACATCTCACCAGGCATCACCTTGAAATTCACACCATGCAATCCCCGGGGGTCGGTTGCCTCAGTGGTCCAAACGTCCTTGAATTCGATGGCGGCCTGAATCCTAGATTCTGCGGCTTCCCTCTGGTAAGCGATCTTCTTTGAGTCGTATTCAATGTCGCGCTGTATGCGCGCACGAGGCGGTACAGCTTCAAGGTCGATGCCCATCATCATGGATACCAGGTCATCGCCTGTGATTCCTTCTTTCGAGCCAGTTGAGACAACCGCGCCGTGTCTCAGAACGGTGATGCGGTCAGCAGAAGATAGGACCTCTGGGATCTTATGGGTGATGAATAATATGGCGTAGCCGTCTCGCCTCAGTTCGTTGAAGACCTCAAACAGGCCGTCCACTTCGTGGGGTGCAAGCACGCTGGTGGGCTCATCTAAGATCAGAACCTGCGCCTTGGCCATGATGAGCTTGATCAGCTCCACCTTCTGGCGTTCGCCCATGGTGATGTCGCTGATTCTGGCAGAAGGGCTCACGTGGAGGTTGTATCTGTCGGAGACTTCCCGAATCCGTTGGGTGATCTTACGGCGACTCAAAACCATCCCCTGATCCGGCAGGAACAGCGCCACATTCTCGGTGACCGTCAGAGCGGGAATCAGGGCGAAGTTCTGGAAGACCATGCCGATGCCCAAATTCCGGCTGTCACGTGGGGATTGGATTTGGGCGTCTCTGCCCCGAAACTGGATGTTCCCTTCCTCGGGCCGGTTCACGCCGTAGATGACCTTCATCAGCGTGCTTTTTCCGGCGCCGTTCTCACCCAACACGGCGTGGACTTCACCGCCGTAGATGTCCAGGTCTATGTCGTTGTTGGCAACCAGATCCCCGAACCGTTTTGTGATACCGCGTAACGCCAGCAGGGGGTGGGTAGTTGGATCATCTTGGCCGCCAGGTGGGGTGGCGGTTCGCGGGTCGGCACCATTCGCCGAACCCGGCTGGTCTGAGTTTCTTGATTTAGCAGACCAAGGCATAGTGATAGGCAAAGGGAAAATACTCCTGGGTATCCAAAAAACGGAGAGAAGACCGCGTAATATCTCACCGCCGTTGGTATTGCCGAGTGCCATTATTATCAGAGGGTGTTTCACGCATGTGTCGTAAATGTAAACTTTTTGTTACGTACTCAAAACCCTTTAGTTGCTCACGACCCAACCCCTGTGTTTCAATTCGGGCGATGCAACAGGAATTCTTCCGATGAGATCACCCCCTCCCAGATAACCGATGTCTGAACCCATCAAGACCATAGTCATAGCGCTCGGTGGCAACGCCATCCTCTCGGACGGTGATGCTGGGGATGTTGAACAGCAGATGCTCAACATGGAAGTGGCTTGCCGCCAATTGACGCCGTTGATTCGTTCCGGAAACCGGGTGGTAATCACCCACGGCAACGGTCCCCAGGTTGGGAATCTGCTTATCCAGCAGGAGGAATCCGCACCCGGGGTTCCGCAGCAGCCCCTGGATATCTGTGTCGGCATGACCCAGGGGCAGATTGGAACCATGCTTCAACAGGTACTCCACAAGATGCTGCAGGGTGAAGGCATACAACGTGAGGTAGTGACCCTGGTCAGCCATTTTGTGGTGACGGAAGACGACCCGGATTTCGACCAGTCCTCCAAACCCATCGGACCCTTTCTAAACGTCACAGAGAAAGAACGGTATGAAGAACGTGGGCATGCCGTCATGGAAGTAAGCCCCGGTGGCGAAAGGCCCTACCGCCGGTCAGTTCCCTCACCCATGCCCCTGCGGCTTCTGGAACGCCGTTCGCTTCGGGCTTTGGTCAACGAGGGGACCATCGTCATTGCCGGCGGCGGCGGGGGCATACCAGTGGTGTTGGAACCGGACGGCTCCTACCGCCGGGTCGAGGCTGTGATCGACAAAGACCTGGCCGGTGAAAAACTGGCAGAGAGTGTGGATGCTGATATCTACATCGTGTTGACCAACGTGGAGGCTGTAGCCCTGGATTTTGGCACTGACCGACAGCGGCCCATCAAGAGCGCCACGGTGTCCCAGGTGAAAGATTATTTCGACGCTGGGCAATTCGCCCGCGGCAGTATGGCTCCCAAGGTCTTGGGTTGTATCCAGTTTGTGGAATTTGGCGGCGAGAGAGCGGTGATCACCGGACTTGAATGGGCCGAGGAAGCCTTGGCAGGTCGCGCCGGGACCCAGATCTTACCCGGTTGATGCTCACTAAGAATTAGATGGAACACGTACTTAGAGCACAGCAGTTCGACAAGAAACTCATCGCCCAGGTGTTTGACGCCGCCGAGGAGGCGCAG
>MDTC01165453.1_pt1 | contig 17112 bp, 16 predicted proteins | sample 811181 | NCBI WGS metagenome assembly MDTC01 (sample SAMN05326644, study PRJNA326480) | marine metagenome | isolation source: seawater | place: Pacific Ocean: North | collected 2011 | reverse complement strand
TTTGACCCTGTTGCCCAGGTGGTGAAATTGGTAGACACAAGGGACTTAAAATCCCTCGAAGGAAACTTCGTGCCGGTTCAAGTCCGGCCCTGGGCACCAAATTAGAGATAATTCAAAATTTTAAGGTATATTTATGTTCACAATCGGCAATAGAAAAATTGGAAATGAATATCCTCCATTAGTAATTGCAGAAATTGGAATAAATCATAATGGCAGTTTAGCAATAGCCAAAGAGATGGTAGATTCTGCAAAAAGAGCAGGAGTTGAAGTTGTAAAGATACAGACTCATGTCATATCTGATGAAATGTCTTCAGAAGCAAAGAAAGTTATTCCTGGAAATGCAGATAAATCTATTTACGAAATAATGAAAGACTGTTCATTAACTTTCGATGAAGAGGTTGAATTAAAGCAATATATTGAGAAAAAAGGAATGTTTTTTTTAAGCACTCCATTTTCTAGAGCGGCAGCATATCAACTTCAAGAGATGGGTGTTGAAGCTTTCAAGATTGGGTCAGGTGAATGTAATAATTATCCACTTGTAAAACTTATAGCTAATTTCGGTAAACCGATGATTGTAAGTACAGGAATGAATGATATTGAATCTATAAAGAAAACAGAACAAATTTTGAAAGATGCACAAGTACCTTATTGTTTTTTACATACCACTAATCTTTATCCAACCCCTCCAAATTTAGTTAGGTTGGGAGCGATGCAAGAAATGATGAGAGAATTCAATGGAGTTGAAATAGGATTGTCTGATCATACTACATCAAATCTAGCATGTTTCTCTGCAGTAGCTCTTGGAGCTAATATCGTTGAAAGGCATTATACAGACAATATGAATAGAGAAGGACCAGATATCATTAATTCAATGGATGAAAAAGAGTGTAAAAAATTAATAATAGGCCTAAAAGAAATTAGTTTGATGCGGGGCGGGGTCAAAAAGGCTGCCAGTGAAGAGAAAGTTACTATTGATTTTGCCTTTGCTACTGTAGTCACAACAGAAAATATACAAAAAGGTGAAAGTTTTACTGAAGATAATATTTGGGTAAAGCGTCCTGGAACTGGATCAATAAAAGCAGATGACTATGAAGATATTTTGGGGAAAATAGCAAAAAAAGATATACCCGCGGATTACCATTTATCATGGGATGACATTGATGAATAAAAAAAGAATCTTATTCTTAACAGGCACAAGAGCAGATCTAGGCAAATTAAAGTCGTTAATGAATGTTGTCGATAAATCAAAGTCTATGGAACTTTGTATCTTTGTAACAGGCATGCACATGCAGAAAAAATTTGGAAATACTGTAGATGAAGTTATAAAACTAGGCTATCAAAATATATATCAGTATATAAATCAAGACAAAGTCGATCATATGGATAGAGCTTTAGCTAAAACAATAGAAGGACTCTCTCATTATATATCAGAGAATCCAATTGATTTAATAGTGGTTCATGGAGATAGAATTGAGGCACTTGCAGGCGCAATCGTTGGAAGCTTAAATAATGTTCTAGTTGCGCATGTTGAGGGAGGCGAAGTATCTGGAACTATCGATGAATTAATAAGACATTCTGTATCTAAATTATCTCACATTCATTTAGTTGCGAATAAGAAAGCAAAAGATAGATTATTGCAGCTTGGAGAACTTGAAAGCAGCATACATATTATTGGGTCACCAGATGTAGATCTTATGAATTCTCAATCTTTACCTTCGATTAAGAAAGCTAAAGAACGCTATGAAATAAAATTCAATGATTATTCAATAGGCATGTTTCACTCGGTAACTACAGAAAATATAAATATGAGAAAATATGCGAAGGATTTTGTCGATGCTTTAATAGAGAGCAAAAAAAATTACCTGATTATTTATCCAAACAATGATTTAGGCTCAAACGAAATATTAAATGAATACAAGAGACTAGAGAAAATAGATAAATTTAGAATTTTTCCTTCAATAAGATTTGAATATTTTTTAACTTTTTTGAAAAACTGCCAAATGATCATTGGTAATTCTTCTGCAGCAGTAAGAGAAGCGCCTTATTATGGTATTCCTACAGTTAACATAGGCACAAGGCAGTTTAATAGAGTCACATATCCAACAATAAAAAATTGCTCTTATGCTAAAAAAGATATATTGGAATCAATAGAAAATTCACAGAACAATAAATTGTCCAATAATAGTACCTTTGATAATTTTGGTCATGGAGATAGCGATAAAAAATTTAAAAATTTAATTTCAAATAAATCTTTCTGGGAAACAAAAAAACAAAAGCAGTTTCAGGATATCTTGTGAAAAAACTTCGACTTATAGCAAGACTAGATGTAAAAAATGACTTTGTAATTAAAGGAATTCATCTTGAGGGATTGAGAAAGATAGGAAATCCTAATTCGTTGGCACTCTCATATTACGAGAATGGAATTGATGAAATAATTTTTATGGATGCTGTTGCTGCTTATTATGATAGAAATTCATTATCTAAAATTATTAAGGAAGCTTGTAAAAATATTTTTGTACCTATTACGGTTGGAGGCGGAATAAGAACTATTGAAGACATTCAAAAGGCTCTAGATTGCGGAGCTGACAAAGTTGCTATAAATACTGAGGCAATAAAGCGACCTAATTTTATAAAAGATGCATCTAGATATTTTGGCTCACAATGCATAGTTGCTTCAATTGAAGCAAAAAAAGTTTCAGCCAATCATTGGGAAGCTTATTATGATAATGGAAGAGAATCTTCAGGAAAATCAGTTTTAGCATGGATCGATGAATTACAGAATCTAGGAGCTGGTGAAGTCATGATCACTTCCGTTGATAATGAAGGAGTAAAAAAAGGATTTGATATCGAACTTATTCAAGACGTTTTAAAAATATGCAAGTTACCATTAATTGTAAGCGGAGGCGCAGGGAAGTTAAGTCATATAGAAGATTTAACAGAAATAAATGGCATTGATGCTGTCGCGCTAGCTTCAGTATTACATTATGATCTTGAAAAAATATCCTCAATAAAAGATAGCCTAACTAAAATTGGAGTCCATTGCAGAAGATGATCACTATTCTTGATTATGGAATTGGCAACATCACTAGCATAAGAAGAGCTTTTGAGAAAAGTAATGCAACTGTACGCATAACAAATGATCCTGATTTAATTTTATCTTCTTCAGGTTTGATTTTACCTGGCGTTGGAGCATTTTCTGTAGCAATGAAGAGACTAAAAGATGATGGGTTAATTGAAGTTTTACATGATTACAAAAATTCTGAAAAACCTATTCTAGGCATTTGTTTAGGCATGCAGATGCTTTTTGATGGAAGTTATGAATTTGGAGAACATGAAGGTCTTTGTTTTGTGCCTGGTTTTGTAAAGAAAATTGATGTTCCTGAGGATACAAAATTACCAAATATAGGATGGAATAGATTAATTAGACCTAAGTCTATGAAATGGAAAAAAACAATTTTAGAGAGTATTCAAGAAGATTCTAATTTTTATTTTGTTCATACTTATGGGGCTGAAACTTCAGATAGTTCTGATACATTGTCATACACAGATTATTCAGACACAGAGTTTTGTTCAACTGTAAAAAGAGGTAATATCTATGGGTGTCAATATCACCCAGAAAAAAGTGGCACTGAGGGACTAAAAATTATAAAAAATTTTATAATGTTAACAGGCAATAAAAATGAATGAAAAATATGATAAATCTGGACTTCCTTTAAAGGTAGAATTTTGTAAAAAATGCATTATTTCAAATCAGAGACCAAGTTCTACTGTTGAGTTCAAGAATACTAAGAAGCAAAAGAAAGAAGTTATTCATTTTGATGAAGACGGGATATGTTCAGCATGCAAATTTAATGAAGAAAAAGAGAAAAACATTGATTGGGAAGATAGAGATAATAAATTAAGAGAACTTCTTTCAAAGTATAAAAGTAAAGATGGAAGTTATGATGTCATCGTACCTGGCAGTGGAGGAAAAGATAGTTCATTTACATCTCATTTACTTAAATATAAATATGGAATGAATCCTCTTACAGTGACTTGGGCGCCTCACCTATATACAGAAATAGGAGTACAAAATTTTATGAATTGGATGCATGTAGGAGGATTAGATAATATTTTGTACACTCCAAATGGAAAATTACACAGAGAAATGACAAAGAATGCGTTTCATAATTTATTGCATCCATTTCAGCCATTTATTGTGGGGCAGAGAATAATAGGGCCTGCTATGGCTAGAAGATTTGGAGTTAAATTAGTCATGTATGGAGAAAACCAGGCAGAATATGGTAATGCTATTGAAGAAAATACAAATCCAATTATGAATATGGATTTCTTTTCTTCTGATGATCTCTCAGAAATGAAGTTTGGAGGAGTCTCTGTTTCAGAATATTTAGACAAAGGATATAGTATTGATGATTTTGCTCCATATGTTGCCCCTAAAAAAGAAGAGATTATCTCCTCAGGCACAGAAGTTCATTATCTAGGATATTATGTTAAATGGGATCCTCAAGAGTGTTATTATTACGCTGCAGACAACACTGGCTTTCAGGCAAATCCGGTAAGAACAGAAGGAACATATTCTAAATATTCTAGTATTGATGATAAAATTGACCCCTTTCACTATTACACAACTCTTATTAAATTTGGTCTTGGCAGATGTAGTTATGATGCTTCTCAAGAGGTTAGGAATAGCAAGATTACAAGAGAAGAGGCAGTCTATTTAGTTAAGAAATATGATTCTGAATTTCCAGATAAGTATTTCAAAGAATTTTTAGAGTATATTGACACTAAAGAAGAAGAATTTTTTAAAACCATCGATTCTTTTAGGCCTAACCACTTATGGAAAAAAGTTAATAATGAGTGGAAATTAAGACATACTGTAAGTAAAGACGGAGTGGATGACTAAAAAAGTATTAGCTGTAATACCAGCTAGAAAAGGTTCAAAGGGCATTCCAAATAAAAATATTTATCCATTGTTAAATAAGCCTTTAGTCAACTGGACTATTGATGCTGCTGTTTCTTCAGGTTTGTTTGATGAAATTGTACTCTCCTCAGATTCAGAAGAAATTCTACAAGAAGCAGATAAATATAATATCGAGAAACATCATAGAGATAAAAGTCTTGCAGAAGATTCAACTAAAACTGTAGATGTCTTATTGAATATTATTCAAAAAAAGAGAATGTTCAAAACATTAGTATTGCTACAACCCACATCACCATTAAGAGATGCAAATGATATTTTAGATGCCTTCAATATTTACTCTAATGATAAACAGTGTAATAGCTTATTAAGTGTTGTAGAGGCAGATAAAGAAAGCCAAAAATATCTAAATTTAGAAGGAGATTATCTAAAAGGAATCATAAACAATGAATTTCCATCCACACCAAGACAAGAGCTGCCAAAAGTATATAGACCTAATGGAGCTATATATATAATCGATCTAGAAACATTAATAAAAGAAGAAAAACTTTTAACCTCGAAGTCAATACCTTATATAATGGACATTGAAAAAAGCATTGATATTGATTCTATTGATGACTTAGAGAAAGCAGAAAAAATACTGAGAAAAGAGTAAAGTTATTATGAATAAAGATCCAGGTGATTATGGAGACATAGATTTAAGGAAAATATTTTCCTTTCTTAATATTAATAAGTTTTTCATAATTTCTATTGCAGCCTTATTTTTTTTATCTTCTGTAATTTATTCTTCATTTATTCATAATACTTATAAGTCAGAATCCTCGATTATGCCTGTTACAGACAATAACAATAGTTTAAATAGTCTAGGTTCATTAGTTGGTAATTTTGGTGGATTGACCAATTTAGCAGGCATTAATCTGCCAAATTCAACTCAATCAAGGACTAATGAAATTATAGGAATCATGGAGTCATATGATTTTTTTGAAAAACTTATGAATGAGAAAGATTCCACAATAGAATTAATGGCATCTTATGGTTGGAATAGAGATAAGGATGAAATCCTGATCGATGACAATGTATTTGATGAAAATAATAATCAATGGCTAACCAAGAATTACAAGGGAGAAAATGAAAAGCCATCAAGACAAAAAGTTTTTGAGGCCTTTAAAGGAATATTCAAAGTAGAATATGATTTGGAAACAACATTTATAAAGCTTTCTGTTGAACATTATTCTCCTCGTTTTGCTAAAGAACTTTTAGAAAGAATAATTCTATTAACAGATAGAATTTTTGTAGATAAAGTCATCTATGAGGGAGAGCAATCAATTGCATATCTGACTGAAAGATATGAAGAAACAAATTTAGCAGAGATTAGGTCAACTCTTTCAGATTTGATACAGATACAAACCCAAAAAGTAGCTTTAGCAAATTCTTCATCTGAATCAATATTTAAGACTATCAATTCACCAATCATTCCTGAAGAAAAATCTGGCCCATCTAGATTAATAATTTCAATTCTAGGCCTTTTAATAGGCTTACTTTTTGGCATATTTATTTCTTATTTTAGAGTTTTCTTAAAAGAAATTAATAAGTGAAAATTTCACATCTTCTTAAATCTGGAATTTTAGTTGCTATTTTAATTGGCCTTGGCAGAATTAGTGGATTTGGTAGGGAATTGCTTATCGCAGCTAATTTTGGAGCTAGCCAAGAATCTGATTTAGCAATCTTAATCTTAACCACACCTGATATTTTAATTAACTTACTCATAGGTGGAGCATTAGGTGTTGTATTAGTTCCTGATTTAAAGTCATTTAGCTATGAAGTCTCGATTAAATACTATCAGAAAGTTATGTTATTAATTGCATCAATATTCTTTCTTATCTGGGCAATTTTAGCTTTAATTCCTATTGAAATATTGAGCAATTTAGGTAGAAGTATTATGTACGAAGAATTAGAGGTTCATAAAAATTCTATTCGGATATCTTTTTTAGCAATTCCTTTAGCTGCATGTTCAGGCGTAACTATTGCCTTTCTTCATAGCCAAAAGAAATTCTTGTCTGCAGCTGCTTCTACTCTTATCTTCAATACGATAATTATTATTGCTCTATTAATCGTAATGTATTCTGTGATTGATTCTTTTGTCGCTCTAATAGGATTTTCAGTATTTTTAGGAGCAACCTTAAAGTGGCTCATACAGATCTATGATTCAAAAAAAGTTCCCTTTTCATTCAACCCAATAAATATAAAGATTAATTATTATGACTTTTTCTCAAGATATTTAATGGGGCTATCTTGTCTTGGTTTGCTATCTTTATTTCCTATATACCTAAGAACTCTAATATCAGAAAATGGAGAAGGGTTTTTAACACTATTTAACTTTGCATTTAAATTAATTGAATTGCCTCAGGGCGTAATATTATCGGTCTTTTCTATAATTTTTTTCCCAGTGCTTAGTTCTTATGCTTCAAAAAATAAAATATCTATTTTTAATGATAGCGTCTCATTGGTATGCCTCATGATCTTAATTGCATCTCTTTCAATAGTCATACCTTCTATAAAATATGCTGAAACAGTCTCTTATATTGCTTTTGGAATAATTGGAGAGTTAAATATTAAAGAACTAGAAAGCCTATCAGATTACTTTAAATTTATGATTATTAGCATACCATTTAGTGGATTAAGTAGTTTTTTGATATTTGCATTTGCTGCAAGAAAGAATATATCTACACCATTTTTTATAACCTTATTTTCTTTAGCCGCTTCTTATTACTTTAATGAATATTTTTTGAGATCATTAGGATATGAGACGTTATCACTTGTTTTCTGTCATGCCTGTCTAACACTTGGTTTAATATTTAGCTTCAATCATAAATACGGACTTAATATTTTTAAGAATTATAAATATGAATTTTTAAGATTGGTTGTTGTCAGCCTAGTTATTAGTCTAGCGCTTTACTATTTACCAATTTTTGAAAATCAAATTTTGAATATAATTTTATTTGCCTCATTTATCTTAATTAATTTAGTTGCTTTTAACATTATAATTAGGTCACCAAAGAGATTGCTCAATGTTAAATAATCACTTCAAACTTTTAATGATTACAAATGATCCAGTCAAGGCAAAGATTCTTTCAGAATCTGGCATAGATAGAATATTTGTGGATCTAGAAATAATAGGAAAGACTGAACGTCAGGGACATCTAGATACCGTTATCTCAAGACATAATATTAAAGATGTTGAAAAAGTAAAAAAAAGCATCTCAAAGGGCGAAGTGCTAGTAAGAATAAATCCACTTAATAAAAATTCTAAAGATGAAATAGATAGGGCTATTGATTATGGCGCTGACATAATAATGTTACCCATGTTTAGGATGCAAGAAGAAGTTGAAAGAATATCTGAGCTAATAGGAGGAAGAGTAAAATTTATTCCTTTAATTGAAACAAAAAAATCAGTTGAGAATATAACGGAAATAGTTAACTCAGAGGGAGTAGATGAATTTTTTATTGGTCTTAATGATTTGCATTTAGATTTTAATTTGAAGTTCATGTTTCAGCTTTTGGAGAATGGAATCTTAGATCTATTAGTAAAAAAGATTAATGAAAAAAAAATAAAATTTGGATTTGGTGGTATAGCAAGAATGGGTCATGGACTTCTGCCAGCAGAACAGATATTAACAGAACATAGCAGGCTTCATTCATCCTCTGTAATACTCTCTAGAACATTCTGCGATGAAAGCGATTTTAATCTTAGTTTTTTGCGTTCAGAGGTGGATAAGATAAAAAATTTGATGACTGATCTTGGCAGAAGAAAAGAACCAGATATATACAAAGACAAAATAAATCTAGATAAAAAAATAAAAAAAATTGTTGAGAGTTTAGGCTAATGTGCGGGATATATGGATTCGTTGAGAAAGGTAATAGAAACCTTTCATTGGATGATGTCGTAAGAATGGGCAATATTATAAGTTATAGAGGTCCAGATGATGGAGATTTTTATTTTAATGATGGAATATGTTTGGGCAATAAAAGACTTTCTATAATTGATGTTGAGGGAGGTAAGCAGCCTTTTTACTCAGACGATAATGATATTGTAGTTGTTCAAAATGGTGAAATATTTAATCATGTTGAGCTAGCTCATGAGCTAAAAGGAACAAAATTTGAATGTAGAACAAAATCTGATACTGAAGTTCTGCTGAGGTTATACGAAAAATTTGGAATAAATTTTCTTCATAAGTTAAATGGCATGTTTGCTATAGCAATTTATGACATAAAGAAAAAAACATTATTTCTAGCAAGAGATCATGTTGGAGAGAAACCTTTATATTTCTACAATGATGGAAATAAATTCATTTTTGCTTCAGAGATCAAATCAATACTAAGCTGCAAAGTTAAAAAAGAAATGAACCATCAAGCTTTAGATGCATATTTATCATTTAATTATGTTCCTCCACCGATAACAATGTTTAATAACATCGAGCATGTTATGCCAGGAACTTATATGGAAATAAATGAAAATGGGACCAAAAAGAAAAAATGGTGGTCATTAAGTAATATTAATGAAATACAAAAGAGCGAAGATTTTTGGATAAATTCATTTAATGATATTTTTGAAGACGCTGTTGATATTAGGTTAAGGTCTGATGTTGATTTTGGGGCTTTCCTCTCAGGCGGAATAGATTCAAGTAGCGTTGTTGGGATTATGAGCAAGAAACTTCAAAGACCAGTCAAGGCTTTCTCAATTGGTTTTGATGATAAAAGATTTGATGAATCAAGATTTTCATCTTTTGCAGCAGAAAAATTTGGTGCAGACCTTAAGTTGGAAATAGTTGAGTCTAATCTATTAAATCTTTGGCCAAAGTCACTTTATCACTGTGATCAGCCGCATGGAGATGTTTCATTTATGCCAACACTTAAATTATCGGAAATGGCAGCTAAAGAGGTAAAGATGGTACTAACGGGAGATGGTGGCGATGAATTATTTGCAGGATATGATAAGTATAAGAATTTCTTCATGAACGGAAATAATATTGATTCTAGTGATTCAGATTTCTCTAAAAATTATATGAATAATATCTCTCTTTTCGTAAAAGAAGAAAGAGAGAAGCTTTACAGTGATCATTTCTATCATCAAGTTGATCTTGATTACTCTAAAAATTATATTGAACAGATTCTCAATGAATCAAAGAACTTTGATCGGATTAATCAAGCTCTTTATATTGATCTATTATTACTACTTCCAGGAAATAATCTTGTTAAGCCTGATAGAATGGGGATGGCTGCATCTATTGAAAATAGATCTCCTTTTTTAGATCATCGATTAATTGAACTTGCTTTTAATATTCCAGGAAAACTTAAATTAAAAAATAATGAAACAAAGTATATTCTAAAGAAATCTATATTAGATCTGATAGGGCCTGAATTAACTTATAGAAAAAAACAAATGTTTACAGTACCAATTTCTGATTGGCTTAAAAATGATCTTAGAGATACAGTTAATGATTTACTGTACTCAAGAAAATCAATATCTAGAGAACTATTTAATTTAGACTACATAAAAAATCTTTATGATGAACACTGCAAAGATATTAAAAATAATACTAGAGAAATTAGAGCTTTAATGGCATTGGAAATTTGGTTTAGACAATTTATTGATAATGAGCCTAATATTCTGACTTTAAATTTAACTTCTTAAGTGTAAAATAATCGCAATGAATAAAAAAGAAGAGAGTAACTCCCCATTCCACAAGCTATTAGATGAATCAAATCCAATAAGAAGGTGTGGCTACAAGATATTAAGGAATGATCATGGATTATTTAAAGATTTAAAGAGTGATTTTTCTAAACATCTTGAAAAATCGTTAGAAAAATTTGTGGGAGATGATATTTCACAAGATTTTAGATTAGAGTCTTATCATAATTTTTTGCTACAAAAAAAGATAAATCACCATGATTTCATAAAAAATACATCAAGAATTTTACCTGATTCTTTCTTGAATCACCCATTTATACATCAGTTAGTTGATATCGCATCAAAAGCCACTAATCAAAAACTAAAGGTTTATAAAGATAAACTAGAGTTTAGAGTTGTAAGACCTGATATGGAAGACAATAATCCTTTGCATAGAGATAGCTGGTTCCCATATTTCGTGCCATTAATTAATGTATATGTTCCATTAGCTGGCAGTTTCTGTGATTCGGCTATGAAGATTGTACCCTTTTCACATGAATGGACGGATGACGAAGTTAAACCGACTTTTACCTATGAAGAATCAGCAGAGGGAAAAAAATTTATAAACCCTAAAACTGGAGTTGCATACTCTGTTCCCGAGATTGACTCTACTACAAAAAATATTATTCCACATAGGCCAGATGTTTTGGAAGGAGATTTTATGCTTTTCTCTCCATTGATGGTCCATGGAGGTGGAAATAATACTTCAGATTGCACTAGATTTTCTTTTGAAATTAGGCTGGAAATAGATAATTGAAAAATGAAAATATATTTGGTCTTTTAGGTGTCTCCGGTCAATACAGACCCATAAATAAAAAAAATAAATCTAGATTAATTGAAGAAGCTCTATATTCATTTGAAATGATTGATACAGCATCAGTCTATGGGGGAACAGAACCAATCAATGACTTGTTAGGCAACATAATTACAAGCAGCAATTCAAAAATAAAAATTATTAATAAGATAGGAGCTAGTCTTATTGATGAAATGGACCCAAAAAAAATGATTTATGAATTCAATATGGAGCAAAAAAAGTTCAAGAGTTCAAATGTTGAAGCGATATTACTGCATAGGCCCTCTCTTAAGCTTTTAAAAAGGGATTTAGAGTTTTTGCATTATCTTGAGGAAAATTTTCCAGATATTAATACAGGGTTATGCACTAACAATTTAGAAGTCCTGCGAGCTTATACTAAGAAAATAAATATGAAATATTTGCAGATTGCTGCAAACCTTATTGATTATAATCCTGCTGTTAAAGTTTTAAGATTGGCTAAGAAATTAGGAATAATTACACTTGCACGATCTGTTCTATCAAGTGGCATTATGGCAAGAAAATATAATAAAGTTGAATCTTTTAATTTTAAAGATTCAATTAGAAGAAGGTTTACTCAAAATAAGGCAAATAGAAAAATTCTTAAACAAAGATTACTTGCTTCTGATAAGATTTTTAGCTTTTTCATTGATTTGAAGAAAAATCAGAAAATAGACAAAAAAGAAACATTTGAAAGATTTATATTTGCTTTAACTAGATCTTCACCATATATCGATAAAGTAATTTTGGGCGGGACTACTTTAAATCAGATCAACCATAACAGTAGAGAATTTTCAGTGTATCCTGATAATTTAATTGAAGAAATTTTTAATAATAGAATTAACGAATGGTCTGCACCTTATATTTAGATAATTATGTTTAAAAGACTAATTGATATTTTTCTATCGCTAATAGCATTAGTATTTCTTTCTCCTTTTCTACTGGTTATATCGTTTTTAATTAAATTAGATTCTAGAGGAAGCATCCTTTTTTCACAGGTTCGTATAGGCAAGAATTTAAAAAGATTTAAAATCTTTAAATTTAGAACAATGTATCAGGATCAAAGCTCTCATGGTGACATAGTTAATAATAAAGATCTTTCTAAAGCAAGAAGTGAATATAAAACTACTGAAAAAAATGATCCAAGAATCACTAAAATTGGAGAGTTTCTAAGAAAATATAGCATAGATGAGTTACCGCAAATATTTAACATAATAATTGGAGATATGAGTGTAGTGGGGCCAAGACCTGATGTGCCTGCACAAGAAGCTGACTACTCAAATAGACAGTGGGTAAAAAGGCATGCAGTTAAACCTGGATTGACTGGATTAGCTCAAATTAATTCAAGAAATAAGAAATTTGATCATAACTTAAGGATAGCATTAGATATTTGGTACACTAAAAAAAATAACTTTTGTTTAGATATTTTGATTATTCTCAGGACTTTCAAGTTAGTTTTTAGAGGGAGAGATTACTAGATTTATGAAGATTAAGACTTTAACGATATTTCAATTCTTCTTTTTATTAATTTTTAGTTATCTTGGCATAATTTCATTTGGATTATGGCAACAAGTCATAGATCTAAGAGGCGCTGAAATATCTAGCATTCCTTTTCTTCAGCCACATTTCTTAAGATATTTATTAGTATTACCTATTTTTCTTTTATCAAATCTTCTCTCTATAGAAGCAGATCTAATTTTTAATTTAGTTGCCATAATATTAATTTTAGCAATCGTTGGAAATGTATCTAGGATAGCCATTTTATTGTTACCAGCAGAGGTCAAAAAGAAATATCAAATAAATATATTTATTTTTATATTAATGATAATGGTTGCTGTTTTTATGAATGGCAGAATACTTTTCTCGATGGCAGGACTTAGCTTGATTCTTTTAAGTATATTAAAGTGGGAAAATAGTTATTCATCTGGCCTAAAGTTATTTATTTCTTTAATTTTTGGTGTATTTCTTTGTTCTGTAAGTTCTGGTACTTTTCTTTCTTCAATCGCAATTATTGCTACTTGGGCCATATTGTTACGGCAAAAAAAATCTAAATTTATTTTAATTTCTTTATTAATTTTTATATTGAGTGTTTCACCCTTATTATCTGTTTATCTTATGAAGAATATAGACTTTTATGGAGGTGGTTTTGAAGGATTTTTAAATATGCTAAATCATGGCATGGGTTCAATATTCTTTTATGCTGGTAACGAATCAAGCATTTTTATAATAACGTTTCTTCTCATTCTTTCATTATTTTGCTTAATGGCATTATCTTATCTTAGAAGATATAGGCTTATTCTCTCTTGTATTCTTATTTCGATAATGGGAGGTTTCTTTGGCTATTCAACAATGATGCAAGGTCTACCAATATTAATTTCAATGTTTGCTATCCTTTTATTTGGAGGTATAGAAAATCTTAGCTTAAAGAAAGCTAAGATTATTGAAACTCAATAAATAACCTTTTAAAAAGATGAAAAAAGTTTTTCTTGTCGTTTATGGAGGAGGGCATGCTAAATTACTCCTTCCTATAATTCAAAGACTAATCTCAGATAAAAAATTTGAGATTGAGATTTTAGCATTAACAACTGCCTTCAATTTTTTCAAGGACAAGAAAATACCTGTGAATGGTTATAAAGATTATCAAGCATTATTGAAAAGCGACATAAATAATTTAGGAGAAAAAATTTTTAATAAGAGTCAACTTAGCAATGATGTGCAGCTTGATGAAAGTATTGCGTATCACGGCATAAATTATTTAGATTTAATTATTCAATTCCAAGAAGAGAAAGCACAGAAAATATGGAAAAAATATGGCAGACAAGGGTTCTACCCGATTAATTTCTTTATAAAATTATTAAAACATATTAAGCCAGATATTGTGATTTCAACAAATTCACCAAGATCAGAGAAAGCCGCGCTAAGAGCAGCAAAAGAATTAAATATTCCTTCAATCTGTTTGGTTGATTTATTTGGTGTCCAAGAAATTAATTGGCTAAAAGAAAATGATCATGGAAGTAAGATTTGTGTAATTGATGAGAGAGTAAAGCAATTTTTAATTGACAATGGCAGAAAGAAAGATCAAATAGTTGTAACCGGTAATCCTGCTTTCGATGATATAAATTCTAAGCAAAATATTGATTCTGGCATGCAGTTAAGAAAGAAATATGAAGAAAAATATAAGGATCCATTCTTAATTCTCTATGCATCTCAAGTTGAGCCTAAAAATTATCCGTCTAAAGATTTAATTGGTGACCCAGATTTACCAAAAAAAATTGAAAAAAAATTAAGAAATTATGTAGAGCAAAATAGAAAAGTTAATTTATTCGTTAGATATCATCCAAGTCAAAATCAAACTTTTATTAAAGAAGAAAGAGTTTTTCAAAGTTTAAATAATGATAATTTATATGAATTGTTACATTGTGTCGATTGTGTTGTGGTTGCAAGCTCTACAGTTGGATATGAAGCATATCTTGCAGGCAAGGAATTAATATCTTTAAATTTTTCTATGTTTTCAGATGATGCTCCGTATGCAAAATTAGGTTTTGCTAAGGGGATTAATAAAATTGAAGAATTAAAAATTTGTTTAGATGAGATTGTCAATCAAAGATCAAATAAGAAAAGAAACATATCCAAAATAAATAAAGCAGAAAGTTCAACAGATAAAGTTTTTAATGTCATAAATAAATTAATTTAAAAAAATGGATATATTTAATTTTTTTTATAGTTTTCTAGAAAAAACTTATAATTTCTATGTTCTTGAGATCGATTCAATTCTAGAAGCATTTTATATCACTTCATTAGTTGCATTTACAGTAATTTTAATAGAGCTATTATTCATTGGTTGGGATAATTCTTCTTTAAAAAAATTATTCAATCCGTCTAAAAGCACTATAAATGATATTTTCAGTTATATTCTTTACTCCACCAGCTTAATTGTTCTAATTGCAGCAGTCCTTAGTTTAGGAATACCTTATTTTGCAAAAACAATATTCTTTTCAGAAACACTTTTTGAGGCGGGAGAATATTTGCCAACTTGGGCGCATCTTTTTATCTATCTTATTTTTTTAGATTTTATACATTATTGGCAACATAGATTAATGCATAGAATTGGCCCACTTTGGGAAATACACAAGTTCCATCATTCTGCTGAAGAGATGAATGTAATAACTGTATATAGAGAACATCCATTAGATAAAGCATTATTAGCTTTTACATCTGTTATTCCAATTTTTTTAATGGGAAGGCCTGTTGGGGACTTTATTATCTTTTTTGCATTTTATAATGCAATAGGATTTTTAAAGCATTCTAGGCTGCCATGGACTCTAGGTTGGTTTGGAAAATACATCATACAATCACCTCGCGACCACTGGATCCATCACTCAAAGAATAGAGAACACCATGATAAAAATTTTGCGAATAATTTTGCTATTTGGGATCATATATTTGGCACATACTATAATGGTAAAAATCAAAATGCGGAATTAGGTTTAAATAAAACTGATTTGAATAAAAATTACCTAAGAGATCTATGGCGAGTTCAAATAAATTTTTTAACTAAAGCGCTGAAATCTATTAAAAATAGTTAGACTTATCATTTTCAGCTTAAGAATATATACTTACATCATGAGATTTGTAGACCATAGAAAAACTTTTCAATTATTCTTTTTATTAAGTAGCTGTTTATTAGCGCAAGAAATTGATCAAGATTTAAAAGATATCATTTCAGATAATCCAGAACTGCTGACAGAGTTTAATGTCGATAGCAAAATTCAGCAGAATGATCTACAAGGCGAAGATACATCAATAGACACAGATGAAGGAGATAGCATACAGTTTGAAAGTGAAAATAAGATTTTTGGAAATGACTATATAAAATCTATACCAAAATCAATTTCTGCTACAGCAGATTTGCCAGTTCCGAATGATTATATAGTATCTCTAGGTGATAAATTAAAGATAATCTTGACTGGAGGGAAGAAAGATATTTTTGTGCTTCAAGTAGGCATGAACGGAAATATTCTATTTCCTGAACTCGGCGCAATAAATATTTTTGGAAAATCAATTAGAGATGTAAGAAAAACAATCAAGCAGCTTGTTGAATTGTCATACGTTGGAACAGAAGTCTCAGTAAGCCTAGATACTCTTGCAGCTAGAAAAATAAATATTATTGGAGCAGTAAAAAATCCAGGCACTTTTATAGTTAGTCCATTTAGTACAGTTTCATCTTCTCTTTCATATTCTGGTGGATTTGAAGATTATGCCTCACTTAGAAATATCGTGATTATAAGACAAGGAGAAGAAATAAATTTTGATTTGTATGATTTTTTAATTTTTGGTTCTAGAGAGGGCGATATTAATATTCAGCAAGGAGATACTATTCTAGTAAATTCAACTAACAATTTAATTAAAATATCAGGCGCAGTTAATAGACCTATGGTCTATGAATATAATTTAAATGATAAGTATTCAGATCTAATTAATTTTGCTCTTGGTTTGAGCAGGGATGGAGATAATAAAAATATAACAGTTACTATCAATGAGAATGGTAGAGCATTAACAGAGAGAAAAAATATTGATGAGCTCATTCGAGATGAAACTATAGAGAGTCTTTATGTAGGAAATAAAGTAAGTATTAAGCAGTTAGATGTATTTGTT
>MDTC01079517.1_pt1 | contig 17117 bp, 19 predicted proteins | sample 811181 | NCBI WGS metagenome assembly MDTC01 (sample SAMN05326644, study PRJNA326480) | marine metagenome | isolation source: seawater | place: Pacific Ocean: North | collected 2011 | reverse complement strand
TAAATACCAACCGGGGACGAAAGACATAGGAGCCAGCATAATAAGACCGCCAATTATGATAATAATGTACGCAAACATAACTGCTGATCCCATTCCGCGATCAAATATGTTAGCGTCAGCCACCCACATTACAAAAAGTGCAGCGAGAAGGATGGATATATAAAGAAGAAGCCGAAAGGATATTACTTGGCGACGGGTCATTTTTTGCAGATACCTTCTTTAACCATTGCACTTGTCTCATCTCGTTTGATGGAACCACTATTTTACCAAAACCGCCACCATCCATAAAGCATCCAAGGTTTCCACCATGGGACAGAAATGTTCATCATCTTCTGGGCTCCAAGATGCCCCTGTTCGGCCGCGATTTTCCAATATTTTCTCGCCATTACTCTGTCCGTTGGAAAGTCGCCTCCTCCGAGTGCTCCAATGTAAATACCACCAAGTTTATAAGCAGCATCCTTATCACCATTATCAGCAGCAATTATAAGCTTTGCGTCGGAATGACCCTGTTCAGCAGCACGCTTGTACCACTCCATTGCAATCTTATAATTTTTTGGAACACCGAGGCCGTGCCTGTACATTAGGCCCATTTTGCCTTCGGCATCGGCATCTCCTTGTTCAGCAAGTGGTCTCCATTCAAGCAAAGCAGCTGCGAAATCACCAATTCTGTATGCATCAAGACCCTTTTGGAAATCAGCACTCTCACTCACCCCAACATTTCCAAAAATCACTGCGAGTGTCAGGCAGAATGTTGTAACGAATTGTCTCATACCAACAAGTGTGGCAGAATTTAACCTAAAAGTTAACAGGGGAACTGAGGATTAAACGGCTGCGGCGACATTACCCTTTGTACTTGTTCAATGCAAAACCTCTGCGATTGTCGCAGATGACCAACGAAATTTTCATCAACACCCTGATTTTCGGATGGCCTTTTGACAAGCGTATTAATTGGTGTGTGAAAGGACCCCTACAAGCCTGTGGATCTGTTACTTAGCGTGATTACCTCTAAGTGCGAAGAAAAGACCACCTAACCATAAGAACACATGGAGATTGTCATGAAGAAGAACATCAATCAAGCTCTCCGGTTTACCAACCCAAATAACACCTGTCATTATGCAACCAATAGTAAAACCACTAAATCTCGTTATGGAGTCCCCAATCCAAAATCCGATATTGTTCAAATGAAATAGGACACCACCGATAAGCAGCCCGATGCCCCCTCCGAGCTCCCCATAAGCAGCGAACCACCAGACAATATAAGGCAATTCAAAGGACTGGGCATCTTCGACTGATACAGGGAATTTTGAGAGGCCTTGTTGTATAAAAACAATGGTCAGGGGCAGCCTTAATAACCAATGACTCAAACAAAACTCTGGTATCCTGGCGTTGAATGCCTTGAGTGTTTGCACCGCGTGTTCCACTAAAACTCTCCATCATAACTATACAGTAAATTAAACGGTGAACCCTCGCTCCTAGATCATATGATATTTCCAAAAACCGTTCAGAAAAGTGCAAACAAGGTAAATAACAATGTCTAATAAGGCGTTCAAATTTGAGCTCGTGTTACAGCTGAAAGTCTGTTATCCATAGTCTCAGCGCCGATTTGAATTCCAGCTTGCGGGCGCAGGTTAAATGCAGCTAAAGCGCACGAGTCGCCCGGCAAGAGCTGTGGCGGCTTTATTATTGGGAGTAATCCACCTCACGGATTGGGGATTTGAACTTCAGCTTGTGCCCCCGGCATCACGCCAAAGCACTAAAGAGGGGAATAATCTAATGTCGTTAAATTTTTTAAATTCCAACAATACGCCCGACCTGGTCTACAGGACAGCACCCCATATGGAATCACTTGTATTTGCATCCTTGGACACAGCTTTGCACATTGATCAGATTCACGAGGCTTTGGCTGCTCCAACTTGGTGTGAGTTTTCATATCTTATGCCGACCGATGAATTGGAGCGACTTATCTTTGAGAGGAATAATCCGGAGGAGGAATGGCTCAAGGATGACTTATTTTCGATACCATCTCCGTCTGGTGAGGTGGATCTTGAGCAACTTTGTCCGCAGTTTTACGATGGAGACTATCCGCACTGGTTACAGAAGCAACAGGAGTTATGGCTTCCTATGGATGTCCTTAAAAAGTGGGGCCGGCAGGATAACACGATGTTAAACGGCCAATTCTGGTTTATCGAACCAAAATATGAAGAAGATATTCTCACGGAACTCAGACGACGTGGGTTGAAGGTTTTAAAGAGGGATGATCTTTTATTTTATTAAGAATTTTTGCGATGGTGAATGTTCAATAATCAAAAATGAAATGCAACGTATGATCCAAAGTAGTAAAATACTGCGCGAATATTGCAAAAACCGGCCGAGATTCGGGAGTTAAAAAATAAAAAACTCCTGAAGGAGCTCGAAAAGGATCATGCATATTAATGTGAAAATGGGAAATGAGCGTTACTAGCCATGCATGCTTATGCCTTGAGGTGGAATGCCTTCTGTAATGATCGTTCCCATTAAAAAATGATTGCGCACCCGTCATACGACAAACTAGGCGGAAGAATCTGAAACCTAATGCTAAAGAGCAGTCTTCCAACTTTCTTTATTCCTTTAGACACCGTATCTTCAGGTCTTAGTTTCGTGTAACATTCCATGTTTTGCCCAGACAACTGGTATTTACTCACAGAAAGACGTGCTTTTATCTATTTTGCAGCCAAAGTTGGTGAAAATAGCTGAATAATTTTTATTTTCCCATTAAGGATGTTTGGTCTGATATCTTGTGATAACGTTGATGTTATTGGCAAGGCCATTCAGGGTAATAGCCCTCAGTGGAGTAAAATGTTCATGGCACAAAACAAGAAATTACCTAATGTTGGAAGTGGAATATGAGTGACACTTGGATAATCGACGGTGTTCAGTTGCTTACAATATTCGTATCTTCAGGCCTTGCACTCGCATCTATGGCCGCATGTGGACGTTGGTGGGTCGGTTTTCAACTCAAAAGAAATGTCAAAAATAAAGAACTAGAACCTTTGAATGAAAACAGCAGAAACCTGGCTCTCACCCCGCCACAGATGGTTCTTGTTACAATGGGTTTTACATTTCTCTACATCTTTCTCGCGCACAAACATATTGAACCTTACGTGGTCGGTCTCATCTTGGATCGTTAAGTGGTCACATAGGCCCATTGGTCAGACACCAAGACGGTTGGTTGATAAACATATCCCTGAAAATTATCGGGGTTACTAATGCATGCGTTTTAGGTGCGGGAAATTATAAAAGAAACTGGATTTTTTTGATTGCGTTTGAGAGGTAACAGGCAGTCAGAATTATTATGAGTTCGTTGAAACACAGGGAGCCTAAATGGCGGTCATTGTTTTGACTTCTGCCAAGATCTTTTTAAATTTGATTACAAGATAAATAAGAACTCCAATCCAAAATATTATTGATAAGATTTTTATGAAATCGCCAGCATTGTTATGGTCAAAAGCCAAAACAGGCCAATTGTATAAGCCATGAATAGTTATCGGGAGTACTAAGGCACCTTTCATTGTATCCCAAGTGTAGTACCCTTTCGCCAGAGTTTGTTTGCCTCTCTTCAGCAGTCCGTAACCTAACATCGCTCCGCAAATGGCATGCATCGGAACAGCTGTAAATGCTCTCGCAATACCGACCTCAAGGCCGAACTGATAAACATACATTACGTTTTCTATGGCAGCGAAACCGATCGAAATCATTGCTCCGTAAAATATAAAATCATAAGGCTCATCTGCTTCTTCTGAATTTATATAACGTCTCAAGAAGACAAATTTGAAAAATTCTTCGGGTATGGCTGCCAAGAAAAATGCAAAGATAAAACCAGAAACCAACGAATTGTTTTGCAATATTCCGCCAAGCATTGGCGATAAAAGAAGCAATGGCGCTAAAAATAATCCAGCAATGAGCAATACCGGGAGACAAACTAAGGCGCCGGACAAAATTGCCTTAATCGTATGGAGCATCGGTTCTGGATTCTTATCATTCTTATAAAACCATGCCGCTACTATTATTGGCGGAGTTAAAGCTAAAAGGAGATATGTCAAATCTTCGACCCTTCTGGTACGGACCCGCGGAACCTTCTGGGAATACCCTTGAGCATAGTCAACTGCCAATGAGAGTGTGCAATCAAACGCTTTACGGCTGAGTTTTTTGTACCTTGGGGCAAAGCTTCTGTTCTATCTCCCTGCCCAAGCCATAATATGCCTCCAAAACTTTTAAAAGCAATTCTCACAGACTCTCTCCATTTATTACTTAGAGGCGAATAGCACTATAACCACGCAACAACTTCTGGTTTTATAATGGGTTTAAGACGCGGGTCCCAGAAAAAATAAGCAGCAGTATGGTCCCTATTCAGGATTGTACGGAAGGTCATATAGGGGTTTACAAACAAGCTTAAGAAAAACTGAAAAGCGATACCCCTACTGAAAACAGTAGGGGCTCGATCATGGCAATTATGTTTATCCTTTTATCAAGTTTGATTTATCCGGTAGCGTTATCGTTTGGGGTCCGAATGCGCCAATGGCCCCGTTCAATCACTCTGCATCGAGTTCCTTGAAAACCGCATTGGCAATGCGGAAACACGAAACCGCCGCTGGAACGCCGCAATAGATACCAACAACATGAATCAGTGAGCGCACTTCGTCGCGAGTAACACCGGTCCGCACTGAACCGCGTAGGTGCAATTCCCACTCGTCCATTCGGTTGAGAGCTGCGATCATCACCAGGTTCATTATCGAACGGGTTTTCTTGTCGAATGTATCGTCACCCCAACCGAAACCCCAGCACCATTCGGTCATTGCCTCCTGAAAAGGTTTGTTAAAGTCATTCGCTTCCATGAGTGCGCCTTGCACTCGTTCCTCGCCCAACACAGCTGTCCGTTGTGCGACACCAAGATCGAATCGTTCTTTATCCATAATAAATTTCCTTATGTTGAAGTAAATTATTGCATTCCGAAAGAAATCGTCGAAACATTCGACGCTTGTTTGCGGAATGTCAATCACGCGAAGTTGGAACCGTAAGTGTGTGGTAATAGGTCTATTTCTTTATCCAAAAAAAAACACTTATACCTAGGTCCTTCTAGTAACAATCTCGTTGCTTGCAAAAGAGTTGACAGCATAAAATGATGACATGCTGTGCCAGGGGTAATACAAAATAATTGCTTGATCCCTCATAGGTTTGCAGGCTTACCATAATGAAATAACAGTAATGATCCTAGAGAATGCGATGGAGATTTCAAAACAGGTAAGTGGTCCGGAGGTTTGGACGTCTGAAGATCTTCGAGTTGACGAGTCCTGGATCTGGTGTCTAGATACAAAAGATCCAGCGGAGATTGAGTGCGCGCTTAACTTAGCATGCAAAAATGGTAAGAGCATGCCAAAGCTCCGCCGTGAGGACTTCCCACTACCTACATTGGGGCCGCGTCTTGTGGCAGCTGCGCGCGGCTTGGATACGGGGCGCGGCTGTTTGCTGATCAAAGGGCTTAACATTGAGCATTATAACAAGAATGAAATCACCGACATCTACTGGGGAATGGGCTGCTATCTTGGGACGCCTATGATCCAAAATGCAGCTGGTGATGTCATAGGTAATATCCGGAATTCCGGGCGTAGCATAGGTGAAACGAATGTGCGCGGTTACACCACAAAAAATCGTATGATGCCGCATTGCGATCCGATGGATATCGTCAGTTTGTTGTGTATTCACCCAGCTAAGAGCGGTGGACGTAGCCTTATTGTGAGTGCTAGCGCTATTTATAATGAAATTTGCCGAATGTATCCCGAATACTTGCCATCGCTTTTTCGAGGCTATCACTATGACCTAAGAGGAGAAGGGCCGACCGGGACAACCAACGAAGTAACCGAAAATCGCGTGCCGGTTTTTAATCGGTGTGAGGGTCGTTTAAGCTGTCGTTTCCATGGGCAGTCAATTCGGGAGGGTATGAAAAAGGCAGGAATTCCGCTCGGTGGGATAGATGCTGACGCCGTCGACTGTGTCGAGGCTTTGGCTATTGACGATCGATTTAGGTTCGATATGGACCTGGAGCAAGGAGATATCCAAATCCTGAATAATTATGCAGTGCTACATGCGCGTGATGAGTTTGAGGACTGGCCGGATCAAGATAGACGTCGCCACCTTCTGAGGCTATGGATCAATCTCGACGCAACTATGGCGCGACCGTTAAACCCAATATTCGCGGCAAGACATAACACGGGTCCGCGTGGCGCTATTCAAGCACAATCCAAACATTCTGGCTGGGTGCCGTCATAATTAAGAAAATTTTGGGTCCGAAATCACAAAAAGAATTCCCGCACAATTTCTATCAAGATATAAAATGTCAGTAGAAGCAATGATATTAACAATGATAGCAATAGCTTTAGCAGAAGACTCTTTTCAGCCTTTTTCCAAAGCAATAAAATTGCAGCGGTAGCGCTAATTATGAAGAGAGTTGTTATGAAAACTATTGCCCATATGATCATTAATTTAGTCTCCACGTACTCAGTTAAGCAATCATACCTCAACTTTTTAAGGCGGACGCTTCCGTCTAAACTGCACTTATGCTTTTCTCAGTTTAACATCCTCATCACAAACAAGATCAAAGAAGCGAATACACCTAGGTATCAAAAATAGCTCTGACTATTTAGTTTGAGGTACACAAAAACTTTCGTCTTCTCCTTTCACCGGTTATACAAGTGGCTCTTTTGAAACAATGGAGAGGTCCATGTCTGATCCGGTGCGTTGCATGATCCTTCGCGGAGGGACCAGCAAAGGCATATATCTGAGGGAATCGGATTTGCCTTCAGATCCTGGCGAGCGCGATAAAACCATCCTAAAGATATTTGGCTCGCCAGATAAGCGGCAGATCAATGGCCTTGGCGGCGCGGATCCTCTAACAAGCAAGGTTTGTGTTATTGGACCGCCCCCTTCAGATAACCCCCGGGCAAACGAAGCGCAGCTCACGTATACTTTTGGCCAGGTAGAGATTGATAAGCCAGAGGTGGATTATCGCTCACTATGCGGTAACCTAACCGCTGGGGTCGGTGCTTTCGCTATTTGGGAAGAAATGGTGGAAGCTGTCTCTCCCGTAACAACGTTGCGAATCTACAATACTAATTTGGACCGTATGCTGTACGTTGAGGTCCCTGTTGAAAATGGTTGTCCAGTTGAAATAGGAAACTTTTCCATTCCCGGCGTACCCGGCACAGGTGCGCGCATACAAGTCGATTTTTCTGACACTGCCGGCGCTAGTGCCGGGGCGCTGTTGCCAACAGGTAATCCAATCGATGTCATGGACGTCCCGGGCATTGGGAAAATCGAGGTTTCATTAGTCGACATAGGAAATGCACACGTTTTTCTACGTGCCGCTGATTTAGGACTTACAGGAACTGAAACGGCAGCTGAAATAGATGCGAATGTAGAGCTGACCGATAAGTTAGAAAATATTCGCGCATATGGGGCAGCTATTATGGGGATGATTAAGGGACCGGAGCATAGTCAGGAAGAGAGCCCCGCCACGCCCTTGATCGGTATGATTGGCGTGGCCCGGGATTATGAAAATGTGATTGGTGGCGTCACGGTTATGGCCCATGAGTGTGACTTTGTTTCCCGCTTGATGTTCATGCAGCAAATGCATAAGACCTATGCAGGCACCAGCACAGTGTGTACTGGCGTCGCAAGCAGACTTCCTGGCACAATCGTTAATGAGGCCTGCAGACCTGAAACACTTGAGAATAAAACTGTGCGGATCGGCCATCCCGCTGGTGTTATCGAAACCGAAACACAGGTCGAAGTTAAGGGCAATGAATACATGGTCAAGCGGGCAACATTAGGTCGTACCGCACGACGAATTATGGAGGGCCAAGTCTATCTGTCTTCGTAGAAGAATTGCGTAAAGGCCTGCGTCTTACGGATTTCTTGACCTACACATTTTCCAACAAAATTATGAGGTGAGGATCCCAACCTTGAATTTTTTTCCAAAGTACGTGGGCTTCAAACGGCCCCATGCCAATCGAATATTATTTGAACGATACAGTCATTTTTTCTAGATTAACGCGTCGCGCAACTTAGCTAAAGTCTGCGGATCTAGATAATGCAAAGGTCCAAACTTTCACGAAATTGAAAGTCCGATCATTTACTACAGTTGATTGAAACAGCACCTTGAAGCGCTAAAACTTCACCTTTTGCTTGTGCTAATTCCCCTTCTTTATCAGCACCAAAAACACTACCTAGCGGTAGGAGGGTTAATGTGACAAATACTGCATCAGCTACAGCTGCATTATTTTGTTGTTTTAACAAAGCGTTTTTTGCCTTTGTTTTTTGTTCCAGCATTACTTTAGTTTCAGCGCAAGACAGGCCTTTATAGTTAGCCGATGGTACGGCTACCGGCGGCACGGAAGATGCACGATTAGCACATGAGGCGATGAACAAGAGTGCTATTACTATTGATATAGGCTTACTTAATCGACGCATTGAAAATGGCTCCCTCATATCCGGTTGTAACCTTACTGATAATCTTTCCTACTTTAAACTAAATCAAACGCTGTTTGAAGTGCATGGGCAGAAGGATTCTACGGCCGCCTCATTTTGTTTGTACCTACATGCCTGGAATTTCTATCTTCTTCCCATTTATAACAAGAGAATCATCCACTATCTCAATTCTGTGGGCCTGACGATCCCCCAGTAGAACTGTGCCGACTTTGTTAAGGTGGAGCCTTTTATTCTGTGATTTGTCGATTTTTGGATTTATATATTTGGCAAAATTTTGCACAGTGTGCTGTTCAAAATAAAATGCTTCAGTAATTTTCAATATCAAAAGTGTTCCAAATACTCCGGAGCCTCCGCCACTTTCGTTTACCTCAAGAAAATACAAGCCGTCAGATGTTCTGCCGTGAAATATATACGCAATCCAGCCACCCGCGCTGCGCTCAGCTTTTGCGAAGGTTTTGCCATCTGCTGTCACTCGGACGGTAACATCGTCGTCACAACAATACCTATCCGCGCCCTGGGAATCCTCAAGGTTTATTGCCACTACCTGGTCACCATTATCAGACAACCAAGTCATGAAATCTTTAATTATTTTTGGATGAATAGGACGACCCTTAAAAACGAAATATTTTTCCAGGCATAGTTTTTGGATACCAATGTTGTCCGAGTTTTCTTGGCAGGAAGGATAAATTATTTCCTTCCCTGCACTTGCACCGATACTTCCAAAAATCACAGTAGGTATAATACAAAGTGTAAAGGTGAGTTTTCTCATTTTAATATACTGCCAATACAAAAGTTTTTGTTTAGGAGAGGGGGCTCACTAGCTTCTTCGACAAAGATTCGGACGATATGACATTACGGATTGTTTGCAGCTCAAACATCTGGTTACCCATGCTTAGGGAGTGAGGATACGGGTGACAGCATCAACATATACCTGGGCTCCAAGTGCGATATCTTCATCTGACGTGTTTTCTGCATAGTGATGGCTAATTCCTCCAATACTTGGAATAAACATCATCGCCGCAGGTAATATCTGAGCAATAGTTCTCGCATCATGACCAGCGCCGCTAGGCATTCTTACATGTTTTCCAGAGGCAGAGGTCTCGGCTGCGGCTTCAATCTCACGTAGCATTTTCTCATCCATTGAAGCTGGATTGCTGCGCCCACGCATCTCTATCGAAATTTCACAAGGACCATTGTGATTTTCTGCCTGAATAATTTTTTCAAGCACTGACTTAAGGTGCTTTAGAGTATTCTCATCGGCGTCACGGAACTGGAATAGCATTTCAGCTGTTCCCGGTACAATGCTTGGTGCTCCTGGATAGAGTGTAATTTTACCGATGGTCCACACAGTTTTTGATCCTGCATGCAACGGAAATTGTTGTTCGATTTGGTTATACATGCGCATAAGAGCTGCACCTGCATCTTTGCGCATATCCATTCGCGTTGTGCCGGCATGGTTTTGCACCCCAGTCGCCGTTATCTGAAATCGCCAGTTCCCGACTATACTAGTGACAATTCCAATTAGATTTTCATCTACTTCTAAAGAACTTCCTTGTTCAATGTGAGCCTCAAACATACCGACATAGCGTTCCCTATCAATGAGGGTCCTGGGTGCTGTCGCAAGTCCCACCCTTGCAAGGGCCTCACGCAGAGGGGTTCCATCTGTGCGATTACGTGCTTTATCCAACATTTCATCAGTCAAATTACCAACTAGAGAGTTGCTACCAATAAGTTCCCCAAAGTGTCCTTCCTCATCCGCAAACGCCATTACATCCACACCGACATCGGCTTTGTTGGATTCTGTCAGATATCTTGCAGCTTCGAGTGCATATACAATTCCGAGTGCACCATCCAACCAACCAGCATGATTTTGTGTTTCTAGATGAGAGCCACAAAGTAGTTTTTTGCCTGGTGTTGGCGAGTATCCAATGACATTGGCAACTCCATCAATATGAACGTCATAACCCAGCTTCAAAAGCTCCTCTCTGAGCCAGTACCGCGTCTTCATATCGTCATCAGAGAGTGTGGGACGGTGAACGCCAGTTTTGTATTTTCCAATTTCCCTAAGTGTGTAGAGGTCGTCCAATACACGTTTTACATTTACTTGTGGCATAAGAAACAATACCTCCGGGACGCTAGAGCTGTCAGGCATGGAGAAAAAAATCGTTTGTTCTCATGCAAGATTATAAATGAAATGATTGAATTTCCCCTGTGTAACGCACATTTTCCAGTAGCATAATAAATGAGTTTTGTTTGTGTCTTATGTCGAGGGCTAAGTGCTCGCTTTATGGTTTGTAATTCCGCAATTCGTTCCACTGGTCCGAAAAAGAGGAGGCCATAGCCGGACTTTTGATGACTATTACATTTTCATGGTTCCCTGAAACAGATTTAGTCACGAAGTTGTAACTCCCACTAACAACGTATAAATCATCGATCACCATAAATTTGTGATGCATATGTGCACTTTTTGAACCCATACTGACAGAGTGTACGGCAAGTTTTTGGTAATTCCGTTTTTTGGCCTTATGGTAATCGGTTATGACTTGCACCTCTACCCCGCGATCAACGGCCTTTACTAAGGCATCGTAAATTGGATTTGGATATCGTTTTGATGCAACACTGATGCTCCATACAGCGACCAAAATTCTTTTTTGAGCTGCCGCAATTGATCGTTTTATCAGTTTAATTCCGGCGTCATTAAAGCCAGCAGATAAATATCCGTCTGCCACTTCAATAGAAAGACGCATTGGTAATCTACGGAAGACTTTTGAATAGGCATTGGCAAGTTTTGTACTTTTCACGTAGATTAAATTTTCGAAGTTGAGATCGGTAGCACGTTCAGTCCAGTTGAAACTGCCTGTCAAAATACCGTCACCCTGCTTACTTCGCAGAACGACAAATTTGTGATGCATCACAAACCACTTACGTTTCCTATTAGATTTATAGACACCAAGAATGATTGGCTTCACATTAGGATTGTCATCAAAAACCTGAGAGCACGTGCTGGTACAATAATTGCCGTCAAAAACCCCGGATGCGTCGGGGTGTGATGTCAATTTTTTTACTATGTCTTTATGGGTTGGCTTATAGCTCGCCCATTCGATCAGTTGTGATGTGGCTATCCGCGACAACAAAAGATTCTTCGGATCGGACGCTTCCCCGGGTCTGTCAAAAGCCCACGCGACGCGTCCAGCTAATGGACCTTTATTGATTGCCCAAAAGGCGACTCCATCATCAGAGAAACGTGCTGCTCTCTCAGTTGCGGCAGTCGGATTGCATGAGAGGCACCAAATTAGAAGTGCCGCGGTTCCTAGAAGGGGATAGGTTTTCAGCACACAAATGACTGAAAATAAAAACCTGCGCCTAGGGTTATTATATGGATGACTTTGGGCATAGCGATTTTTTGTTTGCACGGTATTTCTCGACTCTGCGTGGGCCTATAAACAGGGATGCAAGATAACATGCAATTGTTTGTAATACTCCAATGATTGGAGAACGGGATAGTTTTTCAGTAATCGGAGGGAGTAAGTAAATTTGGTACTGTCGTCTATTATTTATAAATATACTGTGAAAAAATCATGCGAATGTACGATTAAAGGTTAAAAGACCCTCTCAATTATTCTCGGATATCTTTTTTTATTCTCACACCAAAACAAATTTATCTGTGACGATTGGTCTAAAATAGGGTAGCTAAAGAAAAACATTGTAGGAGCTTAACAATGACCAAACATTTTCTGCGTATGGCGACGTTTTGTGTTTTACTGATCGGTGGGCCTGCGGTAGTGCAGGCAGAAACTGATTGGATCGTCTATAAGCCAGGCGTTGTAAAAGAGGTTGTAGTAAAAGGGGATACTGTTCTTCTTGGTTACCTGTCTACTTGGTGAGGAACCTGCGCGCAGCAAAAAAGCGTGCTTAAGGAGCTCCGTGCGAGCCACCCGAAATACAATAAAATTATTAAATTCATTCTTGTCGACTGGGACAATTTCAACTCACACGCTGTTACAACTAGTCGTGCCATTCCACGGAGGTCTACTCTTGTACTATTAAAAAATGGGAAAGAGGCTAGTCGGTTGGTCGCGGAGACGAATATTAAGAAGATAAAAACGTTTCTAGATAACGGGCTAAAATAGTAGTTTCCCTAACAAAAGCTCGTTTAGAATTTTTTAACACCCTTTATATTTTTTTCGAACGCATTCGCGTGCAAGCTCCTGTGCTTTCTCAAGTTGGGACGCGGTCATTCTTTTGGCGATTACATCCCTATTTGCGGTGGCATTTTTGTGTCCTGACGACGCGGCTATATTTGACCACAAATGTGCATACACATGGTCCTGTATAATACCGTGTCCCAGGGCATACATAAGGCTGAGATTATATTGTGCAGAAACGTGCCCCTTCTCAGCCAGCGGTTTCCATTCTTGTAAGGCAATCGCATAATTCCCTGCTTTATATGCCGCAACGCCTTTAAAAAAGTCACCACTCCAACTTGGACTCGTGCTCGTAAGAAACACGGCTATGCTGAAACAAAGTGTTATTAACATGTTTTTCATTTTTAAATTTTGCCAATTAAAAGGTATTTTATGAAATTTGGTAAAACCGTTTTTCGTCTTAGCACTTTATCACTTGGCGTTATCTCCGACTAACCAATATTCTTTTGCAAATCCAATTCGGTAGGCCTGCCTACTTTTCCATGTGCCAAAACCGGTTCCATGCCAGTCAATACATACCAAGCCAGGCCATCTCAATTGATTTTTGTCTCCGTGATACCGCCCATATAAGTTACCGTTCATATCAGACCATGACCGCACTGTACCAAATTGCTTTGTTGGTGGATGGATCTCTTTATCACCCCAAGCCTTATTCCAATTTGGGTTTTTGAAAACATACATACCTTCGTAGATATTTTGAGTGGAGAGCACTACAAAATCAGACTGTTTAGCGCAACCTTTGAGTCTTTTGTGTATACATTCCCGCGCGAGTTTTTTGGCAGTGGTTAGGTCTACGGGTGTCAAATATTTTTCAAGAAGATCTCTATTTTTAGCGGCATTTTTATTTCCGTGCAGCGAAGCTACATTCCACCACATATGAGCATAAATGTAGTTTTTAGTGATGCCTTTCCCTTTTGCGTAAGCGTGCCCAAGATTATACTGAGAAGGGGCATATCCCTGCTGAGCAGCGAGTTGAAACCATTTAACCGCAGCCACCAAATCTTGTGGTTCAGCATTACCGGTTGAGATCATTACACCAAGGTTATGCTGCGCGTTAGCATTTCCTTGTTTAGCAGCGAGTTTATACCACTTCCTCGCAGCTTTAAGGTCCTGGGGAACACCTAACGCCCTTCTATACATTTGGCCAAGATTATACTGGGAAGAAGCGTGCCCCTGTTGGGCAAGCGGTCTCCATTCCTCCAATGCAGTTTTGTAATCACCAGCACCGTAAGCAGTTAAGGCTTTTTCGAGGTCATTACTCCAACACGCATTGTCAGTGCCAAAATGTAGAAGTATGACCACAAAAATTATTTTGGTTAATTTTTTGAACAACTAAACCTATCAAAATTCTTATCTAACTCAGAGATCATTAGAAGCAGTCTTTTATCATGATCTCTTATTTTCCTGGTGCCATCTTGCTTATTCTTAGTTTAATGCATCATAATAAAACGTTACAGCCATCGTACGTTAAATGCGTGAATACTCAGTAGGTAAAGATGTAGCATTTGGGGAGATCCATGCCAGTAAGCAAACAAACACTCAACATTTGGATTGCGTCATGTGCGCATGTGCATAGTGACCTGCTCCATAATCGGCGTAGTTTTGCCGAAGCAGTTGAGCAAAGTGAAAATGGGGGCAGGGAAGGTGGTCCACCTTTCGATTGGGATATAATGCTTTATCTTGGTGATTTCGTCGGGACGCATCACCCGCCAACAGACAAAGAGGCTGAAGCCGTTTTGGCTCAACTCAATTCGGTACAGAAACACACAAAATCGCAGATTTACTCAATTGCCGGCAATATAGATGCAAGTGGGCCGAATGAAAAAACACAATGGTGGTTTCGTAAATATATTGATCCGACAGGAGAATGTCCGGAGTTATCCGGTGTGAAAAATGAAGAGAGACCTTATCCGGTTGTTGGTACGTGGGAACGATATCGGTTCAATATTGGAAATGTATCTGTCTTAATGATGGGTGACCGGAACGATGGCGGCCCGCCGCAGGGTCGTGCCGAAAAAGGTGGGTGGCCGGCGGGTGCAATCACTGATGAGACATTTGCTTGGTGGCGAAAAGCGGTAGAGAATAATGATGACCAGATAATGATTACCTGTGCACATCATCTCCTCCGGGATACGACCACGGCAACGGCACCATTTGAAGGAGTTAATGGCGGTTACCATAAGCGTTATGATGACGCTGAAGGTGCTTCTTATCTGTATTTTGTTGGTGAGGATGCTAATACGGACCAATTCGAGGATGTATTCAAAAATAATGTTGGCAAGCTATCCTTTTGGTTCGGTGGTCATACTCACACTCACCCAGATGATCTTTATGGAGATAAAAGTCTTGTTGAAAAACGCTGGGGTACAACTTTTTGTAACGCCGCTGCTCTAACCCGTCACCATGGTAGCTTTGACCAAAATTTCACTCAGGAAGGCCAACCTTTACGAACTGGTACACCAATGAGTAGATTGCTAACTTTCACCGAGGGATCTCAAGAGGCAATCCTTAAGTGTTATTTGCATACATCAGATCACGCGCCGCAGGGCTGGTATGAGCCACAGGAACGCGTCATTAAATTACCGCAGCCATTTAGCTTCGATAGTAAGAGGATTGGCTAGAGGGAAAATAATGACGTTTCGTTTGTCAGCGGTCTATTTTCTTAAGTACGTCCTCTGTGTTCCGCTGGACCAACGAGTTTAAACACAAGGGAAAGGATCATATTGTCTCATGGATGACCCAATCGGCAGTCACCCAACCAGGGCAGAACAATTAGATATTTTAGCAACTATGATCACAGACCAAGCAAAACCAAATGATTGTGTTCTCGATCTTGGTTGTGGAACTGGCTACGTTGCATCGCTGATTTTAGAAAAGCGCAGCGATCTTTACTTCACTGGTGTTGACATAAAGGCAGATTCAATAGTCGAGGCTAAAATCAATCTTACCTCTCATAAAGACAGGACTGAGTGGTTTGTTGGTGACCTTGAAGCGATTGAAGAGATCGAAATTTCGGATGTGTGTTATCAATTTATTATTACAGCTTTAACTTTCCATGATTTACCAGATAGCGCCAAACGTGATGTAATCTCGTTCGCTTCAACACGTCTGCCTTCGGAAGGATTTTTCTTTCTCTATGACCGAATCCGCCTTACGGAGAAAAGCTTCTTTCCTTTGCAGAAGTCTATTTGGAATAGGATTAACAGTATTTATGGCCGGGGCATGCGCTCAGCAGAAAGTTTTGAGGCTTATGAGGCAGATATTATGCCGAACAATAGGCCCGGGTGTTTAGATGATTATATAAAATGGTTCGGTGAGGCAGGTATGAAAGCCCAGATTTTGCACCTGCACGGCAATGTAGCCCTCATAGGTGGTTCAAAGGTAGGTTGACGTGTCTATAGGAATAAATAAAGCCGCTAATGCAATTGGCGCTGAGATAAGTGGCGTAGATTTATCAAAGCCTATTGAACCTCAAACTGTTTCTGAAATTCGTCAGGCATTTTTGGATCATTGTGTGATTTTCTTCCGTGATCAAACTTTAACAGACGATGATCTTATGAGAGTAGGGCGGTATTTTGGTGAGCTGCAACCGTTACCACCACACCGTCAATTCCCTGGCATGTATCCTGAGTTGCTAATAGTCGAGAAAAAACCAGAAGATGTGATCAACTTTGGTTGGGAATGGCACTCTGATACAAGCCACCTTCCAATTCCGTCTTTAGGATCAATTCTGTATGCCTTAGAGGTTCCTAAAAAGGGTGGCGATACTTTATTTGCCAACCAGTATGTTGCTTATGAAACACTTAGCGAAGACATCAAAGAAAAGATAAACCCTTTGAATGCGATACACGCAAATGGGCGTATTCATAATACATTAAAGAACAATCGGATCCCCAAGAGGGGTGAGGAAGTTGCGTCCGCGGGTCATTCCGACGCGTGGTCAACGCATCCTGTCGTCCGCACACACCCTGAAACAAAAAAGAAGGCTCTTTATGTGAACTTAACGCACACTGAGTCTATCGAGGGTATGAGTGTCGCTGAAAGCCAAGATTTGCTGCATTTTCTTTATGAGCATTCAACCCAAGACAAGTTTACATGCCGCTTCAAGTGGCAAAAAGGGTCAATTGCCTTTTGGGACAATCGCTGTTGTCAACATGCAGCCCTTAATGATTATCCTGGGGAATACCGATTAATGCACCGGGTGCAGATTAAAGGCACTAAGCCCGCGTAGTTAGAGGATAGGACAAGGTGTCAATCAGTGGTCCACAAAACTTTTTCTTAAACTTATCTTTAGGCTACATTTGGCGGAGAGAGGGGGATTCGAACCCCCGATAGGTTTAACCCTATGCCGGTTTTCAAGACCGGTGCATTCAACCACTCTGCCATCTCTCC
>MDTC01241841.1_pt1 | contig 17124 bp, 10 predicted proteins | sample 811181 | NCBI WGS metagenome assembly MDTC01 (sample SAMN05326644, study PRJNA326480) | marine metagenome | isolation source: seawater | place: Pacific Ocean: North | collected 2011 | reverse complement strand
GTTATTCCATTAAATGTAATTTCCGATGAAGTACTTAAATTAGTTATTTCATAAATATAATCTCTCCTTTCATTTGACTGTTCTACACCTATAGCTATAAATTTATTATTACTAGATACATATATATCATCATCTGCAGTTAATCCTCCTGATGGCAAAGATGTAGGCAATATATTTCCCCTGCTCCCGGAACTATAATTTAAAAAAATAAAACCGTTTGCTTTAAAACCAAAGGCTGCATTGTTTGACATTACTAATTTTGTGTCAAAATCAGAAATCTTATCTACTGAAGTGTCGAAAGTATATAATTCATTATTAACAAAGCCTATATCTTCATTTGTGTTTGCATTCCATACGTACACATAAGATTTTCGGTTCATAAATGTAACACCAACATAATTACCGTCAGGAGATATATATGGTTTGAGAATGTTACCATAGTTAGAAATATAAGTATCTTTATTTTCTAAGTTTTGAAAATATATATTTAGGTTATTATTAGAAAATAAAGTATCATATGTTTTTCCACCAAATGATAAATATGATACATCATATCGTTCGTAAAATATAACATTTTGTGAATTAAACCATAAAAATTGTGTATCATATGCTGATATACCAAGTATGTACTGATCTTCTGTAACATTGTAAGATGATACCTGAATATCAATATCTTCATTAATTTTTTGTGTTCCAATAAAATTTATTTCTGTTTCGTTTTCCATTATTTATTTATTATATAAATAAATAATAATTATTTCATATTTCTGACATTTAGATTTTCAAATATTTTATTTTTATATTTCAATAAAATAATAGAGAGTAAACTTATAATTTATTGAGTGCATTTTCAGAAATATAAACATCATTTTTCCAATATCCTTTTAAAATCTGTCCATTCTTATAAGTCATAATTCCATATCCATTTTTTTTATTATTTTCAAAATATCCCTTAAAAATTTTATTATCATTTGTCCATAATTTTCCTTCACCGCAGCGAATCCCATTTTTAAAATTACCTATATATACATCACCATTTCCATACGATACATGCAAAAATCCATTTCCTTTAAAAATATCTTTCATTTTTAATTTAAAAAAATTTTTTTATAACTTTCAATTTTTATTTTCATAGTTATATTTATTTTCGTAATTTTTCAAGGTTTTTCTGAAGTTATGAATAGTAACATCATATTTAGTTTTAATAGTGGGATTATGATTAGTATAACAATTTTTTAATATTGTCATATCTTCTTCTAGTGTTTTTTCCATTAAATTTCTTACAATCATATCACTAAAACGATGTTTCCAAAAATTTCTATAAATTTTCCAATAAAGAACAGTTTGTTTGTCTGAAATTGGTATAGCACGAGTAAATACAGTTTTTAATGTATCACCTGCTTTGACACGTGTTATAGTAGATGTTGGTAAGATAAATTCATTTTCCACAAAGACCTTTTTAACTTTACCAAGTTTTTTACCAAGACTATTTTCATTTGGTTCATATTCAAAAGTGGTTCTTCCATGATATTCATTTAAATATTCAAATTTTTTTATTTGTGGTAAAGGTGTTTTAACAGAACCAAAACTATGAACATAGGAAATATGCAACATATCTAATAAATTTTCCATAACCATTTTATAATTTACATCAAATTTACAAGAACCTTCAACAGAAAAAAGATTTGAATTATATTCTTCAGGTGGATAAAATATTTCAGGAACAGTATTAAAATTTTTCATAAATATAATTTTTTTATCTTCTTTTGTATCATATATATCCATTTTAAAACCATTAAAAGTCTTGGTTGAATTACAAGATGGATTAGGAATCTTATTAAATACTCCATTACAGAATTCAAAACCATGATATGGACATTGTAGATTACCATTTTTATTAATCCATCCTTTTGCCAGACTGGCACCATTATGAGGACAGACGTCAGTGTGAACTATAACTTCATCATTTTTTTTATAACCTACATAATTTTCCGAAAAAAAATCTATTTTAATTGGATATGTTGTAAATCCTTGTTTAATATACACAGGATACCAAAAAGGTAAAATAAAATTTAACAATCTCATTTTAAAATTTTGTTTTTTTTTGTGAAAAAATCATTTTTTCATTAATAAACAGATGATCTTTCCTTATATATGGTATCTATTTATAATAACATGCATTATTTTGTACATTACCAATATAGATCAAATTTATTCTTTAATTGATATTGAGTTATTATCTTTTGTAAAGATTATATGGAATTTACCGTTTTATATGTTATATGAGATTATATTTTTTAGTCTAATTATATTTGACAATAATAAACAAAAAAAAAATAAAATACAAAGAGAACAAAATTTTAGTAATTTAGCTGTGATAATACCTGTCCACAAACCATCAGATGAATTTTATGACACATTATGTCATAATTTTCGAATTTTTGAAAATAATATATGGGTCGCTGAAAATGATAATAATTTACAAAGAAATTATGATTTACAACAATATTGTCAAAGTTATGGTATCCATTATAGACATTATCCGATAGCAAATAAAGCAAATAGTATTTTAGAAACAGTAAGAGAAATAAAACAGAAACACTCACATATTGAAAATATTTTATTATTAGATGATGACACTTTATTACAAAATAACTTCTTTATCAGAAAAGATCTGTTAGAAGATTCTACTGTTGCAGGATATTGTTGTTCAATTGGTATTAATAAAAGTGATAAATTTAATATATGGGAACATTTAATTGATTTTGAATATAGAACCATATCAATTCGTAACCGTAGTAGAAATTATTCTACTTTAAAATTTTTACACGGTATTATTTGTGTTTATAAAATTGATTCACTTTTAGATATATATAAATGGAATTGTTGTTTGCCCGGAGGGCTTCCGTTTGGAGAGGATGCTTTTGCAGGACTACAAGCAAGAATGATTGGATATAAAATGAAACATGATAGTCAAAATACAGTTCTTACTTATTGTCCAAATAAATTGTTTAATATTGGAGCGCAGAGAACTCAGGGATATGGTGCTTCTTCTATTTTCAAACAAAGAGTTCTTCGTTGGTATTTGAGCTGGCCAAGACGTTTTTTTCACGAAATATCATTATTTCTTTTTTATGATACTGGAAGTTGGTTTGGAAATATTTTATATAGAATTGATTCTTTGTGGTATTTATATATTTTGTATATTGCTATATCTTGGCTGATATTTAGTGGCTTTATTTTTTCTCAAAAAAGTTTTTTTAATTTTGCCTATATCCACTTTTGTTTTTATATCATTAATGTTATTTCTTCTTATTGTAGAATTTTCTTAATGAATTCTAATGAAAAAGAAAATATAAAATGGTTTATTCCACTTATTTATCCTTTTTTTCTAATTATAGTGTTGTTCTTATATAGTGCCAGTTTTTTATATTCTATATCATATTTTATACCTTTTATTCGCATAGATTATGATCAAGTATATTCAAAAATATCAAACTAATAAAAAAATTATTGTTTCAAATTTACTAAATTTGAAAAAATTTGAAAAAATATTATTTTTATAAATGGACGAATTTTTAATTAAAACAATTATAAAAAAATCAACTATACCAAATGCAGGAATTGGTCGTTTCTTCGATGAAGACTGTAACGCAAATACCATTATACGCAAACAAAAAATTAATTCTGAATCCTTACAAATGATTACTGAACCAAAAAAAAATAGCGATTTAAATTATCTATCTAAATTTGGTCATACATCTCCTCAAAACTGCGAATTTTATAATTCAGCTATCTTTATAAATGTTCCTCCAAATAATACAAATCATTCAAAACAACCAAATATATATTTTGTTTTTGATGAAAATTATAAATATACAATAACACTAAAAGATGTTAAAAAAAATAATGAAATGGTGCAAGATTACACAACATTTAAACAAATTGAATGGTTCGAAAAATTATTAAATGAAAATAATTTATTATCATCTCGTCAATTTGCAATATCACTTCAATAAAATTTCTCGTGTTCTTAAAATTGGATGATACTTGTTGAAACTATCAAAATCTATATTCTGTACTTTGTTATTTATCTTGTAATTTAAAGAAAAATCTAATATTTCTTTCTCAAATGATAATTGAAATATTAAATTTAATTTATGTATATTTTTTTGTAAATTAAAATCAACTTTTTCGCAAAAATTGTAAAATTCATAAAAAGATAAAAATAAATTTTGAAAATTTACATTGACTGTCTTGATAAACTTAAAATTACTATCAATTGCTTTAATTATTTTTCTTCTCATTAAAGTGAATAGTGCTTCAATTCCCTCAATATCATTTTTATTAATACAATCTCTTATCTTATCACAATAAGAAATTATAACATTTGCTACATATTTTTCTATATTTTTTTTAGTATCCTCAGTTGAAACCTGGTTAGAAATTTTTTTTAAATTACTTATTATTATTGATATATTCTTTTTCTGACTTGATATATTTTTCTGTTTTAAAATATAGTTATATTTGAACCATGAATCTAAAAAATAACTGTGCTTTATTTTACGATTCAAATATTTATAATGTTCTAAACTTTTATCCATATTTGCAAACTCATCCTTTATATATTCAGAAATCATATGATATATCTTTGGATAATGAAAACTTGAAAGATTTTTTAATTTTAATAAAAATTTATACCAATTTTCATTTGTTATGCTATTTGAAGTAAGATTCAACTTAAATTGTATATTTAAATTATTTGGTAATAAACAAAATAGCTCATCTTTATTCCTATTCTTAAAAATATGAATATTACAATATCCATTGTCAGGTTTCACGGAAATATTCTTAAAATTTACCATTATTTCTTTTGATGAAATATAACATAAGATATATTTTAAAAATAAACTTATCTCATAATCCATGTTTGGTAAATAAAATAATTTATCAATACTCAAGTCTGTCATTTTTTAATTGTTTATATTCTTTTATATCATTTTATTTTAAAAGAATAATTATTATAATAAATGCTTCAATTTAAAAATTTTGTAGTATATAAAAATTATAATAAAATTATTAAAATTGATGAAAATAACTATTCAACAAAAATCATAGAGCATAATAATTTAAAGAGGATATGTAAATTTCATGATAAGTTATTAATTTTAACAACAAAATTGTTATATATATATGATTTTAAAATATTAAAGCCAATATATGCTGTTAAAGATTTAAGAATAAAGCATATATTTTCTGTTCAAAATCATATATATATGATAACTAATAATAAATTAATTGTCATAGATTCTAAACATAAAATAAGTTCAATAGATAAAAAAATAAACATTATATTTGATTTTTACATTAAATCAAGAAGTTTTATACAAGTAAAGCCAAGATTTTACTTTAGTTTATTTGAAAAATGGTTTATTCAACTATTTCATAATGTTAATGAAAATATTAATGACAACCTTGAAGAAATAAGTGTAATCTTATATACATTTCATAACTGGTTTAAAAAAATATTTTTAGTTTTGAAAACAAAATTAATATTAAACAATGACAATATTATAAAGATATTTGACTATATGTATATAGACGAGAACAAAGATAATATTTTTATATTTTTTCAAAGTAAAAATAATAATATTTATGTTTGTGATTTTATATATAATACATTTCAACATAAATTTAATTACTCTGAAATGTTCTTATATTCGAAAATAGAAATAATTGAAAACAATAACATTATTTATTTAGCAAAATGCTTTAATGCACAAGATTCTTTATATATTGATTATTCTATAATGGATATTGAAAATAAAACTATAATGAATGGATTCATACATGATGTTTACATAAAATTTTTATCTATAAATGATATTTTTTTCTTACAATATAATGATAATCAATATATTTTTATTAAAAATAAGTTAATGAATTTTTCATACGATTGTAAAATATTTAATTTTACAAAAAAAATTTTAAGAAAATTAATTTATCAAAATGATAGTATTACAAAGAAAGCTTCCATTATTTCAAAGTATCAAAAAATTCTATATGCATCAAATGTAATTCCAACAGAAAATACAACCGAACAATTCTTAGTCGGAAAATGCTCCATCTGTATGGAAAATGTTTCTAATATACTATTTCTTCCTTGTTCTCATTTTTGCTGCTGTAATTTATGCAGCGAAAATATATTTAATTGTCCCATCTGTCGTGAACAAATATATATGAAAAAAACTATTTTTTTTAGCTAGTTTCTTGTAAATATTTTAAAATTTTATTTGTTGTATCTTCTATTTTCTCATCATCGTCAACATCAATTGTTATATTTGCATATTTTTTATATAAATCCTTTCTAAAATCATATAACTCCCTAAAATTTTTTATGTGTTCAGGATATACAATAGGTCGTTGCATCTTATCTTTTTCCTTCCTTTTTAATATATTTTCATATGATACATTTAACCATACCAGATTATATTGCTCACTGAATTTTTTCATTATATCTGTATAATATATAGCTGAACCCCCGCAAGATAAAATACCTTCGAATTCATAATGAAGAGAATTTTTTTCAGCTTCTTGAAAATCTTCTTTCCCGTATTTGTCTAAATACTCGTTCTCTGACATTTTGTAAAATTTGAAAAATAAATCTCGTGAATCTAAAAACCTATATCCCATTCTGTCAGATACTTCTTTTCCTAATGTAGTTTTTCCTGAATAACACATCCCTATAAATATAATTCTTTTCATCATTTTATTATTTAAAATAATAAAATATAATTTCATTTTTTATTTCTATATACTTTTATTTTTTAACCATCTCAATAAAATAATATCATCATAAATTATAAATACTAATAGAAATATATATATATGAATGTAATTTTTCTCATAATTATTACATATATAATATGTAAATTGAATTATCCAATTTATAAGTGATGTAAATAAAAATGATAAAAAACAAATCCTATAATATTTTCTATCAATATTACAAACAAATCTAAATCCCAATAGAAAATTGACCATAAACCCAAAACTACTAAAAATTGCATATAACATTATTAATAAACATATACTATTTTTCTCATAATTATCATATAAATTGAAAATATAAAAAATTATTACAGCAATATGATGACATAATGTTGTCTTTGACATTTTGGTATTATAAAATATTGAAGATGAATCTAACGAAGTATATATTGTTCCTAATCTTTTTATATTAGATATATTTGTAAAAACCGGTGTTTCTGGAAAATTTAATAATACTTCAAATAAAATAGGTAATGATCTTAATGCTAAAATGAACAATATTATACTTTTCACAAAATTACATATAACATATTTCTTTCTATTGACACTCATTCTTTTGAAATTTTGAAAAACATTTAATTGTATTTCTAATATATAATAAAATAACCCAAATGTAACATTATAATATAAAAATTCCATTTTTATGTTGTTTTTAAAAAATCTTAATATTTCAGTTTTTAAAATTAAAAAATGATTTTTATATATTTTTATCTAATATCCTAAATGACAAAATCAAAAAAATTTAAAAAAAGATTATTATCAAATGATGAAATAAATTTTATTTTTTCTGATTTTGAAAAATTATTTCCATCATTTCTTAATAAAGAAATTCTTCATAATTTTATATCTAATGTCAAAAAAAAATTATTTAACGAAATGAAATATATTCAAATTTATGAAAATCTTATTCCAAATCTTAAAAAAGAAATTGAAAATAAAATTATGAAAGCTATTATACCTCCTGGTGAAAATGTAGGTATTATTGCCGCTCAATCTATTGGTGAAAGACAAACACAACTCACTCTTAATAGCTTTCACCAAAGTGGTCTTGCTGTTACAACTGTTATCTCAGGAGTTCCCCGTTTTCTTGAAATACTTAATACAACAAAAGAACCAAAATCAACTGTAAATTATTTTAAACTTACTGAAAAAAATTTGTCCATTATTGATATCAAAAATACTATTGGTTCAAGCTTAAAATATATTAATTGGAAAAATCTTTATACAGAATATGAACTTGTTATAAATAAAGAGTATGAACCCTGGTATCCTATATTTGAACAACTTTATTCTAATGATTTTACATTTCATCCACACTGTATTACTTTTAATCTTAATAAAGAAATTTTATACTCCTATAATATAAGTATGACACAAGTTAAAGATGCTCTTGAAGATAAACTAGATGATATCTTTATCGTATTTTCCCCATTACATCACGCTAAAATTGACATATTCCTTGATCTTAACACAGTAACAGATGACCTTAAATATATGTCTGATAATTTTGATGAAAATATTATACAAAATAATATCCTCTTTAAAACATTTATTGATGATATTATCATTCCTAAACTTGATGATATTTATATCTGCGGTATTCCTCGTATTAATAATTTTTTCATCTCAAAAGATAACTCTAATGAATACTATATTGAAACTGAAGGAAATAATATGACTGATATTCTAACTCTTCCCTATATTGATATTTTCTCTGTCAAATCAAATAATATGTGGGAAATCTATAATATTTTTGGCATAGAAGGAGCAAGAAAATTTCTTATTGAAGAATTTATTAATATTGTCTCCAATGATGGAACTTTTATTAACCCCAGTCATATTTATCTTCTCGTTGATGTTATGACATTCTATGGAAATATTCAAAGTATATCCAGATATGGTATTAAAAAAGAAAATTGCAGTGTTCTTACACGTGCAACCTTTGAAGAAAGTTTAGATCACTTCTCCAAAGCAGCGTTTTTCTCCGAAACTGAAAATATAAATTCAGTTAGTGCCTCCGTTATGTGCGGTAAAAGATCAAAATGTGGTTCCGGTATTAATAATATTCTTATCAACTGGGATAATATATCTAATTAATTACATATGGTGCATACCTATATTTTTTTTCAATTATTTTGTATCCTATATTTTTTACTTTATTGTTAATTCTAAATAAACTATCTTCATCATTCTTCTTTTTTGCTGTTGATACTAAACGATAAACTAACACAGGTTTCCTATTAGACTCTTTCCATAATAAAATATTGTGATTATCCTTTGTTGAATCATAACCCTTCTCCTCCGCATCCCTCTCTGAAAATGCCGTATATAAAATATATTCTCCCTCTTTATTAATTTTTATCTCTCTGAATGAAATTGAATTATCGGTTGAAGTCGTATAAAAAGATGAAGCCATAAAACTTACATATCTACAATTATTATTATCCATTCCAATATTATCCTGTAATATTCCCTTTACCTTTATTACATTCGAATTCTCCTTCGGAAAAACCATTAAATACTTTGCAAAAGGATTCGGAAAAACTAAACTCATCTCTGATTCTGCCGGAAGAAAAAATTTATTTACGTCTACTTTAAAAAAATTAATCACATTGATTCTCTCAAATTTTTTTGTAAATAGTTTTGTAAATATATTTTCTAATGTATTTGAATTCTTTATACGTTTTTCATACATTACTTCTTCTATCTTTACCTCTCCATCATCAATAATAATATTTGGTATATAGTCTGGAAATAAATTAAACATTATATCCTTTTTATACACTCGCAAAATAACACAATATGTATCCCCTACAGGTGCATTTACTATCGTTGTTGTCTCATCTACAACACTTGACACTAATGGAGACATTATTGAATTGTTGCCTATCTCAATTGAATATTCATCTCTGATTTCTGTATCATTTATACTATGATAAATTGAACCATCTTCTCTATAAATTGTTAAACTCCAAAAATACATATCCTTCCTTTTTGGAATTTTTCCTTTCAAATTCACTTTATTTTTTACAGAAAATGATGCAACATAATATGCTATATTTTCATCTGGATATGCTATATTTAATATACTTCCATCTTTATCACTCTTTGATACTATCGGCCAATCCTCGTGCAAAAAATGTTTATATACTGGTCCAAATACTCCTTTCTTAAAAATTCCATATATTCTTACAAAAACTAATCCTATTGTAATAAAAAGTGATATTAATAATATCTTCCACCAAGAAAAAATATTATTTAATTTTTTAATATTTTGTCTCATTTTTATTATATCATATTTTAAATTTATTTAAATTTAAAATTTATAAATACATATTCTTTTATACATTTCTATCTAAATTGACTCATACTCTGTCAATATTGTATCTAATTTCTGTGCTCTCATATTTAATTTTTCAAATTCCTCCACACTTAAACCTAATACAAATTTTGTGAGAACATTCTGTAATCCAAATTCTTCTGCTAATGCATCTAATGATAATTGTGTATAATTCGTAATTTCTCTTATGGAATATTCTCCAACAGTTAAATTAAGCCTTTCTTCACCTACATATATTTGTTCATCCTCATTATCATCATCAGATGACTCTTCCTCCTCATTATATACAGAACATTTTTGAAGGTCATCACATACGTTTGTCTCTTTTAATAATTTATCATTAGCTTCATTTTTTGTACATTTTTTTTCTGGATCTTGTGCCAAAAAATCATCTTCAGGTGTATGTCTTCTCTGATATTCAGCCCCTATATTTATATCATAAACATATTTTATACCTTCTGTATTAATAGACATATACTCACAATAATCTATCATTTTTCGGATATTTAAGTTTTCACATTTTTCATGTCTAATAACTGCTCCTGTATCTGGATCAAAGTTATTAACCTCACAATCTATTCCTGTTAATGAACTTACAAGTCCAAAAATTGTAGCTCCAGTCATAATGCCCGTAAAAAGTCTATTCGAATTATCTATTGTTGACTGTCTCCATGTGTTTCTTGTTAAAAAATTAGCACTTTTAAACATAACCCTGTTACCATAATTTGTTACGTTATTGGTAATATATTTCTTGTCTATGAATATATCATGTGGGCTTGGTGGTAAATTATCTTTATCAGCAAAATACTCTGCTTTTTCAGGAAGCTCTTTTTTTGCCCAATCCAAAAAAATCTTATTTATTTCTTCTCGTTTCCATAATTCTGGATGATAGAACATAGATTTATTTAAAAATGGTTTAAGTTTTGCTTTCTCTTCAGTTGTGAACTCTCCGTTTTCTGCATATTGATCAAGAAGAGTCTTCATACTTTCGTTTATATTGCTTCTTTTCAAAACTGCCATCCTCTCTGCATTACGTGTTGCTTGTGTTTTGTCGAAATTTTGCAAAACGGGCACAGGATTTGCTGTTTTTAGATTAATTTCATCTAATTCACTTATTTTTCTTTCATTCACTAATTGTAATTCTGAACTAAGATTAAAATTAATACTTTTCTGTACTTTTCTTAGTTGTCTTTCTAAAGTCCTTTTGTTAAAAGTGTTTTTAGAGTGCTCCTTTACAATATCTTCAGCAATTGTTACTAAACCTTGAGGTACACCATTTCTTATTAATTCGCTTTTTAAATCAATACGTGTACCCGCATTTCGTTTTTCTATAGCTTCTTTTATAGCGTTTTTTATTTCGTCATTTTTATTTTTAAGATAAGAACCTTTATTAACTGCTATAGTTTTAAATCTATTCTCTATATTGTCTTTCATAGAGTTTCCTTGTCTTTCTATTTCTGCTTTAATTTCATTTATTAAACTTTGAATTTGAAATAAATTAAAGTAATTGAATGTAGTCAAATTTTGAAACTCTTTTCTTTCTTTCATTACATCTATTACAGCTATCGGTATATTCACTTTAAATTTTGCTTCTAATGTTTTTTGTAATTGAATTTTCTTTTCTCTTGTCATATCGCGTTTCATTTTTAAACCTGTCTTCACTAAATTAATTCCTTGTTTATTTGCATCCCTTAACTGTTGTTCTGTTATTTTAGCTAAGTGAAATTTTTCAGCTTTTGGTGCATCTGAGTATTGTGTACTATCTATTGAACGTCCATTTGACAACACTTTCATAAAATACATTCCTTTTATTTCAATTGGTTGCCCAAGTGGTAAGTCCGCTCCGACATCAACATCATCCAAATATTTTCTATTTTTTTTATTCCTAAAAATGCTTCCAAGCCTATTGTTTTGTTTCGCCTTCTGCAATTGTAACTTTGCTGCTTTTGCTTCTGGATCATATTTTGCTGTTATCTTTCCATTTTCGTCTTTTGTCCAATTAAATTCTGTTAAACTAATATATTCTGTACTTACTACTTTATTCCAATTCGGGTCATTAAGCTTTTCAGTATATTGCTTCCAAGTACCGGTTTTTACAATAGGTGGATCAATGAAACCATTATTATTTGTGATAAAGGTCTGTGTTGTTTCATCTGACAACCAGTCACCATAGGTATAAGAACCAGCTTCTTGTAATATACCACCTTTGATAACAGGAAGAAGTACATCACCTTGCCCATTTATTTTGAAGCTTTTAGATGTAAGATCATTATTTACATCGGGTTGTCTTCGAAAGAAATCATTATCATATTCTAAAGTTGTTACAGTATTTATGGTATGATTTTGAGCAATGTTTTTCACATTAGAATCATCTAATTCATCACTTAGAGTTTGATTTAATTGTCCTAACGTGTCTTCTTTTTCCGAAAATTCATAATCTATCTGTGCTTTTAACATATTTTTTACATCAAATTCCTGGTTAGTGTTCTGTTCAATTTGTTCGATATATTTATTTTCTGCTTTAGAAGAATCTGTTCTTCTTTTATAATTTTCACTTTGTCTAAATTTAATAAAGTTCTGATTCCTAACACTTGGGTTTATGTATTGGTAATTTTCGAAAGTGTATGGTTTTCCATCAACTACCAGCTCAATATTGTTGGTTGTAAATTCATTTTGGATCATTCGTATTCTATCTTCTTCTTCTAATAGTAACCATTGAAAGTACTTTCCTCGAGCTATTGCCTTTGCTTTTTGTTCTGGTTTAGCCATTAGTTCAAAAATTCTGTATTCGGTAGGTGGCTTCTCAAATGCGTTGTTATAAATCTTCAAATACTCTTTATAAAGTGCTCGATTTTTTACACTTCTTGCATTATTCAAATTTCTCTTCAATTGTTCATCTCTTAATACACTGGCCACAGTCTTTGGTGTGTTTTGTTGTCCAAATACCCCTTTAATAGTGTTATCAAAATTTATCATATTTTGTTGAAAAGAAGAATTCTCATTCAAATTGCTAAATGCCCTATTTATTGCTCTTATATTTTTTTTGCTGCCTTTTTTTTGTTTTAATAGAAATATAGCTCTATCTTTAATTAGTTTTGCATTATCTAATGTTTTTACATAATCTATACTACTCATTAAATTATCATCAAATATATGAGAAAAGTTGAAATAATTTGTATTCAATTCTTCTACAAATTTAGAAAGATTTAAAGAATGTTGTAAAAATTTAGAATATTTTTGAATATTTGTTGTAAAAATACTGTGAGCATTCTTTAAACTATCTACAGTTTCGACGTTTGAAATTTCTCTTTCTTTTGCTATTTCTTGAAAGTCCATATCTAACTTATCTTTTTGCTCTTGTGTTAAATTATCTGCAAATTCCTCAATTTTCTTTAATGTTTCATTATCCAATTTATTCAAATTATTAATATTCAAATTCGGAATTTTTCGAATATATAGTTCATATACATGATTAAAATAATCAGCTTGCTTTATTTCTTGCAAAGTATATGGAGAATTAACAAAATCTGTAACAAGGTTTTTTTTATAATCATTTTTACTTATCTGTGTTTCTGAATCACTTACAACATCTACTATTTTAAAATCATCATACGGTATATTAATTGTTGTTCCTTTTGTAGTTATTTCGCTGGTCATTGAATTGATTCTGTCTGTAAAAGAACCTTGCTTTGGGTCACTATCATTTACATTCATTTCAAACACAAATCTTTCAAATTTCTGCATTTCTTCGACTGTTACACCATGTTGGTCTTCGAAATTTTTGATAGCATCTTCATCTAAGTCGAGTTCTGGAAATCTTAGTTGTTGCAATTTTTGATCTAGTTCGTTAATCTTAGTAGTTCTGTCCTCACTTGGGGCCATTAGCTTCTCTTTGTCTAACTTTAATTCTAAATCGCGTATTTCGTCATATATGTCTTTATTGCTTTTTCTTCCTAAAGTTTCTCTTACCTTTTTCCACAAATCATACATTCCCCACGTTTGCCGGGCAGCATCCTTTATTTCGCTTTCGTCTTTAATCCTATTATAAATTCCTGTCATTCGTTCTTCTAGTATAAATAGCTTTTTTCTATTTGCATAGTTTGTATTTAATTGTTGTATTGATTGTCCGTAAGAATTTATTAAGTTATCTAAATCTTTTACTGGTCTATTTATATCAGTAAATGAATAATTGTTAGGATCAAGTCTCTTAGAATCAAGTTCAGTTTTAGGCGTAAAACTTAGAGAACTGTTTAAAGTTAAATTTAAATCTGAAGTTGATTGTGAAGTTAAACTGAAAGCTGATTGAGTCTCGGACAATCTAGTATTTGGTGTGTTTTCGTTAATTGTATCACTGAAGGTACTTTGAAAAGTAGATACTTTAGTTTCTATAGCACTACCCAATCCTTCTTTCAAAGACTGTGTCAATAATTTCGTTTCCCTAGATAATGCAGTATTACCACCCTGTTGTTTTATATTTTCTAATTTGTTCCAAGATTTAAACGCTTCCAGTGGTCTTTCTGCATATACTTTTTGCGATCTCTCCCAGTTGGTTCTATTCTCCTGAAGTTCATCGAGAAACTTGAAATCGTCGGTTGCAAATATGTTTATATTAAAAAAGTCATAAAAAACAAATCCAAATGCCATTTGTTTTGCGTGATCAGGAGTAAATCTCTGAACATTATTAGAAGAAAAATATTGATAGTAATTGAGAAAAGCATTATTCACAATTTCCTTTTGAACCTTGTCATAAGATTTTGTAAATGAATTTATTGTTTCATCTTTCATTTGTTCAATTTCTGAAGGTAGTTCATTTTCTTCAATGTTAATAATCTCTGGGTTCTCTGAGTTCGTTGAGTTCGTTGAGTTCTGTGTATCGATGTTTTCCTCTTCAATAACAGGACTTGTTGTTTGGTTAAAATCTACTTCTTGAGCTACTTCAGCTGCAATTGTAAATTTATTTGCTACATTAATGTATTTATAGGATGTGTCCTCAGCAATAACATTATTGAACATATTATCTATATATTTACTAGAAATAGCAGACCTTTCTACTTTTCTTGTATATAAATTACGTCTGTTTCTTTCTTGTATTTCTAACTCTCTAAATTCAGGACGCCTTTTCCATTTTTCTTTTGACATAGTTGAATATTCCTCATTAATAGTATCAAATTCTGACGTACCAAATGTTTTTTTTATTTGTTTTTCTTCAGCAAAATAATTAAAAAAATTTTTTACAAATTTTTGACGTTTCAAACTTTTCTGTAAAGTTTCTTCTATCTCTTCTATGTCTACTAAGACAATATCACTTTGATTATTTGCTTCTATTGCGTCATTATCGCTTTCATCTAATGCAACACCAACTGCTAATTTATTTATAATTTTATCACCTGCATCACTATCAGGTAGTGTAATCTTTTTCTTTTGGAATTCCCTTTTTATTAATCTTTTTATACTGTTAAAGTTTCTTCTTTGTGCATTGTTATTTTCTTGTTCTTTAATAAATGGACCAATATGCTCATCATATGTCGGTAATTCATTCTCATAAATCAACATGTCAGTTATTTTTCCCTCATAAGATGAATTATAAGCAAATCGATGTCTTTCAAGTCTTTGCATATCACTTGAAGCATCAATAATTTCATAATGTTTTTCAAATTGTCTATTAAAAGATTGATCATTATCTATTGTAGAAAACACTTTCTTACCTTCACTATTCTCTAAATATATTTGGTCTCGACGTTCTACTATATTTTGCGGTAATCTTCTCCAACAATATTCTCCTGTAACATAATTTTGTGCTTTATATATTTCAACAAAAGTATTATCTGCTTGATCCAATATAGTATATCTTATATTCATATTAGGTCCTCTTAAGTCTCTTTGTAATTGTTTTTCATCTAAATAAAGCCTATTATGTTGATATTGCACTACTGTTTTACCATCTTTTTCTACAAGATATGGAGTTGAAGAACAAATACTTTTACCACTGATTTGGAGAGAAAGCTTACTTGTTTGAGTCCATATGAGGTCTCTTGCGCTTAAAACTGTATGATTAAATACACTTTCAAAAGCTGATAGTTTATCTAGAGCTTTCTCTGGTGATTGACTAATTGATTCATCTACTATTTGTTGTTTAATCTGACTATTTTCATATAAAGATTCTCCAACGTTAAAGTCAAGGAAACTAGTCTCATCAAACATGGTTCTGTTAACAGTTAGTGCTCGCTTAAGCTCTTCTATTTTTGTTGAACTTCTGATATATTGTGTTCTTAATTCTTGTTGTTCTTCTAAACCAATTAATATAGCAGGATTTGTTGTAGCATTATATTTAATTTGGGCTAAATCATCATATTGTGTAGAGCTAATTTTTCGGTGAATTGTATTTAAAACACTTAAATTGTATTGTCTTATTCTTATTTCATTAAAAGCCATTCTAAGTCTGTTTATATGCATATCATTTACCGGACTTTTGTCAAGTTCTTCTCGGATCTTGGACGGCCTTTTTCCGCGTAAAAAATCTTCTAACTCTTCAATTGTCATAATACTTCTTGGATCATCAAAATATGAATTTACTGTATCTACAATATTGGTTAATTCATTCTCACTAAGAATATCATAATTGGAAAAAAAATCTACATCAACTCTAAGTTTTCCGTCAGTTGTCGTACTCAAATAAGAAGTTTTTATATCATCTATTTTGTCTGTAGCAGTAACAAGTGTATCTATTTTTTCAAAATTATCTAATTTATTCAAAGGATCACTATAATTCCCATATATTTGTTTTTCAGTAAAATCTACATTTTTTGCTGATTGATATGTTCTTTTTATTGAATTATCTTCATCACTACTATTCAAAGTAAATTCAATTATTGGCTTTGAGTTATAATCACCTTCCGTATTGTCTTGTATCGGAAATATATATGATATTTTTGACAAAGATGGAAATGAACCCC
>MDTC01130873.1_pt1 | contig 17126 bp, 21 predicted proteins | sample 811181 | NCBI WGS metagenome assembly MDTC01 (sample SAMN05326644, study PRJNA326480) | marine metagenome | isolation source: seawater | place: Pacific Ocean: North | collected 2011 | reverse complement strand
TAACGGACTGATGTATGGTAATGGTAGTTTAAAAATGTGGACTAAAGAGTTTGTTAAAAATATGAAGACTCATGAAAACACAGATGGCAGTGATGATACACAAATAGAATTTTGTTATTTTGACAACTATTATCAACTGAATGAAAATTACAGTAACAGTATCGTTACAGCAACACCACAGCAGGCATGGAGAGCAGGTTTTAGAGAAGGTGTAAAAATGTCCTTAGATAGAGGAACGCCTGTAAAAGATCTAAAACAAATATGGTGGCAAAATTATCATAGACTTTTAGTATGGATGAATGTTGGTGCAGATGTAACAAATGGTTTGTTTTCTGTAATGGGTGCCAGATTAGGTTGTTACAAAACAATGTGTACTGATTGGGATCATACACAAACAAGAGACTTTACATATCTAAACAAATTATGGAAAGATGAGTTTGAAGGACATGATGAACCATTGTGTAGACAGAATATATTTGATACTGGTAATGCTTTAAGAAATCAATTAGACTTACCTATTAGCAGTGAGCCACTTGATGCAGAACAAAGTAAATTTTTTAAAACAGTTTACCTTAATAGTGATAGGGTAATACGCAAACAAAAAGGATAATATGAAACTTGATAATAAGTTTAAATTCTTATTAGTTGTGTTAGTTATAGGAATGCTTACAAGTTTAAGTGCAAATGCATACTTGTTAAGCGAAGTTACTAATATAAGAGATATATTAGATTCACAATTTTCAGTTATAACTAATTTAATGAAGATGTTAGGATTTGAGTTTGAAGAACCGACCTCGATATGAATGAAGTAGATAATATTAAAAGGGTGATGCCCGAGATAGATAAAATCTCTCCTACGTTTTGTTTAGCAAAATGGCATCATGTAACAATATATTTGCAGACAGGTGAAACACATAGTTGTTATCATCCTGCTCCGCATAAGATTCCTCTTGAAGGTTTGATTGATAATCCAAGTCAATTACACAATACACCACAGAAAAAACAAGAACGTAAAGAAATGCTGGAAGGCAAAAAACCAAGCGGATGCCAATACTGTTGGAATGTAGAATGTATGGGTAAAGACTATGTTAGTGATAGACATATTAAAACAGCAAGTATCTACAAGCCAGAACGTATAGAAGAAATTACAAGCAATCCATGGGACTATGATATTAATCCTGAGTATATTGAAATAAACTTTAGTAATGAATGCAACTTCAAATGCGGATACTGCCATCCTAAGTTTAGTACAAGTTATTATAATGAAATTAAAAAACATGGACCATACAAAAATAGCACTACACATAGAAATGATATTGATTGGTTTGAATTGTATGACGAAAGGGCCAATCCATATATTGACGCCTGGTGGGAATGGTGGCCTGAAGTAAGTAAGACACTAAACATCTTGCGTATTACAGGTGGTGAACCTTTAATGCATAGAAGCACCTGGGAATTGTTTGACAAATTAGAACAAGATCCTAAACCACATATTCAAATCGAACTTAATAGCAATATGGGTGTAAAAGAAAAATTAGTAAAAAAACTTGTTGAACGTATTAAGACACTTAAAGAAAAAAATTGTATTAGAAGTTTCAAATTATATACAAGTATTGATACTTGGGGAGCAAAAGCATCTTACACACGTAGAGGCTTAGACTTGGGATTGTGGGAACGTAATCTTGATTACTATCTTAAAAATCTTGGTTACCCTGTAACTTTTATGGTTACGTTTAATTTGTTTGTAGTTACAAGTTTTGATAAATTGCTTAAAAAGATTCTTGAATGGCGTACAAAATATAATAAAAATAATTTAACACAGTGGCAAAATATAAGATTTGACACTCCATACCTAAAAGAACCAATACAATTTGATTTTAATATTTTACCTAAAGAACAATTCATGCCGTATATGAGTAAGCATTTAAAGTTTATGGCAGAGCATCTTGATGATGCAGATAAAACAAAGTTCAGTTTATTAGAGTATGAACGTCTACGTAGAGTTGTAGACTATATGCGTACAACAGAGTATGATGAAGAAAAACTTGCACAAGGAAGAAAAAACTTTGCTACTTGGTTTGACGAATATGATAAACGTAGTGGTACAAAATTAACAGAATTTTTTCCTGAGTTAGAAACGTTTTATTACGAATGTAAATTATTAACCACTTCCTGATTGTGGTTTAACACTTCCTGCATATCTTCTAAGTCTGTTTGCAAAGAACTAATAGGTTTTAACTTTATACTGTCTAATAGATGACGTATTTTATTCATGCGTTCTGTATGATTAGTTTCAGTGTCATAACTTTCGTCCCACCAATTGCTAAAAGTTTTAAATCCTAAACTTCTTATGTACTCTAATGTAAAAGGAGGTGCAACACAAATAAAAGGTCTTTTATATATCATTGCATTAGTAGTCTTTTCACTGAAATTTCCTGTAGGCTGATAAAATCTTGTTTCATTAGCAACCACGCAAAATGCTTTTTGATAAAAGTCTGCTAAACCTCTTGGACTTTCAACATTTCCTTCAGGCCATTTATTAGTTGTTGCATCAGTATGGTTAAGTTTTACATCAAGAGATAAAGGCGGATTACTAAATGCCCAACTGTAATATCCTGGTGTATCTTGTAAATGTTCTATAATTAATCTTCTATGTAAACTGTAACGCCAATTAGGGCAGATAAAGTGTGCATCAATATCATTTTTTACTGTAATTGCTCCGCCATTAAATTGATTGCGTATGAATATGTCAAAGCATTCTAACTTAAATGGATATGCTGTAATATGTTTGTCTACAGCATAATCACAAGTGTAAACTGTTAAATCTAAATTAAACTGTTTTGTAAATTGTTCAATACTGTCTAATTCATCTGCACGTAAACTTTCGCCTCCTTTAAATTCACTAAAGAATCCACGGTTATGTTCTTTACCTTCTTCGTATAAACTTAAAGGTTCGTACAAGTATATGTCAAGTTTTTTAAGTTTCTTTAACAGTTTAGGAGTAATTGGAAATTTACTAAAGTCTATTTTATTTGTTCCTGTAAAAATCATATAAGGATTTTCAGGCGTCCAATGTTGAAATAATTCATAAAACATTGCACTACGTTTATCCTTTATTTTGCAAGGCATATTACCCCAAAATAAATCTTGTGTAAACATTAGTAATATGTTCCAGTAATTTGTAGTGTATATCTTGGTTCTACGCCAATGTTACTTGCCGCATGAGGTACATCTGGTGCCCATAAAACATATTCACCTGCTTTATAATTTACAACACCAACATTATCAATTTGGAAATAATGTCCTGGCTTCCAGTCTTCTAAGAAAACAATAGCACGTCTTACTTCTTTTCTGTCTTTGTTGAATACACGACAGTAAGTGTTAAAATGATCAACATGGGTTGGCATAATATCTAATGTATCCATACGATAAAATACAAAACCAGGATTGCGTAAATTCATTAAATTAGCAATAGTGTTTACCCAATCAGGCATTGGATTACGACTGTCATACATTTTTCCTGTTGTAGTTTCGTGTGTGTACCCTTGACTTCGCCAGGTATCTGCTTCTTCACCTGTAATAGGTTGCCTTACGTAATCAAACTTTTTATATTCGTCGTCCCAAATTTTAGGAACAAATCCTTTATGATACATCTCTTTTTACATCCAAAGTTACGCAGTGAAAACCACCGCCGAGTGTTCTTTGATGTCGCATAGGCAACATGGCACACTCGAAACCATGCTGTTCAAGAACTACTCTTAAAGGTTCTTGATGTTCTTCTAATGCAACTAACTTTGTATTTACACTAAACAAATTCATGTTAATCCACTTACTTGCATTACACCATTTAGGATAATGGCCAATGTCTACTGGCTCAGGACAAAAAATAATATCCCATTTATTAAAAGGTGCTGGTAAATCATCTTTACTTTTTATTCTATCTGGATTAGCAAGTAATAGTCCTTCACGTAAAAAAGCGATCGTTGAATCTATATGCATGAAACTATATACGCCCTGTAATTTGCGTACCTTTGCACGATCTCCTAATGCTCCTTGTAGTAGACTTGCACCTAATTTATTTCCGCTATTACTAACAAGATATAGAACATCTTCATTAGCACGTAAACAATTTGCGGCATCAAAGGCAGGTTCAAATTCGTTTAGTGCAAGTATATCTTTATTACCTATACAATCTAAATTATATAAGGCACTTTCGTGATAGCATCTTATGTTTACAGGATTATCTAAATGCTGTTCAAATGCTCTCCATTCTCCACGTCTTGCACGTATAGGCATAGGAGTAGCCATTGTTAACTCACCGTGTACAAAGACACTATCTCTTGGGCAATAATTGTAATACTTACAATCTGTTCTGTCTGGTCGTAAAACTTCTATACTTTCATCTTGTAAAAATTTACAAAACACATCGAGGTCTTGATTTGCTTCGTCAATTACTCTTTGTGGATAAGGTCCTGTTATAATTTCTGTTTCGTCATTTTTGTCTGCGTAATTTACACAACGCAAACTGATATCAATTTCCGGCACCTTTGCATTGTCGGCCACACCAACAATAACTTTTTTCAATTGACCCCATTCATTTTTAGACATACGAAACTCTTCCAGGCCAATGTTCTAAGATAAGATCTTCTAATTGTAGTTGATCTATTCTTGGATTTTCGCCTTTGATTTGTTGCACAATCGTTTCCATTTGATAACACCAATCTTTTGTAGTTTGTTTTAATTTGTATCCGAGGTAAGGGTAAATTGTTTTTTCAACATAACGCATATGTTCTAATACACTGGGATGACTATCATTTACATACACATTTTTTGTTGCGGGAAATACATTTTCTGCACCTGGTAAATTTTTATCAACCTTATCTTTGTGTCCTTGAAATAAATCTACACCAAATGATTTTAAGTATGCATTAGTCTGTAGTATTGCAGTTTTATTTCTAATTATATCGTTTTCTTCACTCCAGTGGTTACTTAGATATTCATCGCTGTAATAATCACTGTTTAAAATATTACCTTCAGTTACCCAATGGCCTTCTTTAAGTAAATCAACTCTTTGCCAACTGCTCCATAAAATACAAACAAGATCGTCTTTATTAAATTTATGTTTTTCGTTTGCTTCAATAGTACGACAAGCAATACCTTGATTGCCCATGCCTGCTTTTGCATAATTATGATTTTCGCAGTCTAAATCTTTTGCAATTATATCACTCCATGTCGGCCAAGCATATTCTGTGTACGAACACCCAAAAGTAAAAAGTCTCATTTAAATACTCCCATAGAAGGCAAATATGGATAATCATCACTTGTCCACTTGCGATCTGGTTTTACTGTTTTAATTTTTGCTAATCCTAATAGTGCTGTTTCAGGAGTCATGTAATAATGATATCCTAACTCTTGTATGTTTTGTTCTGCCCATGGCATACCGTCTATTCTACCATCATAAGACATACGTTTTAGTTTTAAATAATCTTCTTCTGTAGGACATAATATTGCTCCGCCTCTACCTAAACTTAACATTTTTTTGTGTTGAAAACTTAAACACATTAGTTGTCCGTTTATGTAAGTATTAGGCCTAAAACATACAGCGGCATCAATAATACGTGTACCGCCAATAAAATAAAATTCCTGCCAAGCAGTATTAACAAAAGTCCAATCTAAGCCTAATTTCATTAGTGTCATAGGTACACTAATATAAGTTCGTGTTGGAACAAGCAGTTTATCTCTATCGAAACGTTCTGGATTATCCATTCTTAAAGATAGTTCAATTGCATGAGTGCAACTGTCTGTTGCTACACAAAATGGAGCATTATAGTACTTTGCTAATTCAATTTCGAACTTTCTAACCGTTTCAAACATACTCATATTTATATGCGTAGTTAATAAGTATATATGTGAGTGAAAGTCTAAACATTACGGAGTATTAGTATGAGTACGATTGGATTTATCGGTGTGGGTAAATTAGGTGAACCCTGTGCCAATGAAATATTTAAAAAAGGACACAAGGTTAAAGGCTATGATGTAGGCCAATTTGATGCATCATTTATCCAGAGAACTGAAAGTATTAAAGAGTGTGTAACTGACGCAGATATTGTATTTGTAGCAGTACCTACACCACATCATGAAGATTATGATGGAAGACGTCCTACAAGTCATTTGCCGCCAAAAGATTTTGATTACAGTATTGTAATAGAAGTACTTAAAGAAGCAAACAAACATATGAATAAAAATCAATTGCTTGTTTTAGTATCAACTGTACTTCCTGGAACGACACGTAGAGAATTTGTACCATTAATCACGAATACGAGATTTGTTTACAATCCTTATCTAATTGCAATGGGCACAGTCGGTTGGGATATGATTAATCCTGAAATGGTAATGATTGGTACTGATGACGGTTCGGAAACAGGTGATGCAAAACAGTTAAAAGAATTTTATGATTCTATTATGGAAAACAATCCGCGTTATGTAATAGGCACATATGACGAGTGCGAATGTATTAAAGTATTTTACAATACATTTATTAGTACGAAGTTAAGCCTTGTTAACATGATGCAAGATGTTGCACAGAAACAAGGAAACATAAATGTTGATGTAGTTACAAAAGCACTCGCAGAATCCACTATGCGTATTATGAGTGATCGATATATGACAGCAGGCATGGGCGATGGCGGAAGTTGTCACCCAAGAGATAATATTGCATTAAGGTACATGGCAAAAGAATTAGATTTAGGATATGATATTTTTGACAGTGTAATGACTGCAAGAGAAGTACAAGCAAAAAATCTTGCAAAGTTTGTAGTTGACACTGCAACAAAATATGGTGGCAGTATAATTTTAAATGGAGTATCATACAAACCAGGAGTGCCTTATTTAGATGGAAGTTATGCACTCTTAGTTGATCATTACATAAAAGAATTAGGAAGAAGTTGTATATATGTAGATCCGCTATGTTGCGAAATGCCAAGCAGTGATTTTAGTTTAGGTGGCATAGTATTGATGTGCCATGAAACTATGTACAGAGATTATTCATTAGACAGTGTAATTATTGATCCATGGCGTAAAGTTAAAAAGGATCCTAAATATTTAATTATACCATACGGAAACACAAGATGATTCATAGTAAAAACTATCCCTTATTATTCTTTCCTGAAATAGCAGGAAAAACCAAACAATGGTATTGCGGCGATAGTAAAGAATACTATGATAAACATAATAAACCTAAGTGGAAATATTATAATACTGAAGACAAACTTTTTTATAAATTTAACAAGTTGGGATACAGAACAACAGAATTAGATGCATTGCCTGAAAAGTTTGTTTTAGTATTTGGTTGTAGTTATACTGAAGGTGTTGGTATGTTTGAAGAAACACTTTGGTGTAATATTCTTGCAGAAAAATATAACTTTAATGTAATAAATTTAGCAAAAGCAGGAACTGGACCTGATATAATTAATTTTAACACACAACTCTGGGTAAAAAATAATTTTATTAAACCACAAGCAGTAATTGTGCAATGGCCACAAGCCACAAGGAAAAGTTTTTCATACATCAAACGCAATGGATTGTTTGGTACTACACATCTTCAATTAGAAGATAGAAACGTAATGATAGACGACCAACTGTATAATCCCGATGACACTTATCAGTCTAAGGATACTGAATGGTATTTTAAACGTTGGATATCAGAAGAAGGACAATTACATTATGAAAACCTTTTACATATCAACAGTGTAACAAATGTATGGAAAAGTCTCGGCGTACCAATTTTAAATTGGACCTGGCAAGGTGATTTCGAATTAAAGTACGATAAAGATATGTTACATATGGTAAAAACTACAGGAGGAAGTAGAGCCAGAGACGGTGATCATGATGGAGAAGAAATACATCAACAGGTAGTACAGCAGATAGAGGATAAAGTAAAATGTATGATATAGTTTTTATAAGTTACCATGAACCTCATGCTGAAAATAATTGGGAAATTTTAAAAGCACAATTTCCTATGGCTAAACGTGTAAAAGATGTTGAAGGAATTCACCAAGCACACATTGCCGCGGCTAAAAAATGTTTTACAAAAATGTTTTGGGTAGTAGATGGTGATGCAGAATTATCAAGAGGGTTTCAATTTGATTATCAAGTTTCCGAGTGGGATTTAGATACTGTCCATGTATGGCGCAGTATAAATCCTGTTAACCGCTTGGAATACGGGTACGGTGGTGTCAAACTCTTACCGAGAACACTCACACTACAAATGGACGTCACCGTACCCGACATGACTACAAGTATCAGTGATAAGTTTAAAGCAGTAGATGAAATATCAAATATTACTTTATTCAACACTGATCCTTGGAGTGCATGGAAAAGTGGTTTTAGAGAATGTGCAAAACTTTCAAGTAAAGTTATAAAAGGTCAAGTAGACGAAGAAACAGAAAAAAGATTAGATACATGGTGTACTGTTGGTGCTGAACAAGAACATGGCAAGTATGCTATACATGGCGCACAATGTGGCAGACACTTTGGACAAGCACACAAAGACGACAAAGAAATGTTATACAAAATAAATGACTTTAAATGGTTGAAGGAGCAGTTTGATGACTACAAAGATTCCATTTAATAATATTGTTAAACTTGGTCAAAAGACTATGCTTGACAGTAATCTATTTTCAGTCAGTTGGATAATTGGTCGTTTTTGTAATTACAAATGTTCATATTGTTGGCCATATGCAAATACAGACAAGCCAGACTATTATGATTTAAAAACTTACAAAAATGCTATTGATGAGATTAAACGACAAGCAATAGCCAATGGCTATGACAAATTTCATTTTAGTTTTAGTGGTGGTGAGCCTACAGCATATAAAGATTTATTAAAATTAATACAACACTATGAAGATTATAAAAGCGAATACTTGAGTATCCATATGACAAGTAATTGTAGTCCTGCAAAGACTTGGTGGAAACGTTGGTTGGATATTACTCATGTAATGGATAGAAGAAGTATCACAGCAAGTTTCCATGCGGAGTTTGCCGATGAAAAAGAGTTTGGAGACAAACTTTTGTATTTGCAAGATGAAGGAGTATTCATAACTATCAATCAAGTTATGGTGCCAGAACTTTGGGAGGAATATTATGCCAGAAGTAAAAGATTTATTGATCGTGGTCTCCACGTTACTCTTAAGCCTCAGTCTGATCCTACTGCTTCGTTCGTGGTGGACGGATATACAGATCAGCAAAAAGAAATATTACAAAACGAAAGTGAACAAGAGTACAAGCAGGTCAGGTTACAAGATGCTGAAGGAGTAGAATACGAAATAGATCAAGCAGAAAGATTAAATGCCTTTGGATTTAATAAATTTAAAGGTTGGAGTTGTAATAGTGGATATCAAAGTTGTATTATAAGAGGCAACGAAGTTAAACGTAGTTACAGTTGCCATGATACTCCATTAGGTACTTTGACAGACGGATTTAAATTATTTGACAAACCAATGCCTTGCATTACACCAACCTGTGTAAGCAGTGCAGACAGTAAAATACCTAAGGAGAAAATATGAGTGATGTTGAAAAACTGTTAGAAGAAATAAAAGAGTATAGAGCAGAACTTGTACACAAGAACTACCCTATGCAAACAATAAATGAAATCATAATGAAATGGGAACAAAAAATATTTTGGGAGAAGCATGAAAATAAACATAAATGATATAAAGTTTTGGATGGATGCTATTCGCAACAGCGAAGACAGAGACCGTACACTTGAAAGTTTCTGGGGCGGACAATTACAAAGCAAAGAAATGTTAGTAAAACATTTAGAGTATCAGTGTGATTATAGAAAAAAATATAATATTGTTATCCATGGCGGATGGAATGGAGTATTAGCATCGTTGTTGTTTAATAGTAATTTAGACATTGGCAGTATTACATCTGTTGATATTGATCCAAGTGTAGAAGAAACTGCAAAAACAATTAACAAAAATCAAGAAATGCAAGGACGTTTTACTGCAAAAACAGGTGATATGTGTACAGATAAGTACAGTGCAGACATTGTGATTAATACAAGTTGTGAACACCTGGACAAAGAGAAACTACAACAGTGGTTCAATAACATACCAAAAGGAACTATGTATGTTATGCAGAGTAACAATTATACAGAACTTGAAGAACACGTCAACTGTGTAAACAGTGCAGACGAATTAGCAGAGTCTGTTGGTACTAATGATTATGATGTTGCAGAACTGGTATTACCTAAGTACACAAGATATATGATTTCAGGAGTAAAATAATGTATCAAACTTTAACACAATACGGAGATTTTATTGAGTTAGATGTTACTACTAATGCGGAACAATTAGTTAGTTGGGCAGATACATTCGATTGGGTAAAATACAATCCTCGTAAAGATGTCAACAGATGGGGATTAAGTATTACAAGTCTTGATGGAGGATTATCTGGCATACCTGATTTAGATAGTCTGTATGAATACAATAAAGAAAACAAAACAGAATACGCTGAAAGCGACTTCAATGTACCTACACCTGTACTGAATGATCAAATTAAAAATATATTGCAACCTTGGGACACACATTATTATAGAACACATTTTTTAAAATTTGGTCCTGGAGGCTTTTTTCCTCCGCATAGGGATTGGAATTACACAACAGGAGAACCTGTAGATTATAGATTGATAATGCCATTAAGAAATGTTAATCCGCCTTCTTTTAATTTTGTTCTTGAAGATAGAACTCTACATTGGGAACCTGGAAGATTATATTTTTTAAACACTTTAAAAATGCACTATCTATTCAATAGTAGTTTTACAGACAGTTATTGGATGGTTGTAAATGTTGCTCTTAATGATGACACAATAAAAGCAACCTTAGAGAGGTTAAATCAGAAGTAATGTACACTTACGAAGAAGTAGATTCGGTACACTTAGAAGTAACATCTAAATGTCAAGCAAGATGCCCAATGTGTCCAAGACGTGTCAACGGAGGACCATTATTAGACACACTTACATTAGATGAAATTACTTTAGAAATGTTTGTAGAATGGTTCCCACATGACTTTGTAAGAAGATTAAAGTTTCTTAATATGTGCGGAAACTTAGGCGATCCTATTGTTGCTAAAGATACAGTTGAAATTTTTAATTTTTTACGTGCAATAAATCCTGATATATCTTTACAAATGCATACTAACGGAAGTGGACGCACAGAAAAATGGTGGCAGGAACTTGCAAAAGCAAATGTTAAAGTCATTTTTGGTTTAGATGGATTAGAAGATACTCATTCATTGTATAGAGTAAGCACAGACTTTAATAGAATTATAAAAAATGCAAAAACATTTATTGAAGCAGGAGGAGATGCACGTTGGGATATGTTAGTGTTCAAACATAACGAGCATCAGATTGAACAGTGTGAACAATTAAGCAAAGACTTAGGCTTCAAAGGTTTTAGTATAAAGCATACTGCAAGATTTAAAGATAACAAGTTAGATGTTATAGATGACGAGTATAATGTAATACACACTATTGAACCTTCTTCTAAAAGTGTCGAGAATACAGCAAATGTAATAGATGCAATCAAAGAGTCATTACCGCAAATTAGTTGTAAGGCAAAAGAAGGTAGTCAAATTTATGTAGGCGCAAACGGTAATGTAAGTCCGTGCTGTTGGTTAGATTTTGATTGGGTGCCACAATATGCTCCTAACAAAATAGATTATATGACTAAGATAAAAGTATTTCCAAATTTACACAAAACTACACTAAAAAATATTTTTGAATCTAACTTTTTTAACAAAATAGAAAAGACTTGGAGCACTTGTGGTCTAAAAGAATGTAGTAAGCAGTGTGGAAAGTTTGATAAACTGAATAGTCAGTTTGAGGTATTAGCACATGAGTAAAACATTTTGCCCGTTGCCTTGGATACATTTAGCAACACGACCTAACGGCGATGTTAGAGTTTGTTGTACAGCAAATGCCAGCGGTGCAGGTAAAGAAGATAACAAGACAGCAGGTCTTGTAAAAAAAGATGGCGTAGCAATGAATCTACGTGACCATACAATTGAAGAAGTATGGAATAGTGAGCATATGCGTAGGACAAGACTGCAAATGCTTAATGATGAGATTCCAGAAAGTTGTCGTAAATGTTTTTATGAAGAATCGAAAGGCATTGTAAGTAAACGTCAATGGGAAACAGAAGTTTGGAATCAAAGATTAGACATAGATAGTATTGTTGCACAAACTGACGAACAAGGAAATGTACCTGTAAATATTCCTTACTTTGATTTACGTTTAGGTAACGTTTGTAATTTGAAATGTGTAATGTGTTCACCACATGATAGTTCAAGTTGGATTAAAGAATGGAAACTAATGTATCCTAAATATACTAATGAAGATTTAAAACGTGATCAAGGTTGGGATGAAAACTTTGATTATACTTGGTATAAAAAAGGAACATTTATTGATTCAATGAAGGACCAAGCACAGCATATCAAAGAATTGTACTTTGCAGGCGGTGAACCTTTAATGATTCCTGAACACTACAACATTTTACAGTTTATGGTTGATGAAGGATTTGCAAAAGACTGTTGTATTAGATATAATTCAAACGGAACTGTATTAGAGGATAAACTGTTTGGCCTGTGGAAACATTTTAAAGAAGTTACATTTAATTTTAGTATTGATGCATATGGTCCTAAGAATGATTATATCAGATATCCAAGTCAATGGAAACAAATTGCAGATAATATTAAATTATTAGATGAGAGCGGAGCAAACACAAGAGTCAATGTTGCGGCGGCAGTACAATTATTAAATGCACCGTACTTAGATGAATTAGCAGAATGGAAAGCAGATAATAAGTTTAAAAAAATTAACAGTATGCCTTTCGGTGGCGGATTAATTAGCACTCATCTTGTTTACTTTCCAAGTTACTTAAATGTAAGAGTCCTACCAAAGGAGTTAAAAGAATTTACTAAAAAGAAAATAGAAACTTTTGTAGATAGGCAAAAATTTAACACTGATTGGAACAACAGTCCTATGGGTAAACGTAGATGGTTAGGATTGATAGATTACATGATGGCAGAGGATTGGTCAGACAAGTTACCGCAAACAAAAAACTATTTAGAAACACTTGATATTACAAGAGGTACAAATTTTAGAAAAACATTTCCGGAGTTAGGCAATGCAATATAAAGGATTAATTTTAGGACAGCAAACTGAAGTAGATGTAGATACTAAACATTGGAAGTTTGGTACTATTAGAAATGGTGTTAAAGTTGTAGATACTACTTTGCATTATACAGCATATCCTTTAGCATATGATGATCATGGTATTGTAGATAAAGTGTGTGATGAACTAAAACAGTATAAACCAGAGCCAGGCGATAACGTATTCAAAGCATTTGAACCAACACTAAATGGTCCTCATATTGAATTAGCAGATAAACTTTACGAAATGAGTAATGGATATAGACCTATATATACTTTATCAGGTAGTGATGCAGTAGAAGTTGCAATTAAAGTAGCCTTTGCCTATCATGAAAGTAAAGGAAACACTCGTAAAAAGATTGTAAGTTTTGACGATGCTTATCATGGTGCAACATTATTAACATTAAGTTGTGGAGATGTTGGATTAGAAGGTGCATACTATGGTATGAATCCTTACCAAGATGTAATTAAAACATCACCAACATTACAAGAAGACATAGACTGGTCGGACGTAAGTTGTATCATAATTGAAACTTGTCCCCATTATCAAACAGTTGAACCATACAGTAAAGATTTTTGGGAAAAAATAAATCGCATACAAAAAGAAAATGATGTGTTAATAATTATAGATGATATTTTCATGGGCGGTGGAAAAACAGGAACATTTTTTGGATTCGATAACTTGCCTGTAGAGCCTGATATATTTGTAATGGGCAAAGCAATTACAGGTGGTTTCTTTCCGTTAGCAATTAGTATGCACAACAACAAGATACATCAGCAGTTACAGGATAAGGAATGGTTGCATGGTCATACATACAGTTTTTGTTTGTCTGGTATTTTAAGTATGCTTGAATATATTTTAGTATTGGAAAAAGAAAATTATATGAACAATGTATATACTATTGTGTCAACTGCTAAAGAATATTTTAAAAAAGCAGACTTTGATATCATTGGTAATTATGGCACATTCTTTTTATTAAAAAAACATGGACACTTTTTTAGATTCTGTTTGCCTATAAATGCTGACGAAGAGTATTTCAAAGCAGTGCCTGATACATTAAAACAATTGGATGAACGATGGAGCCGATAAAGAGCATACAAATAATGAAACCACCAGAAGGTGCAGTGCCACACGCATATAACGATATATGGTTTAAAATATATCCAGGACCTCTTGCTTTATTGTGCAGTGGAGGTACTGACAGTTCATTAATGCTATATTTTACACTGTTGCATAGTGATGATCCTGTTCATGTGTTTACTTTAGCAAACAATCCATTAGAAAATAAAAATATAGTTGCGGTTACTAATGTAATCAATAAAATTGTAAAGTTAACAGGTAAGCATAACCTTATACATCATATAGTTCATTGCGAAGGAGATAAACCTAATGGGCCTCATGTGTTAGGAGATATGGTTAAAAAAGTAGGTATAGATGCAAGTGTAATTCAAATAGGTGTGACAGCAAATCCACCTATGAATATTTTAAAAGATTTCGATACAAGAAATTCTCCAAGAGATAAATCAAGAGATGCTCCTGCTCCTATAGAGTTATATGATGCTCGTAAAGAAGGATACGGTTGGGTTTACACACCTTGGAAAATACATAATAAACAATCAATAGCAACTCTGTATAAAAAACACAAACTGTTAGAAAGTTTGTTTCCTTTAACATACAGTTGTGAATATTATCCACGTGATAATGATTTGCCTGATCCAGGAATGGATCATTGCGGTCAGTGTTGGTGGTGCGAGGAAAGACAATGGGCATTTGGCCGACTAAAGTAGTAGATAGTTTTGTAACACGATTTGCAGATGTTGAATCAACTTATAATCAACTTGCGAATAATACATACACGTTTCCGGACGGAACAATTTATAATGGCAACTGGGATTTCATTCCTTTGAAAGCCACGTATGTTAAAGATGGAGAAACTATTAAGAAACAGGTGTTTGATACTCCAATAAAGGATTTATTAGATCAAGATTTAATCGTTGGTGCTATGTTTAGTATTTTGCGTCCAGGTGTTGAAATAACACCACACAGTGGACACAAAGGATTTGCTGAATATATCTGGAAGGCACATATTTGCATACATGAAGCAAAAAACAGTGCATTGATTGTAGGTGATAAAAAGTATGAATGGCAAAGAGGACAAGGTTTTTTGTTCGATGATACTATTGAACATATTGCTTACAATAGAGGTAATGACACAAGAGTAGTTTTACTATTAGATGTTGCTCGTGATCCAAGTTACATACCTACTATGAGTGCAAACTCTATGGAGCAGTTTAAAGAATTATTATGAAGTTAGAATATCAAGATATTACTAAACAGGATTGGTTCCTTGTAAGTTGGACACTGTCTAACAAGTGTAACTATCGCTGTGAGTATTGTCCTGATATATTACACAACGGAACTACTGGCCAACCTAAATGGGAAACCGTAAAACATTTTGTTGAAAATTTAAAAGTAAACAAAACTATGTGTTATAGGTTAAGTGGTGGTGAACCTACATACTGGAAACATTTTTTAGATCTTGCAAAACTTGTAAAAAAACAAGGACACTATTTTAGTTTTATTACTAACGGCAGTCAACGTGTAAAATATTACAAAGAAATTAGTAACTATACAGATGGATTTATAATTTCTTATCATCCGCAATATGCAGATGTTGATCATTTTATTGAAATAGCAAACAGTGTAAAATGTCCTGTTGCTATTCATTTAATGTTAGTACCAGATAAATTTGATGATATGTGTACAATAGCAGAACGTTTATACAACGGTAGTGCGAACTTAACTGTTGAAGCAAAAGTTATTGTGGATAAAACAAGTGGCGATCATATTACAAATAAAGTAGTGCAGTATGACGCTAAACAAAAAGAATTAATTAAAGATTGGCCATACTCAAGAGAATTAAATTTTGAAAATTTACATAGAGGAGAATTGCTTTTCAATGGTATGCCTACAACAGCAAATGATCTAATTCTGAGAGAAGGAAATTATTTTATGAATTGGAAATGTTGGGCAGGTATTGACGGAGTAAATATAGATATGTGGGGTAATTTGTATAGAGCAGATTGCCAATACGGTGGAGCATTAGGCAACTTAGAAAGATACAAGTTACCAACAGAACCTATAGTGTGTGGTAAAAGTGTTTGTAGTTGTTTGAGTGACATATACATAAGGAAAGAAGAATGAAGATAGCAGTGACAGGAAATCCAAACTATGAAGGTTTGTGCAAAGGAATATACGAAGCATACAATCATAACTTTGTAGAATTTATTGGCAGGTATAACGGTTGGGATATGACTGACTTAGATGCTATTGTAGATCATGTCAAAGACTATAATGTTTTTATAAACAGTCAATATGGTCCTGGTGGAGAACAAGTAACATTACTAAACAAACTGTATCCAGTATTTCAAGGTGAGCATATTATAAACATAAGCAGTACAAGTTCATATTGGCATAAAGTTGCTGACACAACTAAACCTTTAGATGCTCCTGAGAACTTTCCAGAGTTCAGTCAAGAAAATTATGTAAAAAACAAAACAGCATTAGATAAAACTGCAAAAGAATTATGCAAAAATGTTTGTTGGGGTACAAGTAAAATTAGAATTACAAATATTGCATTTGGACAATTAGCAAGTAAGTACAAAATACAAAAAAGCAATGTACATAAAATTAGTTTAGTAGATGCTGGAAAACTTGTTAAATGGGTAATTGATAGTCCACGTGATATGAACTTTCACTATATTGCAGTAGATCCTATACAAACAGATCTTTAAGTTCAGGACAATAATCTATTACATTTGTGTTACGTATTTTATCTAAATCTTTTGTGTAATTTACAAACAAGTTTACGTGTTTACTTAAAAAATCATCTTGTGTATAATTTATGTT
>MDTC01031790.1_pt1 | contig 17126 bp, 22 predicted proteins | sample 811181 | NCBI WGS metagenome assembly MDTC01 (sample SAMN05326644, study PRJNA326480) | marine metagenome | isolation source: seawater | place: Pacific Ocean: North | collected 2011 | reverse complement strand
TCATTGTCTGTCTTTTAATCGGTGGTTCTTTTCGTGTTGTTTAATTGGTGGTTCAAAATGTAATAACAAAACAAATAAATGCAACTCCTGGTTTAAAATAATAGACCCTGTGTATTTACCTATATTTTATAAATTACTATAAAGTATGTGTAATTTTTATGTATACTATTATTAATATGGTAATTAAAACAAGAAGAAATATATCCGGTGGTGGAAAACTAACAAGAAAACAATTAGGAGGGGCGCCGTTCGGCAATCTCAGAAAAAAGATGGCAGACAAAATGAAAGTGAGTCCGTGCACAACTCCAAGCGGAGCCTTACAATATATTATAGGTAGGTTCAATGCATACATTACTGAAATTTTAAGTCCTCCTCCTGAAGGCGTAAAAGAGAGAGACCACAATAAACGGATATCTGGGTACATAGAAGAGTTTGCAAATTTCAAAAGAAAAGCTATTAATTTATTAGTACTTTTTGATCCAGAATTCATAAACAAAATTGTAAACCCCGAAAAATTTGGAATCGCTCGTTATAATAAAGATGCACCAGACTATAGAATAATTCAAAAATTAGCTGAAACAATTGATGCTCAAGTAGAAAGTGATTTAAACATGACAAAGTTAACCACACTAGGGGACAAAGGCTACATAGGTCAAGATGATGATGACATGAGAGAAATACTTAATAACGAAGAAACCCAGAAAAAATACGGTATAAATGAAGGCACCGACGAGGAGCGCGCCGCAGAGGTTTGGAAAAAAATTAAAGATAAATACATAGCAAGATTTCAGGCCTCGGGTGACAAGGGTGCGAAAGAGGCCGCTAGGGGTATAGGAATTAATATGGAAACACCCAACAACCAAGAACCCGATGGGGAAAACCTCAACTCTGAGGGCTAGACACAGTTTATTGATTCATCGTTTCTATTTTAAGTTTCATTTCACCAATGGCTTTTCCAGGATTTAATCCTTTTGGACATGTATTTGTACAATTCATGATTGTCTTACACCTGTATAATTTCATAGCATCATTCACATAGTCCATGCGTTCCTTTGTAATTGTGTCCCTTGAATCTTGAATCCATCGATACATTTGCATTAATACAGCTGGACCTAGATACTCATCTGAATTCCACCAATAACTAGGACAAGATGTTGAACAACATGCACATAGAATACACTCATACATGCCGTCCAGTTTTTTACGATCTTCTACACTTTGCATGTATTCTTTGTCTAAATTCTTCTTTTCACCGTGTAACCATGGTTTTATCTCTTTATATTGATTATAAAATTGATTCATATCTGGTATCAAATCTTTTAATATAGGCATATGTGGAAGTGGGTATAATATATTAACATTCTCAATAGGTGTCAGACACGCTAAATTGTTTTTACCATTAATATTCATTGCACATGACCCACAAATACCTTCTCTACATGATCTTCTAAAACCCAGTGTTCTATCAATATTGTTTTTAATATGAATTAATCCATCTAAAACCATAGGTCCACACTCATCTTTATTAAACTGAATATTCTCCATTCTTGTAACATTTTCACTTTTCCTATATATTCTAAATTTTGTAATCCCACGTCTAATACTCATTCCTTTATTATTATAATTTAATCATTATATTGTGAGTTGTAACTCCAAATCGTCCACATAAAACCTATCAATGCAATGGTATGTGACTTAATATTTACAGTTCTTGATAATAATTCAATGCGATTATGCTTTATATAATCCGAAATTACACTAGAACATGAAAAATATGAATGATAACTTATATTTGCTATGGTAAAACTATGTATCATCTTTGACGGTACTGAAACAGAATTATCAATGATATTACATGTTCCTGATAATCCTATAAGAGGAATTAACCCTTTATTTGCTTTATGATAAACATTTAAAAATGAAATATGTTTATCTGGCGAGAGTATTTTATTCATTATAAATCTATAAGGTGTAAGTCATAAGTATATATAATGATTAAAAAACTGTCACCTCATGTAACGATATATAAATTTCCTATTGCTGCATTATCGTCTATTGCAACTAGAATTTCCGGTGTTGTTATGTCAACTGGATTTATTGGACTAGGAATGTTGTTAATAACTGGCAAAAATGCAGATATCAAGGGCAAATTTGTTGATAAATACAAACCATTTGGTATATTTATATCTACATTAACTTTATCATATCATACTTTAGGAGGTTTACGTCATTTTATTTTAGATGCAAACCCTAAATTGCTAACAAATAAATCAATGACAACAAATTCATTTGTCTTATTTACATCGAGTACGTTATTTAGTTCTATATTTACTTACGTTTTTGGATACAATTCAAAACATATCAAAAAAGATAATTTAATAAGTAATACATGAAGTTCATTCGATATTTACTATTATATATTGGAATATCTTATGGACTTCATAATTCAGATAAAATCAATTTAACACCTAAACAAAACAAATATTCTGATTTTATCCACTCAAATAAATATGATTTAATAATCGCAACTGGTCCAGCAGGAACAGGAAAAACCTGGATTGCTTGCAAAAAATCTTTAGAACATCTTCACAATGGTGATATACAAAAAATCGTTATTACTCGTCCAACAACAACTGTCGAGAATGAAAATATAGGATTTCTTCCAGGAAATACAGAAGAAAAATTTTCACCCTTTTCACAGCCATTGTTTGATTGTTTTCAAAAGGATATTTCAAAGAAGGATATTGAAATGTTAATAAAAAATGATAAAATAGAAATATGTCCTCTTGGATTTATGAGAGGTAGAACCTTTGATAATGCAGTTATAATTGCTGATGAAATGCAAAACTCTCTTCCTTCACAAATGAAAATGTTACTAACTCGCGTTGGTCATAATACAAAGCTCATTATTACAGGTGATATATCTCAGTGTGATTTAGATATAGAAAAAAACACGGATGGTTTATCACAATTACTGCAAAAATTAGAACTTGCGTTCCCTGACTATCATGATATGATAAAAAACGCTATAGCAACAATACAATTTAATATAGAGGATTCAAAAAGAAGCGATTTCGTTCAAAAAATTTTAAGTATTTATTCAGATTGAGCAACTTGTTTCTCTACAATCTTAACTAAAATCTTATAAAGTGCTTTAAAAATCTTGCCTTCTTTTTTCTCATTGATAATTGGTATATCAATCGAATCATTTATCTCTTTAAGAAATGCGTCTTTAAACTCTTCTTTGTTTAACATATCTACCATCGCTTCAAGAGTCGCTTTTTTCATTTCCGATGCTACGTCGGAAGCTGCTTCAGATGCCGAATTAAGCATCGCTTTCTTATTATCTGACATTTTTAGATTAATATTATGATTTAACCTTATATCTATTAATATTAATTATATGGTCTGTCCTAGTTATAGTATGAATTCTTTGAACTATCTAATTATCTGAATCATCTAAATTATCTGAATCATGCTCCCATCTTACATCATTACCTCGGGTGTAGTAAGTCGCACCCGTCGCGGGGTCGACGTGGGCGACCCAGCTGCCTGCATCTGAATCATCTGAATTATCTGAATCATCTGAATTATCTGAATCATCTGAACTATATGACATATCTTCATCTAAACCCTCATTTGAGAGTGCTTTCATATTTTCCGATATTCTATCTCCCACCTCATCTCCTATTCCATAGTCGATTTCATTTCCATAATAATTTAAAGATAAATACATAGCAGATAATGCATTCTTTCCTAAGACTTTTTTTATCTTCTTGTTTTGAGTATTGTACAAAAAATTGAAATTTTTCTTTTGATATTTTTGAATAACATTATAGTCATTTACAGGTTCTAGTAAAATGTCATTGTAATCTCCCATTTTTGCCCAATTAATAACATTTTCAAGAAGACCATCAATGCCATGCCCAAATTTAGCACACAAACAATCTATAACCAATGTTTTCTCAGAAATTTTATGTGCAATAAGAAATCCTCTCACACTCGAGATTACCCCACTTTGAGGATACTGATACCAAATAAAATAATTGTCTTCTTCAATTGTATTAGATAAAAGTCTTTTTAGATACTCCTTTAAAATCTTATTACGACAAAAATTTGTACCTTTATTCCTACCCTTCTTTCCTTCACTGAGAATATACTTATTATAACGACTAATTGTTTCAACATCTTCTTCAGGAAAAAAATCAGAAACAGCACGAAGAACTAATCCCGCAGTATTTTTCTTTTTTTGTATTTTTAATTGTCCTTTTTTACTTACTTTTTTTCGTGAAACAATTTTTTTCGTTCTTATAGCTCTTTTTGAGTTATTCTTTTTTGACTTTCTACCTTTTCTTGTTTTAATATCTCTCATTATTTATCTATTAATATTTTATTTAGAACCAATGATCTAAAAATGATACAGTATATAACTTAGTTATAAACAATGTATACAAAATGACATGGACATCTGGTCCTCTTTATATTGACAAAAATGATATTGTTTTTAAACAAAACGAGCTAAGAAGAACATTACCAAGTAATTATTTAGATTCTCTATTCGACGATTTGAATAAAAATATAAATGATTATAATCTTTGTGAGGTTATAAAACCCTTTCAAAAAAGAAAAGCACATCTGTCATTCCGTACATTATGGGAAAATGGAACCGCGATATCTCCTGATGACATATTCGAACTTATAAGTCATATAAAAAAGGCATATGATAAAGTTTCTTCTAAAGATTTTTGGGAAGAAAGTTACGATGTAGGTGTGATGTCAAATGGAGAGATAATTCAATTAATATTTCATGCGATTGAATGTGAAACAGTATTTGATATGGAGTCATTATGGGATGATATTTCTAACGGATTTACATCTTTTCATGCAAATCGATTATGGAATTTACGGATATCATACGAGATTGACATATCCATAGAATGGTATTTATATAAACAAGGGAATATGAACTCATGGAGGTCTGTTAACAGTTTTGAAGATTCATTGGTAGGGGTTTATTCTTAATTTAATTAGAATAATTTTTTATTTTTGCAAATACTTAGCAAGATATACCAATGATTCCTTACTAAATGACATATAACTTAGATTAGTTAGAAAATAAGATTAGTTATTAATGGGTTAAAAGGTATCTACGCGGAGGGATATACTCGTCTTTAGTTTCATCGTACCAAATCTTACCTATCTTTTCAATATTAGACAATTTAATCAATGGTCCTCTCCATCCAATTGGTGTATTCACATCAAACTCTTTCCAATGCGTTTGTATATTTAACAAAGGACCCGTGTCACCATATTTTGGTAAGTAGTCATTTATCAATGGATACCAATTATCCTTAGCATATTGTATGTGAAAACCTTCACTTTTGTCAAATTTCCATTCTATTTTAGACTCTTTGTGTCCTATCAATCTTAATTTCCCGTATAATTCATCATCGTGTGTGTATAATGCTTTCTGATTCCTAAAAAAATGTGTTGCCGTATACACATTATTCATTTTATTAGAATTCAATACAACATCAAGAACATTTCTATCTAACATAATAAGAGAAATAGTTTCATTATTTTTCAACTTTAATACATCATCTATTTTTAACCAGTAAGGTCTTGAATTTTCAAACCAATCTCTATATTCAAGTGCATTTTTTATATTTTTAGGAAGTGTGGGTATCTTTCGACAAACATACTCTCTCATCCATTCTTCTGATGGTCTTTTTATTTTGCGATACCCTTTTGGTATTAATATTGCTTCATCGTTAAACTCACCATATTCGGATATCTGTTCATGTACATATCCTGACACTAAAGAGGGCACTCCGCAAATTTTACTTATTATTGAATACGTATCATGATAATCTTTTTTCCTGTAAACTACATAACGAAGCAAACATTCTTTCAAAATTAATTTCATTATTAACAAAACTTAAAATTTTCAATTGATAAAAACGCATTACTTATTATATTCTAGTTAATAATATGAAAACGGAATTGACTTCAGGTGATCCTCAAGCTTCAAACATAATAAAAAAAACAACAAAACAAGAGAAAGGAACTATGAAACAAATGAGACATTCCATTGCTCACTTTTTAATAGATTTTAATGTCGTCCCATCATCAATTGCTTTCCTAATAGCATTTGTTTTTAGAGACTTTGTAAATTCCTTAAACGAACGCATTGTACATATCTTTATCCCAAAAACTATTGATGATTTACTTAGTAAATTTATAACTTTAATTGTCACAATTGTATTTTGTGTATTATTTGTAAAGTATATATTTTATGGACTATTTCATAGCAATGAAATTGTAACAGAAGTAGCAATAAAAAAAGCTGTCACTAAAAAAAGAGAAAATCAGGTATTAAAAAAACTTAAAAAAATAAAGGAAGTATAGATAAGCTTTATATTTAAATTTAAATTGTTGTTATTTAATAATAATGACAAGTCGTTTTGGAGTAAAAGGAGACCTAAATGTTGCTAGTGAAATAACATTGAATGGAAGTGGTATATTGGGTACAATAAACTATCTCCAAACAGAATTAGATAAAATAAACGCAATCACTCCAAATATTCAATGTTTAAATACCTCATCTGATAACGTTATATCAATGCAAAATCCATATCTATTCAATTCTATACCTTATGAATCAAATGATTATATAGGTGTATATATTGGAACATATACGTTAACGGGTATAAGTGCCGATCATCCAATCGGTTTTGTAGTAAATAATACAGATGATTTGGAAGTTATAAGTGGTACGCCATATAATAATCCTATAATTGTTGAAAATATGAGTGTCCAACATTATACCGGGACAATAGAAATAGATGTGAAAAGAGATTTTGGATCAATTAGTTATAACTGTTACAATCATGGATATATGGGAGGTGAAAAAAGATTGAAATTTACATCTATATGTCAGTAAATAATATATGACTTAATAAATAGCTACTCAAAGGTACGTTTATGTTATCATCACCAAATGGTATAATCTCAATAAATGATACAATTCCTGAGTGTAAAATAATGGTACTTAGTAATTTTAAGTCTATATTATAATTGTAAGAGTTCAAATGAATCAAACTTCCTAAAATAGAAAAACAAAGAAATGCACAACTTCCAACTAAACTTTTACTTTTATTGAAATTCCATTTTCTTTTTCCATATCTTCTTCCAACTATATCAGAAAAACCATCTCCATAAGCCATATTTGCAATTGCTAAAATACTATGTATATCCTTCCATCCTATAAGATTTAGAATAAGCAACACATTAATATAGATAAATGGTCCACTGGATAAACCAATGTTACTTGTTATATTTAATTCTTTAGAATCTCTAGATATTAACGATCCAATATCTTTGTTCTTATTCAAATATAACCCTATTAAAATAAATATTGGTACAATCGTAGAAAAATAATGACCGATAGGTGTATTACTATAAAATTTCCATGACTCTAAATACAATGGTCCTGAAAATACATGAATCACTTTTCTTGTAATATTTGATTCTATATTCAATCTGTTTTTTAAGTTCGAACCCAAAAATAAAGACGAGGATACCCCTAACAAAGACTCGCTTACTACTGATACATCTTGAATATAATCGGTAAATATTATGTTATCCGGCAAATGTTGAATATAATCTTGAACGATAGACTGCCCTATATTCAACATTTACTTATAATTTTTTATACGAGTATTGTTAAATAATATTAGTGCATTATATACATTCTAATTATTATAAAAATTAGTATTAATGTATACTCTTGAACTCACCAAAAGTCTTGGTAGAACTGGAAATTGTATGTTATGTGTTATAAACGCAATTTATTTTGCCGAAAAATACAATATATCAAAGGTAATTTTTGATGGCATGCGTTGGTGGACGACTCAACTTTTACCAAATCAACCAAATGAAATAATAAAGGCAATGCAAATAGATGTACAACAAAAAAATACAACCCGTGTTTTAGATATAAAAGATATACTTAAAAAAAGATGCTCTCTTATATGGAATAATAAAAAGAATCAGTTTGAATCGTGGTTCTGTGGATTCTATTTGGGTGATATGAAATTTGAAGACAGAATATATATAGTCCATAAATATATAAATCCTATATTCAATTTCTCTCCTGTTAATTACTTAAATGATAATGATCTTGTAATACATTTGCGAAGTGGTGATATTATGAATTCTGGTCATGCTGTATACATACAACCCCCTCTCCAATTTTATATCGATGTTATAGAAAGTAAAGAGTGGAATGATATTTATATCATAACTGAACACCAAAATAACCCATGTTTCAATTCTTTAATTAAGAAGTATACTAAAATAATTCATTTCTTAAATAATAAAAAAAATCGTACCGGTGGCAATGGTTACGGATTCAAATTTGATATGGGGATTCTTCTCGCTGCTAAAAATTTAGTTGTATCTAATTCATCTTTATCACCATTTATTATTCAAATGAGTTATGTTATAAAGAACGTTTATATGCCATCCTTTTATTTAAGAAGTAGAGGGAAAAATCACGCAAGAGAAAATCAAGTATGGTGGACCAACGATTTGAAAGATAAAAAAAAGGAATTTAAAATTAATGATATACAATTTCATGTATTAGATTATGATAAATATGTAGACACTTCTGAACCAATATATAATTATCATGAAAAGAGATTCAAAGATTACCTTATAAATTATAAGAATAATTCTGTTTTTGAACAAACACAAATAGATACAAAAAAAACAATACCTAAAAATATCAAAGAAACAAAGGACATATCTATACCGAAAGAAGAACGTGGTACCAAAATTACATATAAAGATCGCAACATAGCATGCATTATTGCAAGATATAATGAAAATATATCTTGGTCCGATGACATTAAGAAATACCGTATTATTTACAACAAAGGTCCTGCAGATTTAGATATTCCTAATGAAACTGTATATAAATTACAAAATATAGGAAAGGAAGGTGATACTTACTTAAAATATATTATAAATAACTACGATAATTTACCCGAAAATGTTATGTTTTTACAAGGAAACTTATATGATTCTCATCTAAAAGATTGGCATACAAATAAGGAAGATGTTGTATGGGTAATAAATAATATTGAAAAAATTAGCAAGCATAATATAAAATATATAGGTTTGAACAAAACAAGAGGGAATAATGGATGGAACTCTTTTGATAATTTTCTTGATCCGTTTGAATATTATAGATCCCCTCAATTAAAGAAAAATCTCATCTTAACAAAGCATAATTTTCCTTTTATGTTCAAAAAGAAAAATAAAGACGAATGTGATGTCAATATAATATGTAACTATTGTGGTATGTTTTTGGCATCAAAAAGTGCAATACTAGATAAACCAAAAGATTTTTATACTAAATTAAACATCTTATTACTTAAAGATCAAAATTATGGATTTTGTCTAGAAAGATTATGGAAACACATATTTGACCCAAATACAGAAGAAATAATCAACATCGACTATGTTAGAAATTTAATTATATAATCAACTGAAATTACTAAAAATTAACTACTATTTACTTCCATGTTGATTTCAATTTACGATAATGTACATTATATGGAACTGCCCAATACGATTTTAACTTATTCTTATTAATAACTCTATTATAATTATGGTCACTGTGCATAATATATGGTAAATAGGACTCTTTTATTTCTTTTATACATTTAGAATTTATCAAAACAAAATTTGCACCTTTACTTGGACTTGATGGAATAGATCTAATAACACTTTTCCCATTCACATCTTTATTGGGGTTAAATCTTGGGTAACAATCTGATAAAATATCACTATCAAACAAGATATCCCAATCATCATCCATGTCTTTTATATATCTCTCCAAAGCATCCATAACATTACCAAAAAATTCTATATTATCTTCCATGATAACTCCCATTTCACAGTTAGATTCCGAAATATCTTTTATTGCTAAATAATGTTTGTAAGTAACACTCGTTTGACCCTTTGTTGTTTTCTCAGGATTAGTACAAGATTGCTTATGTAACTCATCTGATACATCCTCCTTATTTGGACCTCTTATTATTACCACATTATCCTTATCAATACCATTTGTAATGAATTCTTTCATCATAAAATTATATCTGTCCATGTCACCATTGTGTATTAAATAAAATTTAAAACGATATGACTTTTTTAATGTGGAACTCACTAAATATGCATCTAAATTCAATTTTTTAAGAAGTTCCAAGTTATTCGGGTAATCTTTATAGGCATTGTCAAAATATAAATTTTCATAATCCCTATCAAATATATCCTTTTTTTGTTCAATTCGTTCCTTTAAAAGATTAATATTATTCTTAATGTCTCGACATTTTTTCATGTTGTGATGTGAAAAATCAGATATCTTATTTAATATTTGTTCTTCTCCACCAAAATAACATAGATGCCATCCCATAAAATGCTTTTGAATATGAGGTAAACTTTCTAAAATCTTAAATTCGTCTTTTTCACTAGAAGTATCTACGTTAAAACGTGTCATCCAAGAATATGGAAATATTTTTAATCTTTTTTGTGGTGTCCATTCTAGTTTTCTTGTTAATTTTAAACTATAACAAAAATGTTTTAATCTAGGAACAACTGCAACGTCCTTAGGAAAATTATTTATCAGATTTGTTATCTCTCTTTGCTTATAAATCTCATCTACATCCCCTACAGCTGATACATATGATTCTTTAAACGTACCTAAATTATCACGTATATATTGAATACCAAATTGTCTACTTGCAAATTCTAAACCAAAACCATGTTTTCTGCTTACATCGTTATATACAATTATATGCATTTTATGTTCCCATTTTTTGAATCTTTCTTTATTGTTTGTAACAAATAACTCCTTTTTCTTTCCACTAAATGTTTTAGGTGATTCAATGATTACAAATAAATCAGTAAAAGGATCATGCTCAGTTAGCCTAAATTCTAACATATCCAATTCATTATTCATTAAAAAACAATCGATCAACATTAAAATTTAAAACATAAAAAAATATATGATTTATACTCAATTCACATTACATATAATTCTATCTTAAGCAAAATTTTATATTAAACAAAAAATCTTAAATTTTTATTATAGATGAAGATATGCATTTTGAATTGCGGTTTAAAAAGATGTTATGATGAAGTGAGTACATCATTACATGAAAATTTAATTAATGTACTCCTAAAAGATGGTAATGAAGTTCATTCATTTGTTCACAGTGATAAAAAATTAGATATTTATAACTTAAAAGGAGAAATGATAGGGGATGCCTTATCATATTCTGATACCACGGCAAAAGCCCCAAACTCCTTAATTCAACCTCAGTTTTCTAGATTTAGTGAACTGTATAATGGTACAGTAATACCTTTTATGAAAAAAAATGACATAAAATATGATATTTTTATATGTACACGACCTGATAATTTTTATTTCAAGAATTGTATGATGCAAAAAATTGATGAATGTGATATGAATAAAATAAATGTTAGAATGAGAATTTATCCCGAGAGATTGAGTTTGGAATATCATACTGGAGTACTTGATCTACCGTCGAAATTAAGCGGTGAAGTAATCATTGATGACCAATTTTTTATAATACCAAAAAAAATTGCAAATACGGCCTTTCTAATTAAAAAGGGTGATTTTCCAGTATTAGTAGGAGAAGGATCTAATGAACAATGTATTACAAGATTATGGAATTCACATAATTTAGAATTCAAACCATTGCCTGTAAATATAATGATACATAACTGGAAGTATGACTCACGTAAAGATATATACAAAAGAAGGAAACAAATGGAAGAAAACAATATATAATCTCAATTTAAATAAACTAATCGTAACTTATAAATAATGGTATACGATCCATCTCTCGCAGCACTTGCTAAGTCTTATAATTGTGATAAAATGATTTGCAGAAAATGTTATGCACGATTACCACCAAGAGCTAAAAATTGTAGAAAGAAGAAATGTGGACATACAAATCAAATTCGTATAAAAAAGAAACTTAAGTAATCTGAATCAAATTACATATTCTTTTACACTGAAGTCTCTTCTGATATCAATCATAAGTTCTCAAATTGTGAACATACAAGCTTGGACAACAACTTGCATATAAACAAGTCAATATACTACATCCACTATCATTTGAATATGTATCCGTAGATTCTTTTATTTCTCTAACTTCCCATACAAACCTTTTATACGGGAAAAATTTGGGTACCTGATCAACATACACTATTGTATAACCTTTAGATAATATAGTTTTCTCATAATATTTATACATATTATATCTAAAGGTACACGCTAATTTATCATACTTTTGTATTACTTTAAACCTAAGTATATCTCTACATAATTTTATTTGTTCTTCGTCATGTTTATTACCATATATTTCATAATAATGACCGTCTTGAATCAATACGATAATGTTCTTACCATATTCTTCTCTGTATTTTTCAAATAATCTATAATATTCGTCAATTTTATTAGTCATAGTATATTACTATCATTAATATTTTATAAAAAATATGCGGTGAGTAGGGCTTCATCGTTTCGGGCAACCTTCCAGGACGCTTCCGGGCACGCGGTCTTCGGTCGCCGACTGTACGGTGTCCCTATAGTAGCCCAATCCGTGGTAACCTTTCCTGAACACGTAACCCGGCCGCGAACCGTCATATTCGTCGGCGGGGGAAAAGACCACGCCGCGTGCACGCCAACTGAACATGTCGTTGTGCACGTGGTTCGGCTCCAATTCATCGTCATTGTCCGCTTTAGCTGCCTCGGCATCCTGCACCTTTCGGGCCTTCAGATTGACCATCTGCTGCCGCACGGCCGGCGGCGGCGACCAGGCCGGGTCCTCCAATTCGTCATCCGTTACATTTTCATCACTCGAAAAATCGACATTTGAAGCCTTATCGCCGCATACATGGAAGAATTTCTTTCTTTCTTGCGGCAAGGTATCCCATCTAAGTTCAACGAGTATGTTTTCTCTTTTGTTATTTGATTCTTCATAGTAGGGACGCATTTTCCCAAAACGAGTTACACAGATATTGCTATCAAGTATAGAATATTTCAAAGAATCATCTAAATAATTGGTTACCATAACCCCATTCACTTTTAATTCTCTTTTAGTATCCGAAATGTAACTAAATAATGAATGAACAATTGTATTTGGTTTTCCAAGTCCACGTTCAGAGATCAAGTTTTTTTCGATACGTTCTTGAAGTGAAATACCCCATCCTCCATAACTCTTAGGCATGTACTTAAAACACGTTATGTCAAATTCAATGACACAGTAATACCTTCCTTTGTCAGCTGATTCCCAAATAGCTGAAATAATACCTCTGTAAAATCTATTTACTAAATTTTGCATTAAATGGTCTTTCTCTCTAATCTGGCACCTTCTCTTCTCTTCACGAGCAAACACCTCCGCAAATCTATTTTTTACTACATTTGCCTTCGTGTCCTCAGAGATCTGATTCATAAATAACGAATTCATAATTGTATATGTGCGTTTTAAAACTTAACATAAACTTAACGACTCATACAGATCATTTTTATATTAAGGTGTAACACAGTAACAATGAATAAACATTTATTGATAAAAAATACTATAGATGAATACTACATTTCTGATAAATCTTTTCATTTTATTTAAAGCAGTTTCAACCTTTGCATTAAGACGAAAAGTAGCCATTGTTACTGGAGGAACTCGTGGTATTGGCAAAGGAATTTCTGAATCTCTGGCCAAAAGAGAGTATGATTTGCTATTATCATATAACAGTGATTATGAATCTGCAATTGACACTTGTAAATTTTTGGAGAAAAAATATAATTGTCGTGTTGAACTTTTTTCAGGTGATATTTCCTTAAAATCAACACGGAAAAAAATGTTCAAATTTTATGACCTAAAATTTAAGAATACTCATAATCTTGGTGTTGTAGTTCACAATGCAGGTCAATATGTTGGTATAACATCTGGAAATTCCGAAGGTTTGAAAAAACCTCTTAATAATCTTGCATTTGGAGATGGTTCTTTGATTAATAATGATGAACTCGATATAAGTATTATGAAATTTTATCAAAAAATGTATGGCGATGCTTATATTGATATATGCGAACGTTCTATACCTCGAATGAAAAAAGGTGGGTCTTTAATCGGAATTTCATCACCAGGATGTACAACGCAATTTAATCCTTCACCTGGATATGATATGCCAGGTAGTGGTAAATGTATAATGGAATATGCTATGCGATTATTTGCATTAAGATGTGCTCCTCTTGATATTAATTGTAATATTGTCATCCCAGGTTTTACAAAGACAGATGCATGGGATAGAATGGGTGATTTATATGAAACCACAGGCGATTCTATGGTAGAAAAAATGGCAGAGAAATATTCTCCAAATGGTTCCATGACTACAGAAGAAGTAGGCGAAGGAATCTACTTACTATGCTCTCCTGAAGGTAGACACATAACAGGTATCAGTCTTCCGATTGATAAAGGTGTTCATTTAAAACTTTAATATCAAATGTAAATAACTTTACTACCTTACAGGAAAGAATCTTCTTTGATTTTCTTTTAATTTTTTATTCTCATTTAACAAATCTTCAATTATTCCATTAAGACCATTTATAGTTTTATCTGCAATATTTATAATATCATCTTCACATTTTGATGCGGAAAGTAGTACAGTATCTACATGTTCAATATTTTGAGCCATATTCCAGAACTTGTTAGTAATTAACCCTATTTGCGTATCAAAATTTTTATTGATTTGGTCTTGTCTCTTCTGATTTTTATAGAGAAGCCAATTAATGGCATCTGTCTCATCACCGTTTGCATCTTCTAAGGCTGTGACACATGCATCTCTCTCATAACCAGTTTCATCCATGAGTTCCATGACCTGGGATTCAAACTCAGCCAATTCTCCAAAGTCCTCCTGATCAGATTCGCTACTGCTGGTAACTTTTTCGGAATACATTATTATGTCAATATTTTAGTATAGATTTATAAAAGTTAAATATACAAAATCATTTTTATTAATAATCATTTTTAAGAATTTACCAATTTACATCATATTGGTACATTTCCTGAACAACCTAAACTATTTATACAGATTGAGGAGTAATGAATTTAGTGATAAAAATGATTGCTAAATCTTACAATTAATAAATGTTGTAAACTACTCAATATGAACAATTCAAATCTAGAATATCCCCATACATTGAGCTATAAAACGCTCAATTCTCTTAAATTAAAAGTGCAATCTGGATTTCTAACTCCATCTATTTTGCGGAAATTAGCTGATGAAATGGATTATCAAAAAAAAATAGAAAACTGGGAAAAAAAGATGAATTATTTGCAGTTACCAAGAGAACTCCAGATAAAAATTATGGAATATAACGCCGATCATAGGTATACTTTTAAGTCGACTCTGGAAAGGGTTCCTGCAAAAGGTGCTTTGCGTATAACTAATAATCTATGTGAAAGTTGGTATAAGGTACGTGGATCGACACCCCTCCGTCCCCTAGAATATATTAATATTCATTTACCCGATAAAGAATGTATGTTTTATGCGTTAAATTCGTGTAACTGTTGTACAAGACATCAAATGAATAGACCAGTATTTGGCGAATATCCACTTCATGATACAGACAATCAAGATACATATCGCTGCAAATGTAGATGTAGACAAAATATGAGGAAACTTTCAAGAGCAAGATTTCTTGAAGTTGAGGGATATGAGCCATTAGCACCATGGCAGCAGCTGCAGCAGCAGTTAGGTGCATGAGGTCAACGTCTCTGTTGCATATGATGATTCGTAGTTATCTATCATCCCTAGAAGTATGTATGACCTACATTACGCAGATTGGTCTCATTTGTCCATATCACTAATGCAAATCAAATAAAAAAATTATATTTGGTTTTGATTTTTTTAGTTTTTATGTGTTTTACTTGTTTTTTAGTTTTTATGGGTTTTATTGGTTTATGTATGGGGGTAAGGTTTTCAATCGTATGTCTCATTTCTAGGCGAGTTGCTCGCCTTCGAAGACCTCCACAGATACCCAGCGAGCAGATGAACCCACAGACTCAGGCTTTTCTTCATCACTCTCACTAAGATCACTCGTAATCTCAGTCAGATCTTCATTTTGAGGAGGCGAATTCTTCAACTCGTGCCAGCGTTTCGCAGCATCTTTGCGAAGAGCCTTCATGGTATCTTCAACTCCAGCAGCAAGGCTTTCATCCTTGATGCCCTTGGCAAATTCCTTGAAGGTGTCGACTTCATCCTTAGTCTTCTGATGAGCCGTTTTGTACGGTTCCTTCTCATTTTCAGACAGAGCGAGCCAAGCCTTTTCGGCTTCTCCAAGAGCAATGTTGCCCTTAAGATCAGTCTTGGACTTGAATTCCTCGGTGAAGAACTGCTTGGCCGACTTCGTTCTCGGAGCCTTGATGACCACAGGCTTTACCTTCTTCACCTTCTTCACCTTCTTGGTTTTCTTGGAATCTTCGTAATCAGGGTGCTCCTTCAAGAACTCCTCCTTTGTCTTCTCGAAGTTCTCCGTCGCCTTCTCCAACCAGGGCTTCTTCTCATCATCAGAGAATGTCTTCCACTTAGCAGCAGCCTCCTTCATGGCCTGCTGAGGATTCTCGACCTTACCATCTTCCCCACGAACTTCATCGCGGAAGGCATTGCAGTAAAGCATGTAGCCAGGAATCTTGCGAGGGAATCCATCCTTATTGGTGGCAGGAACACCAGCCTTCTTCGTCTTTAAGCTAGGCATTTCCATGTCCATGACTCTCTGAGCCTGGGGCTTGTTCAAGTCTAGCATCTTGATGATGGCCTTGCGGTCAAACGTAATCAGTTTCTGAACTTTCTGGGAAGCCATACTGATTTGTACGAGTGTGATTGTGTGATTCTCTTTTGGTTTTCTATGTTTTGTGTTATCATCCCACCATAAGAAAAACTTGAGGACCCAGGATCATCATTTTTTTATTCCTATCGCCAAAACGAGCACGTTTCATGCATGTGTACCATGTGTTTTACCATCCGGTATG
>MDTC01095581.1_pt1 | contig 17127 bp, 17 predicted proteins | sample 811181 | NCBI WGS metagenome assembly MDTC01 (sample SAMN05326644, study PRJNA326480) | marine metagenome | isolation source: seawater | place: Pacific Ocean: North | collected 2011 | reverse complement strand
ATCTACCCTTCATTATTCCAATTAAATCCCATGGTTCAATTGTTAGTATTTTGCGGAATAATGATTCGTTCAACAAAGTTGACAAAGTCATTCTCAAGTGCAGGCTTAGCGAATGGACTGTTGCTCCACACGAGTTGAACGCCAGTATTGTTATAGAATAGTTGCACAACGCCCGTCAGCTCTTAGATGTCCTTTTCAATTACCGTAGATGCATACTGTCCCCAGTGTAACCAGAACCATGCAAGCATTGTCCAGTGCATGATGAAAGCTTCATCTTTAGAAATACCAAGCTCTTTAGAAAACATGCCATGTAAAGGACTTGTTCCCAGACCTTTTTCCAATGCTTGCCTAATTTCGGCGTTCGCAATGCTTGCGAGCATTATTTCCCTTACACCGTTGGCGCGATGGAACCGATTGGTGTCAGCTGCTGTCTCTCGAGCCGCTCGAGCCTGTATTCCAAAATATCCGAGAGTAAATACACTGCTAATGCACCAGTTATCTCTCCAATCGCGCTAATCGCCTCCCAATTCATCATATATCTCCCAAAAGTGATTGATTAATTGTCGTATCGGCTCAGCGAGCAAATTTTTAAAACCATGTTACGTACAAGTGGGGCTAGCATATTCCCTTGACTAATTTGTCTCTACGACTACAACTGTGATTTCTTCTCCAAGCAGGATTTTTTCTCAACCATTCTTTGTAACCTCATCCGCTACTGTCGTTTATATTGCTGAGTATCGCTATTCCGTAGCGTGACAGCAGTAACTTTATTTTTCTGTACACTCTTCAATATCCTTTCAGATTCCTGCTTGTTTATATTCATCCGCAGTCGCTCCTATTATCTTGTTTTTATCCATTATTAGTTCCTGTTGTTCACTTCGTGAACCATCTTGCTTCGCACCATGATTACTATTTATAAATTTCTATATGTAATCAGCATCAATACTAGAACCTCCTTTATCCAGATCCTGTAGATGCAACTCACCCATCAGGAGTGAGCTGCAATCATTCGCCTTTATGCTAGTTCCATAGATGCTGTAGTAAGAGACTAAAATCAATTAGCAGGTAGGTTAGCGTTCACCTTTATCTCTTCTCACACATCGATTTCACGATGCCAAACGGATGACATATACACCGCTACAAACATATACGTTCAATGCAGGTAGCGAGTTCGACATTGCCTGGACACTTTGCTTGTTTTTCACATAGCTGGTTTAACGAAAAAACCAGCGGTTTTCTGGAATGATTCAGCGAGGAGCTACTAACCCAATGACTGTAGTTTTCCGCAAAGACACAACCATCTGTTTATGCAGAAATATTTATAAGAATTGGGCGGAAGTGAAGGAGATATTTTGTGACAATTTGTATCTTGTTGTCGGTGTTCTTCCTGCGGTTTCAACACGACAAGGTTTGTCTCGGAGTTTAGGTAAGATTAAGAAGAGAATTCACCGAGTCAGTGATGGAATTTTTCCGTAGAGTTTTATACCTTACCTAAAGACATTTATCGGAAGTTACAATGTTTATCATTTATGCGCATGCTTTTTTTGCTCTATCAGCAATTCCTCTTGGTATAGTAATCTTTTTGACCGAGAAAGGAACAACACAGCACAAAATAATCGAGCGCTTTTGGGTTTTCATTCTGATTGTCGTTTCTTTGTCAGCAGCATTCATACAAACAATTAATTCAGGACAGTATTCCTTAATTCATCTATTTATTCCTTACACCTTAGTATCACTTATTTATTCTATTTGGAGCATCAGAAAGTTCAAGAAGACTAAAATATCGAAGTATAAACGCTCACATAAATATTCAATGATTGGGGTGTATGTTGGAGCGCTTTTGATAGCTGGTGGATTTACACTGATGCCGGGAAGAATATTTCATCAGTTTTTATTTGGCTAGCACATCAGGGAATCTTATCGGGAGTATTTTTAAAGTCAGTGATGGAGTTTTTCCATGATATTAGATGAGAATATTCTTATTCAGGCTACTCGCTGCTATACAAGTCTAGTTCCGATTCCGAATTCATATATTCTTCCGCAGTCGTAAACTTTAAATCCTTCTCAGCAGCATCCTCTTCCTTTTTCTTTGAGATCTCTTTTTCCTGTTCTTCTCGTGCTTTGTTCAAATGTGGTGGCAGCTCGATATTCGCCCAACCTGTTTTGTGCATATCTTTCTCACCTTTATCTTTTTCCATCGCTATTCTTTGACTAACAAGGATTCTGCTCCTATTAAGTCATCAACATAATCTCGAAACTCAGTGATCAGAAAGTTGGTTAGATCGCCATCGAGCCAGGCTTTTCTATAAATCGGGTTTTTGAATAGTGTTACCAGTCTTGAATTTAGGTCTACAAAATCGTTATCTATCGAGCCTAGCTTGAGATTCAAATAAATGTTTTCCTGTTGTCTGATCGTTTGCATTAACCATCCTACATAAAACGACTGTTCTGCTTTAGTTCGATCATCCTTTTCGGAAATTTCGAAAAATTTCTCCGTTCTATCAATATCAATGCATGCATTTCTCCATACTTCCGTAGTTGCATCTGATATTGCTTGCTGCGTAGCCGCTTTGACTGCTTTCGTATTTTGTTTGATTTGATCCGCTAAATATACAATGGTAAGTAGAACAGCTACTTCACCTACAATTTCTCCTATTGCTCCAATTGCTTCCCAATTCATTTTATTTGCTCCAGTGGTAGTTTTATTCGCTTCTTAACACTTAATTATTTTCCCGTCCCTATCCTACAACGACATTTCAACAATCATTTCATTTAAATAATTTCTGAAATTAGGAGCATACGAATCTTCCGCTTGTCGCCCGGCTCATAAGTTAGCTTCAAAACTAATTGACCGTCTCCATAAATTCGTTCTTGCTTTAAACTCATCTGGATCGAAAAGCCCTTTTTGATATTGATAGAATTCGTTTTCCCACATTCTCTGTTGTGAAGCCATAAACAGTGCATACTGAAAACTCTCTGGCGTGCCAATTGGATAAGAATCAGGATCCAATCTCATTTCTGCGATTACTATAGCGAAGTCATTGTTTTCAATAGCTCTCTCGTAGAATGACAATTGATTTTCAACGATTGAATTTCTTGTTTGTGACTGCATCATCTCCGTATTTTGTTGCATCTCTAAACCCAGAAATACGATTGAACCAATCACACCAATATTTGCTATAAGTGAAACAACTTCATTAACTGCTGAAATCTTCATTAGTTCTCCTTTAATTCTGCATTTCTATAACTGAGACATCACTTTCTTTTCCTTCTTCCCTCGTCTTTCGTCTTTGAGTGCGGTATCCATTAGTGTCTCTTCATCCAAGTGATAGTAAGTCGTCCTCGGTTGATGTATAGAGTTTCCGCAAGAATTAGCGATATCACACAAATTACCACCTCCTTTCCATCTCTGTGTTACATAGAAATGTCGTAGAGAATAATAAGTTATATTTCTGTCACTCGTATCAATCTTACAGAAATCTAAAATCTGCTCCTAAAATGCTTTTTTCTTCCTTTCTGACAGTCGTTTACCTTTGTAGTCAGCGAATACCAACTCGTCAGCACCACAATTAATACTGATCTCTTCTGTTCGTCTGAAACAAACCGACTCCCTACAGAATAACCTTCTGTCTTTTCGCACTTTTGATGTTTCTGCTCTCACTTGTAAGAAGACAACTTCTTTCGTTTTCCCGTAATCGTCTGTCTTCCTATAATCTATTATATCTCTCGACTGAAGTTGCTGTAGCTCTCCAGTACGCATACCAGTGTTAGCGAGTCCAAGTATGTAATTTCTGAAGATTTGCCTCTCGTAATACTCTTTGTCATTTCCGCAGTTTTTCTTTGCACAGAATGATCTCATTCCTTTGTAGAGTCTCTCCCACTCTTCTTCAGTGAATGTATCTCTTCTGACATTTGTCTGCAGCTTAACCCTGTCAAGTTTCCTGATCTCTATCCTGTCTGCTGATATATCCGTCAATCCCTCTCTGTGACAGTATTTGATGAACATTCGTATTGTCGAATACTCGCCACTGACAGTAGTCTCCTTAACCGATGAATCCCCGTCTTTTCTCCAATTGAAGTAGCCGAGAAATGTTCCCGTGTGTATATCGCCTACTTTCATATCTCTATGTAGATAACGCAGCATATGTTGAATATGCGTATTGATTGTCACATGTCTCGTTCTAACAATAGTTCCTGACTTTATATCCTCGTATTTCCAGTCAAGAAATCTCTTAGAAACTGTCGTGACATCATCTGAGAATATCTTCTTGCCAGAGTTCACCGGTGACATGATGTTTATATACTCTTCTTTTCCCTTAGAGAGAGCAGTATCCAGATGCTTAGTTCTTAAACTTTTCCTATAAAGTTTCTTCTCTTCTTTAACCCATACATGCAACTGATAAACATCCCCGTTTTGATTTGTTCTCAGTACTTTGCAGTCGCCATCAAACAACTCGTGTGACTCAGTCTTCCAGCTGCTTTCTGTCTTACTCATTATGAATACTCTTAAAATTCAACCAAAAAAAAACACCAATGTCGTGAAACATCAGTGCTTTCTGATTCAACCCTATACTGCTGATGTTTTTTGTGTTTTTCAGTAACTACAGTTTTTATGTAGTTAGAATGTAGTTAGTGGTCCTAACCTACTGAAAAATCACACTCAGAAAGTACAGTATGTAGTAACTATGTAGCCAAATTACTTTATAATACCTATATTAAACAATAGCCTACAAAATAGTACCTATCGTCTTTCAGCGGCATCGGAATGCCATGCAGCGGCGAGTGACGCCCGCTGCGCGCTCTTTCTTCATCGAGTGCGCGCTTGCTCAAGCGCGCTCGGATTTAAAGTCAGCACTGCATTGATCGCGGGTCCCTGTTGCTCGTAGGCTTCGATATGATTAAGAAACATCTCAACCAACGCCACCGAATTCAGCTCACCGGCATCAATGGCGGCATTTACTTCCTCGATTATGACTTCGGTAAGTTCGACCTCTGCAGCGAGTGTTACCGCAGAAGCAAAACAGAAAGTCGCGAGCAGGCAAACCTGCCGCCACGGGGCGTCACGGCAAGGTTTAATTAACATTGCGTTCGCCTTCCTTCCAATAGGCCTTTCTCAGTTCAGTTTTCAAAATTTTTCCTGCACCCGACAGCGGCAGTGGCTCGCTTTGAAACGATACAGAGCGTGGACACTTAAAACTAGCGATCAGTGACTTGCAGTGTTCAATCAACTCCGCCTCGTCACTTGTTGCGTCTTCTTTCAATACTACGATAGCGTGGACTGATTCGCCCCACTTCTCATGAGGGATGCCAATTACCGCACATTGGCTCACGGCTTCGTGCTGGTAGAGGGCGTTCTCCACTTCGGCAGAATAGACATTCTCTCCGCCCGAGATGATCATGTCCTTGACCCGGTCGACGATGAAGACAAAGCCCTCGTCATCCATGTAACCACCGTCCCCTGTATGCAGCCAGCCGTCAATAATGGTGTTGGCAGTTTGTTCCTCCATGTTGCGATAGCCCTTCATGATGTTAGGGCCACGCATACAGACTTCGCCCACTATCCCATAGTCAACGCGCTGGTTGTTCTCGTCCATGATGCAGACTTCAATGCCCGGCAGGGCCTGGCCGGCCGACTTCATTTTGCCTGCTAATGGGCCTTCGAAAGTGTGGCGTTCCGGCAGCAGGGCGGTGATTGCCGGAGCAGCTTCAGTCTGGCCGTAGACCTGGTAGAACTGCACCTTGGGCATAACCTTAAGCGCTTGCTGAATGACGGCTTCCGGCATGGGTGAGGCGCCATACCAGACGCTTTCCAGTGCTTCTAGATCGTAGTCGCCAATCGTGGGTTGGTGAACCACCATGTTGATCATGGTTGGCACCAACAGCATGCGCTGAATTTTATGGTCTTGAACGCCCTTCAGTGTAGCCAGGGGATCAAAGGCTGGCTGAAAATAATTGGAACAGCATAACGCTGAAGCCATCATGCATACGAAGGCATCCGCTATGTGAAACATAGGTGCCACGTGTAATATTCTATCGCTTTGCTGAACACCTACCATGGAAACCGCTTGTAGCGCATTAACCACCAGATTGGTGTGGGTCAGCATGACACCCTTGGAGCGGCCCGTGGTGCCGCCAGTATAGAACAGCCCGGCGATATCTTCGTTGCAGCGACCGGTATCGGCAACAGGCTCAGCGTCGATCAGCTCGACATAAGGGATATACCCATCAGGGGTCTCGCCGTTATCAACGAAAACAAAGTGCTTTACGTGTGCCAGTCGGTCCTTGATCTGCGCCACCAGTGGGGCGAAGGTGGTATCGACAAACAAGATGCTGGCTTCCGAATCATTCAGCCAGTATTCCACCTCCGGGCCCGCCAGGCGGGTGTTAATGGGCTGGAAGATTCCTCCGGCCCATGGCACGCCGTACATGAATTCGAAATAACGATCACTATTGAGGGCCAGAATGGCGGCGCAATCGCCGTTGCCGAAGCCAAGCCGCTGCATTCCACCGGCGAAGCAGGCAATTTTGTGCACAAACTCATGCCATGTCTGTTTGCGATCACCGTCAACGGTGGCCAGTACTTTGGGTTGATTCTGCGCAGCTCGGCGCACCATCTGTGTGGTTGAAAACATTTAGTTGTCCCCGGATTATTTTCAATTGCTATTAAAGGGAAGCTGGCGCCAGTGCACGGCCTGAGCAAACTGATTCTTGAGTCTGCAGCTCTGCACCCGCCCTAGCATCGAGACTGTGTAGTCAAGCCGTGTCTTGCTCTCAGCCAGCAGGTTCCGATATTAAATCACAGCGGCTAAAGTACAAGAGTTAGTTAAGGGTGTCTGGTTGGCCTGCTCAAGTGCTGATGCACTCTAGCGTTTCGGAGGAATAGAGTAGGTCCCCACGGCGTGGGCCACCGGTGCCTCATCTCCGTCGGAGTAGATAGACACCTCTCCTACCGCTAGAGACCTTCCAAGCTTCAGCAGCTTACATTCTGCCAGAATATCCGCGTTCGCTACGGGTTTGCGCAGGAAATTGAAATTGAGGCTGGTGGTGACGGCCAGTGCGACAAAGCCAATTTGCCGCAGCAGGGCGACATAGATTGCCGTGTCGGCGAGTGTCATCATGGTTGGGCCTGAGACCGTACCACCGGGCCGTAAGTCGCGCTCTTCTACCCGGTGGCGCACGATAATGCTGTCTGTGGTGAAGTCTTCAATCTCATAACGGGCCTGTGGGAACTCGCTCTTGAACCAGGCGATCATTTCTTCTTTGCTGACCATAATAAAATACAGCTCTCTAGTGTGTTTGTGTGATCTTTAGGATTGTGAAATTGGTTTGGCGGGAAAGCGGTTATCAAAGCGCTTGAGAATCGTCGGCAAATAGAGCAAATCCAGCACGAGGGCTAGCACCACAATAGGCACCAGCAGTTTGGCGGACTGCTGAAAATAGATGGTGTTGGCAAATATAAGGATCGTCGTACCCAGCGCAAGGACAAGCGTGGTAACTGTGAGTGCTGGGCCTGCCACTCTTATAGAGTGGGCAACGGCTTCTGTCTGGATTGCGCCAGTGCGACGACCCTCGAGATAGTGACTCAGTATATGCACGGTATCGTCCACTACCAGACCAATGCTGATGCTGAACAGCATCATGACGAAAGGATCTAGCTGGCCCACAAACAGTGCCCAGAATCCGAACACCATGGTGGCAGGCAATAGATTGGGCAGCACACTTAGGATGCCAAAATAAAGGCTGCCGAGGCCAAATATCAGGGTTAAGGTGATCAGCATCAGGCTGACAGAATAGCCCTGCAGTAGTTCCGTGGTAACCAATTCATCCATTCTGGAAAACACGAGCAGGCCGCTGCCGTGAATCAGAGTGGCATCACTGAATTCCTCTGAAAATCGCTGTGTGATCTCGAGATCCATGTCGAGCAATTCCTGATTGGAGATTTGGGTGGCGTTGACGAATACTGTGATGGCGGAGAAGTCATCATTAATGAATCCGCTCATGGGAAATTCTTTGCTGTCTACCAGTGCGAAGGCGTCAAGATAATTTTCTACTGTGCTCTCTTCATCAGGCAGGAAATAGTACTCCGGGTCCTGGTCGTTGATGAACTGGTTAATCGTTTTGAGCACATCGTTGAGACTGCCGACGGATTCAATGCTCGGTAAGCTGGTCATCCAGTTCGTGAACGCTTCCACTTTGCGCAGGAACTCGATATTTACCACACCGTTTTCTACCGGTGTTTTTATCGCGTAGGTCAGGGCCGGGCCGCGATTCATATTCTCAGCAACCTTGTCGTAATACTCGCGAATCTCGTCATCATTTGCGATGAAGTCCAGACGATTAAAGTCAGTTTCATTAAGCGGCAGCAACACTGCGGTGAATACTGCCAGTGCCGTGCAACCGAGGAAAATGGGTTTATCCCAAGAATGGGTAAAGCTTATCACCCGTTCTAGCCCATTCTGAAGAAAGTGAAAACTCTCAGTCTCAGTTTTGCCGGCAAGTCGCGAGAACCACACCATTAATGCAGGTAGCAGCGTAAAGGTGAGGCTGTAGGCAAAGACGATACCGATAGCCACGATCCGACCAAAATCCTGAATTGCAGGTGATGAGGTCATGTTGAGAGAGGAAAATCCTATTGCCGTGGTTACAGCGGCCAGCGATATTGGCTGGAAATTATAGGCCAGGCTGTGGCGCATGGCCTGCAGGTGATCCATGCCCGATGCGAGCGCTTGTTTATAGATAGAGATAATGTGGACGCTGTTGGCTACAGCGATGATGATCACCACCAGCGGTGCAATCACCGAAATGCTGTTAAAGGAAAATCCGAAGTAGTTCACAGTGCCAATCGTGCAGATCGTCGTAAATAAGACATGGATCAGGATGCTTGCACCCAGGGTAATGGAGCGGAAGCAATAGCAGATCACCAGCACGCAAATAATTATTACGATGGGCAGCAGGCTGGTGAGATCCTTAATCATGGCGGACTGGCTGCTTTGTTCCAGAATGAAGTCAGAGCCGACGTACAGCTCAACATCGGGATGGCGAGCCCGGATATCATCCCTGAGCTGCTTGATCGCAGTTGCGATCTCCATGCGCTGGTCAATACCGGCATCGCGGGCATTCAGGGACAGGTTTCCAAAAGTCAGACTGGCGTTCTTTGCCAGCAAATTATTGGTTAGCAGGCGATCCTGTATGGCCGTTTCGGCTAGCGCGCTGAGTTCAGTCTCTGAATATTCGTTGATGCGTTTGGCGAACAGGCGGCGCTGAGTTTCAGGTGAGACCCAATTAATGATAGTGGACAGGTAGTCGGCCAGAGGGACAACCTCATAGCTCTCTCGCAGGTCTTCAATCGCTTGCAGGATTGCGGTCTCGAAAATGGTGCCACCTTCGGGGGCCACAAAGATGAACGCCGCTTCCGTTGGAATCGGAAATTCGTCATCCATGATTTCCAGTTCGTCCAGATAAGGGTCGCTTTCCGTCAGCAAGGCGTTGAAAGTGCCGTCGAAACTGGTCAACAGTATGCCGGTTGCCAGCATGACCATCATCAGGCCACTGGCCGTAAACAACGCCAAGCGACGCCCAACACAAAGGGTCGCAACGCGATTGGCAAGGGCTGATAAGTCCAGTTTCATCTGGCTCCTACGATGATGTTCACTAATACGTTCACTTGAAGCGTGCGCTATACCCTGCGGCAGTGAGACATCCAGCTGGTCACACCGATTCCTCGATACTTTTGTTTGTGCAGCACGAAATAGAACTTGCGCTGCCAGTGTCGCTGCGGCGCCGCCAATGGTACCAGTGTTTCCCTTTTAAAAGCCTCTTCCAGAGTAAGCCTGGACAAACAACCAATGCCCAGACCTGCTTCTACAGCCCGTTTGATACCTTCAGTATGCTGCAGCTCCAGTCTCAGTTTTAGATTAGGCAGGATGCCGGTCATGGCGCGATCAAAGGCCTGGCGGGTGCCTGATCCAGGCTCGCGGACAATCCAGCTCGCCTCCAGCAGCTCTGCTTCGCTGATGGATTTCTTACCTGCCAGTGGGTGATCCGGGGCAGTGAACAGTGCGAGTTCATCATCGCGCCAATAGATCATCTCCAGATCCGGGTCCTGCAACTCGCCTTCGATAAGGCCTATGTCCAGCTCAAAATTGCGTACTTTGTGAGCGATGGATGCCGTGTTTTCCACAGTGAGTTTCACCTGGGCTTCCGGATGCTCCGCCATGAAATCCGCCAGGATGCCGATGCCAAGATAGTTGCCAATGGTCAAGGTAGCCCCGACTTTTAATTCACCCACCTCAGTATGCGCGAGCAGACTGTTTTCCAACTCTGACGCCTCAGATAACAGGGCCGCGGCGCGACGGCGCAGGGCGCTGCCTGCTTCATTGAGCTGAAGACGCTTACCGATCCGATCGAACAACTGTAGTTCGAAGCGTTGCTCTAATTCTTTCAAGGCGGTACTGGCGGCAGATTGAGACATTGAGAGTTCCCTGGCGGCGACACTGACATTCTCGTGATTGGCGACCGCCAGAAAAACTTCGAGCTGTTTTAGAGAAAAGTGCATTGGGCTGAACTTGTATTAAATAGCCGGCTTATATCTAATAAATAGATTAATTATATTAATATAATTAATTTTACAGATATATCGTCCGCCGTTAAACTTCTACCTGGCAAAATATAGGAGAAGTCTGCTGTGGCGGCCTTATCTACTCAAAATGTAACCGACGTCCATCATTGGAATGACTCGCTGTTCAGCTTCAAGACCACCCGAGATCGTTCGCTGCGGTTTGAAAATGGGCATTTCGTGATGCTGGGTATGGAGGTTGAAGGCAAACCCCTGATGCGGGCCTACAGCATCGCCAGTCCCAACTATGATGAGGAGCTAGAGTTTTTTAGCATTAAGGTGCCAGACGGCCCCCTTACTTCCCGCCTTCAGAACATCCAGGTTGGAGATCAACTGTTGGTAAGCAGCAAGCCTACCGGCACCCTGGTGGCGGATCATTTGCTGCCTGGTCGCAATCTTTTCCTGATTAGCACTGGCACCGGGTTGGCTCCATTCATCAGCATTGTTCAGGATCCGGAAATCTATGAGCGCTTTGACCGCGTCATTCTGACCCACGGTGTGCGCTATGAAAGCGAGCTTGCCTACCAGGATTTCATCCTCGAGCAATTGCCTGAAAATGAATTCTTCGGGCAAACCATTCGCGAGAAACTAGCCTACTATCCGACGGTCACGCGGGACCCCTATAAGAATCAAGGTCGACTTACAGACTTAATGACAAGTGGCCGATTGTTTTCTGACCTGGGCCTGCCGACCGCAGAAGCTGAGCATGATCGTTTCATGATCTGCGGCAGCCCAAGCATGCTCGAGGATTCTTGCACTATTCTGGATGGCTGGAATTTTAAGGAATCCCGGCAAGGTATCAAGGCGCAGTACGTGATTGAACGTGCCTTCGTTGAATAGTTTGAAGTCAGTTTAGCCAGTGCAGACAGATTGTTTCGAAATCCTGGTGAACGCGACTCGAGCGCACGGGCAAGCGCATCCAGCAAATCGAGGTCGTCGTCCACTTAGTAGACGGGTGATTCATCTTGACTGGTAACCAATGCGTTGGGACCTAAAATAACTTTTTTGACCTGTGAAACGAAGCACGAGACCAGTCTGCTCTGCACTACGAAATACCCAGATTATTTAAGTTATTTGACTCTGACTAACTTGGGCGCTGCAAAATGATTCATTACTTTAATGACGTAACTGGAGTCTGAGTCACTTAACAGCGAGCGATTTATTTTACACTCTACACAAAAAGGGAGGCCACGCCTCCCTTTATTGTTGCCTGATTTCTCTTACTCACCAGATTTTAATCAGGTATCGAAGATTGCGACTAGGCAACCCTTGGAATCGGGAATGTCGTCCATATTAACCACACCACCTGCCATGACGGTATTTAGTGCATCTTTCAGGTAGTGTTGGCTTGCCTCATTGCGTTGCGCCTCATACCCCAACTGGTCGTTAATTGGGCCTCGGAACAGCACCTCCTGAGTGCGCGGATTGACTACGAAAACCTCGGCTGTTCGCTCCACGCCCAGCGCCTTGGCGAGTCGCTGGCCCTCGTCTTTCATGATGGGGAAATCGATGCCAAATTCATCCGACTCTTTCGCAATGCGGGGCAGGTTGTCCTGAATATTTGAGTTGAACATAGTGAATCCGATGTTCTTATCTGCGTACTCGTCCCTTACCGCTCGGTAGTTGGGTAGGGCAATGCGGGCGATTGGGCAGCCAACGCCCTGTACGTAGAACACCACGTAGTCATATTGCTCATAGGTTGCAAGGGTGTGGGTTTCGCCGTGCTGGTCGGTCAGCGCAAACTCTGGAATCGTGCGCAGCCACTCGTCTGCAAGCGCGGCAGCCGAGAACGTGAGGACAACGATTGTGAGGATTAATCTGCTTGGTAAATTCATTTCTAACTCCGGGACGTCTGTCTCTTCGGTCCTTATCTAGCACTTTCTTAGCTTTTCTTGCCTTCTTTAATTTTCCTAATCTTCTGCGTCCTCTGTGACCTATACCTTGACCTTGATCACACATAATGACCTGTCACCGGTTTCAGATCGAGACTAGTAATGGCGCAAATTAACGGCTTCATTGCCAAGGCTGTCATTAGCATTCCTATCTCAAGCTCGAGGACTACCCTGGGGCAGAGCTTATCTCTCAAAGTTACCAATGATATTAGCAATTTTAGCCAGATGCGCCCAGTTCGGCTCGTGTCAAAATAACAGATTGTTGCAGGTCTGCGAGGTCAGTTTGGGTCTCTTCTCGCAATTATTTTATGCCGAGAAAACAATTGCTTAACCTCCTTTTAAGCGCATTCCAAGTTTCAGTAACCGATCCAGGGAGCACTTTACAGCAACCCGTCACCCGCTAGTCCGAATTTGAGCCTGCGGGGCAATCGAGATAAGCTCGCTAGGCCGGGTCTTCTGGCTGGCTCCAGACACTCACCTCGATCCCGTTTCTCGTCTTTAAAGTTCAACATAGTTCATCGATAAGTGCTGTGAAAACGCGTATAGTCACAGCCCAATTTGAGTAGCGCACAGTAAAAATGTTGTCTTCGATAACCAAGCTTTATAGCGACGTAGTATTCGAAAAGCCCCGACTCGTCATCGCAGGACTGCTGGTCGTTGTGGCCTTTTTCGCATGGTATGCTCAGTACTTTCGTCTGGATGCCTCCGCTGATTCCCTACTGCTGGAAAATGATCCAGATCTGGAGTTTTCCCGGGAAATCAATAATCGCTATGGCACCAGCGATTCTGTAACCGTAGCCTATACCCCTGACGGAGATCTGTTTGACCCAGCCGAGTTGGAGATCCTGACGCGATTGCGCGAGGACCTGCTGAGCATAGAGCGGGTCGAATCTGTGGATAGCATTCTCAACGTGCCAATATTCGGCGACACGCCGCTCACAGGAATCTCTGAAGACTATCTGACACTGCTAGATCCAGAAACAGACCTGGCAGCGGCGCGGGAAGAGATCATTTCCAGCCCGATATTCCGGAATGCCCTGCTGAGCCCGGATGGAGAAACAGCCGGCATTCAGCTTGGCTTCGCAACTGATGAGACAGCGCGTTCCTTGGTCAATCGTCGCACTGAACTTCGCGGGCTGGCGCGGGGCGGTGAGATTACGCCAGAGCAGCAGGCGGAACTGATTACGGTTGAGGAGGAATACGCCGTCTATAGCGTGCAGGCTGCTGATCGGCAACATGAAATGATCGGGGAAATTCGGGCAACCCTCGACCAGTATCGAGACGGAGCAGAGATCTATTTGGGCGGCGCGCCCATGATCGCCGATGACCTTGTGACCTTTGTGCAAGGCGACCTTAGCACCTTCAGCAGTGCCGTTGTTCTGCTCATTATATTTGCACTCGGCCTGATATTCAGAAAAGTGCGTTGGGTTGCCATACCGCTGATATGCTGCGCCGTAGCCGGCACCATCATGGTGGGCGTGCTGGGAGTGATGGATTGGCGTGTTACCGTAGTGTCATCTAATTTCATCTCTCTGCTTTTGATAATCACTATTTCCCTGACCGTACATCTGACCGTGCGATATCGAGAATTGAGGGCGACCCGGCACTTTAGCGATCACGATAAATTGCTTCGCCATGCAGTACTGTCAATGTTCCGGCCTTGCCTCTATACGGCTTTAACAACAGCAGTAGCGTTTGGGTCATTGATCGTCAGCGGCCTCCTGCCTATCATAACCTTTGGCTGGATGATGATGATGGGTGTGGTGACCGCGCTGATTGTTGCCTTCACGCTTTTTCCATCCATAATGAGTCTGTTGAAAAAGGATGATAGTCAGATCAGCGCGAATCTGCGACTTAACCTGACTGATTTCCTGGCGCGAGCCACAGATAAACTAAAAATCAATGTTCTGGTGCTATACGGTTTAATTTTGCTGTTCAGCTTGATTGGCCTGAGCAAGCTGCGGGTAGAAAACAGTTTTATCGACTACTTTCGTGAGAGTACTGAAATTTACCAAGGTATGAGTCTGTTCGATGAAAAACTCGGCGGAACCTTGTCTTTCGATGTGGTAGTTAATCTGCCTGAGGCCGATGATGACTTTGATGACGGCTTCGATGATGGGCTTGGAGACGGTTTTGGTGACAGTGATGCCAATAGCGACGCCTACTGGTTCACTGCTCCCAAAATGGAGCATATACAGGCTATTCACGAGTATCTTGACGCCGATCTACAGACCGGCAAGGTCTTGTCTTTCGGTGCTATTGTGCAACTTGCCGAGGCGCTGAACGGTAACCAGGAGGTTGATGGTTTTCTGTGGGCGATTCTTTACAACCGCATTCCTGAGGCCTTGAAGGATACGGTGCTTAATCCTTTTATCTCAGTGTCAGACAATCAAACCCGCTTTAACGTGCGGGTGATTGAATCGGCACCTGATCTGAATCGTAACGAACTGTTGCAGCGAATTGAGCGCGGCGTTGAAGAAGAGTTCGGCTTTGCAGAAGAGGATGTGCGGATAACTGGCATTCTGGTGATGTACAACAATGTGCTTCAAAGTCTGTTCCAGTCGCAAATTTTGACTCTCGGCGTCGTCATGCTGGCAATCATGTTGATGTTTCTTACCCTGTTTCGCTCAATCTCCATCGCGGTGCTGTGTATTATACCCAACGCCATTGCTGCCGCATTCGTGCTTGGCATCATGGGCTGGTTAAATATCCCATTGGATATCATGACCATCACAATCGCGGCAATTTCTGTGGGTATTGGCGTGGATAATACGATTCATTACATGCACCGTTTCAAGCGCGAGTTTCCACGCTTTGGCAACTATCGACAGACCATGTTTTTCTGTCACAACAGCATTGGGCGCGCCATGTATTTCACATCGATGACGATCGTGGCAGGTTTCTCTATACTGGCCTTGTCCAATTTTATTCCTACGATTGTTTTTGGCCTGTTGACCAGTCTGGCGATGCTGGTCGCGCTCACAGGTTCACTGACCCTGTTGCCGCAGTTACTCATAACTTTTAAGCCGCTAGGAATTGAGACTCATACCAGCAGTTAGAAACGCCCTTTATTGAATCACCGGGGGATTCTGTTTAATCTGCGTGCCAATACGGCGGCTGCCAGACGCGCAATAGTCGAGGTGAGCGGAGTAATCAAAAATGCGGGGAATTCAGCGCAAAGGACTTTCCAGTCTTGCTGGCATCTTATTTTGCAGCACACTGCTGCTAAGTGCCTGTTCAGAGACCGAGCCCGACGTGAGCATGAGCCTGCTTGAGGTCTACATGACTGACCAGTCAGCGATTGAACGGGGTTACAGCATTTTCGTTGGAAGCTGCGCAAACTATTGTCACGGCGATGAACCGGAACAAGGTGAGGACGTCAATTTATTCGATTGTCAATCGAGCTACGGCGGCAGCAGCGAAGACATTTTTAGAATTGTCACTACAGGTATCCCAGGCACGCGCATGGTCGGGTTTGGAAATAACTTTCCAGAGGGGCAAAACGATTTATGGAAGCTGATTGCTTACATCAGAACCCAGCAATCAGATTGCCCGCCAGCTGTCACAGAAGTAATTGATGAAGAGCTAGTAAATTAGAGAGGAACTAATGCATGCACAGTTACCAGGACGAACACTCCAAGGACAACAAGAACCCCTCGCGTTCGGGGTTTATGGATGAGAAGCTGTTCAAATCCAGATCGATCACGATTTTCGGAAATATTGACGATAAACTGGCGCGCTCTGTAACTGAGCGTTTGCTGGCGCTCGCGGTAGATGGAGACGAGCCTATTTCTCTTTACATTAGCTCGCCCGGTGGCCATGTGGAGTCCGGTGATGTCATCTATGACATGATTAAATTTATTAAACCGGAAGTCAGGGTAATTGGGACGGGCTGGGTTGCCAGCGCTGCCACAACTATTTTTCTGGCAGCCAAAAAGGAAAACCGGTTTTCACTCCCTAATACACGATACCTGGTTCACCAGCCGCTTGGCGGAGCAAGAGGTGACGCGACTGATATCGCGATTCAGGCCGAGCAGATAGTTAAGATGCGCGCGCGCATTAACCAACTCATTGCCGACGAGACTGGACAAGCCCTGGATCGCGTTGCCAAAGACACAGACAGGGATTACTGGATGACCGTCGAAGAGGCCATTGAATATGGCATCGTTGGCAAGGTCATTAAATCGATCAGCGAGATCTAGTTATCAACGCTCAGTTGATCTGATGTCAGCGCCGGGCTGTTAACTTTTCTGAAGACAGCCTGGCGATCCTTCGACAGGACACATACCACCATGAAGTCGGGCTGGCAGCTCGCTGCGAATAACACCGCGGTGTCCGCATTGATCAACTCGGCCTGAATGATGCCGGAGGCGCCCGCGTAAATGACCTTGACTTTGGCAACATTGCCGTCGATTTCACCATCCTCGTTATTCCAGACTTGGCCCATAGATTCGAGCTGACTGACTTTCAGGACACCGTCTTCAACTTTGACCCCAATCCGGAATAGCGTGCCTTCTGCCAGCCATTCTCCGTCCCAGTCTGTCTGGTTTAACTGCTGAGCGCTGGCCGCAAATGGCAAGCAGCAAACGATCAGTGCAATTAGTCGGGTTTGTATTGTGT
>MDTC01049151.1_pt1 | contig 17128 bp, 15 predicted proteins | sample 811181 | NCBI WGS metagenome assembly MDTC01 (sample SAMN05326644, study PRJNA326480) | marine metagenome | isolation source: seawater | place: Pacific Ocean: North | collected 2011 | reverse complement strand
TACTTTATGTTTTGTAGAAAAGGGGCTTGAGAGATAATCCTTAAGGATCGCACGTTTGCGAAGGAGGAGCTTCGAATTGGGTACGAGAAAGCAACCATATCGAAGGCTGGATGAGAGGAAGAAGTTTGGAAGGAAAACTAAAAATGATTGAGAAAGGGATTTGTAGGTATTAGCACGAAGGGACAATTTCGTACAAAAAAACCGTAAATAATTTTAAGTAAATTTTAAATGATTCATTTTCATGTACTTATGAAATATATTTTTTCACAAAAAGTGAGTGCCAAAGTATGAGGCTGAATTCCCATTTGAACTTATCTCATGCTTTGGGTCGGAGTATGATGGAAAGACCCAAAACGAAGAAAGCGTTGGGCTATCAAACCGTTGAAAGAAAACGATGAGAGAAAGAAGCGGGGAGGGGGCGCTCAAATCCAAATTGTAAGGGAGTTTGGAAAACTTAGAGGGTTTCTTCCTTTTCAGGAACGATGTAGATGGAATCGCCGGGACGCAAAACGTTGGGTTCCCCAAAGCGAGGCAGTATATAGGCAAGCAAATATCCATCGCGTGAACTTTGCACACGAATTCTCGCAGCTTCGTTTTTGTCCTTCCAAATGGTGAAGACGGTTCCGGGTACGACACCACGTTCCTTGCCTACCGGCAACAGGAGCATGCCCGAACTACTGTCGATTCTGGCGATCGTGGAAGGAGCCCCGATTTCCGGTATGACCTTCATTTGGGAAGCGGCGATGACTTGGGCCTCCGAAACGACCGGAGGGCCAGCCTTTTTGATCATGAAGGGATTCACTTCGTCATTGTACTGCTCTTCGGCGACTTCACCGCCTTTTTGTTTGGCGATCATTTCATCAATTCCTCTTTTGTATCCGGAGGCATCCGCCAAACGAATTTCTTCGTTCTTTTCCTGAATGGCCAATTTATGCTCTTCCAAAAGAGCGTCTCGCTCTGCTTCAAAAGTTTTCTTTTGGTTAATTTTGTCCTGTTCGAGGGTGGCAACCCGGTCATTCAAAACACCAATCTGCTGCTCGGCCGCCTCCTGCTCCGCTTTTCTTTCCTTTTTCTCAAGTGCCAAATCGGCCTCCACTCCTTTCAATTTAAGCGTAAGATCCGCCACTTGGTCCTCTAGGTTTTCCTTGAGTTCCTTCTCTTTTGCAAAGAGATTTTGGTATTCCCTTAGTTCCACGTCGCGAGCCACCAGCATTCCCCGAAGTTTTGTGATCTCCGCAAATTTGTCATGTCGGTCGCGATAAAACATCCCAATCACCGTCCTCAGGCGATTTGCTCGAGAAACCCCCTTCACAATCGTGCCATCCTCCAATTTGACGTCATGCTTGGGGAATTTGCTCTCGTCTTCGAAGGGATCGCTCAAGCCCGTGGGAGCTTCCAATTTTACGGATGGGTTGGGTTTCCATCTTTTGGACACGGAATCCCATATCATGGCCTCGGCGCCAAATTCCAGAGCCAAATTATCCAAACTGTCACGATAGTCGGGATTACGCAGGATCGCATCCTCAGAAGTACGCAATTCGTTCATGCTCAACTCCAAAGGATTCTCATCGTCCTGACCGATTTGCTCATTGGCATCGAATACGTCGTTGAACGCTGTTTTTTTCGAAGCAACGTCTTTCCATTGCGCTTCCTTTTCCGATTGCAGAATGGTGTAGGCATCGGAGACCACTTCATCCAATAGGGCGTGGGTCTGATTGGTCCCGGTATCCAACTGCAACCACAGAAAAGCGGCCAAACCCAGAACGGAAAATAAACTTAAAAGACGGAAAATAACTGCGAGGGCGTTCATAGGCAAAAATCAGGTGGGCTGGTTATTGAGTAATCGTTCAAAACTAAGATTCAAGTCACTCTGCATAGCGTATGAGCCAGGAACAGGTTGAAACTGAAAATAAGGAAAGAAAAATTCTCATTAATGAAGTTCTAGTAACAAAGACAAAACCACCCACATTTTCCGCATGCCCAGACCAAGAAGCAAGAGAATTTTATACAAATCAATCGGCCACCGCCCACATTTTGTTAGATTTTGTTTTTATTTTAATACGAATCACACTCCAATCGAGTAAAAGAACCCGTGAATGGGAAAAATCCGAACGTAGGGAATCATCGACGGTTGCATCCGCAAGAGGAAAAGAAATCAAAAAAATCCACCCATCGGCGAATTGCCGAATTGAAAGGATTAAGGGATTTGCCGTAGAAGCTTGGTCAGTACGTTTCCTGGTCCACATTCCACAAACTCCGAAACTCCGGAACTGCGCAAATTGGTGATGATTTCAGTCCAACGAACCGGTCTTCTCATCTGCAATACCAACTTTTCGGCAATTTCCTCGGAATTTTCGTAAGCGAGGGCATGAACGTTCGAATAAACCGGAAAAGTGGGTGCGGAAAAGGAAAATCCCCTAATAAACTCTGCAAATTCAAGGGAAGGCTCCTTCATCATCTGCGAGTGAAAAGCTCCGCTAACTTTGAGAGGTACGACCAGTTTTGCTCCAGCGTCCTTGAGCAAAGGAATCGCCGAATCCACTTCAGAGGCAGGTCCGGACACAACGATTTGTCCGGGAGAGTTGAAATTGGCCAAATCCACTCGGGTGAGATCATTCGAAGCGAGCGTATCCTGAATTTTCTCAGCATCCAGAGCAATTACCGCAGCCATGCCTCCACCCGAGACTTTCGCCATGATCTCTCCCCTTTTTGCGACCATTCTCAAACCATCCGCAAAGGAAAAGCATTCGGAAATAGCCAGTGCTGCAAATTCACCGACCGAATGTCCGGCTGCAACCGATGGTTCTTTACCATCGGCAATTTTAGAAAGAGCGGAGAGGTAGGAGACAAGATAAAGAGCAGGTTGAGTGAACTGGGTTTGTCCGAGGCGGTCTTCCGGACCATCCAGGCAAAGCCCTGAAATGGAATAGCCTAAAATGTCACTGGATTCATCCACCCAATTAGGAAAGCGGTCAAATAACTCGGATCCCATTCCGACGCGTTGGGAACCTTGACCGGGAAAAAGAAAGGCAAGACTCATATCCGTTTTAGAGAGTTTTAGAAATTGCGATGAGGACGGATCTTGAAATAGGATTCATTTCTTTGCAATGGACGAAAGTGAATAAAATGCAAGAACATCTCATTATAGACGGCAACAATGCCTTGCATGCGATTCCCGAACTCAAAAGGGAAATGGGGCGGGACCGGAACCAAGCTCGAGACAGTCTGCTCCGGCTATTGGAACCGCTCCAATCGTTTGAAGGATGTATGATGACCGTTGTCTTCGATGGCAGGGGAGGACCCCAATCCGTTTCGAAACATAGGGGAATCGAAGAATTTACGATTGTTTTCTCATCCTCCGCCCAAGGTGCGGACGGTGTAATCGAAAGAATGCTTATGGCAGCCAAGCAACCCGAGAGAATAGTCGTCATCACCAACGACGGTTTGATTAGAAACTGCGCCTATGCTCATCAAGCCACTGCGATGAGAGTGGAGGAAGCTTTTAAGAGACTGGATCACTCGATCGAAACTTCCCTTTCCATAAGGGAGAAGACTGAGAGGACACGAAATGCCGGGAAGACGTTCGAAAACCGAATTCCATTCTCAAAGTGACGCAAGAGTCGATGGTAACGCATTTCCTGCTCGACGAAGAATGAGAATGGCCCAAAGAATGAATTTGCCTTCGACGGAAAACCCATACGATTCACTTCAATGAAATATTGCCTGAACACCAGCACCATCAAGCCAGTACGACTCCTGGATAAAATTCAATGGGTCGGCGAAGCGGGCTATGACGGCATCGAATTGTGGATCAATGACGTTTTCGAATACGTCGCTCGAGGCGGAGAGGTCAGTGACTTGGAGAAGGCGCTGTCCGATCAGGGCCTGATCGTTCCTTCGGTCATCGCAATGAGGCAATGGGGTGACTTCGAGGGCTGGGAGCATCAATTGGTTCTCGACGAAGCTCGTCGGAGATTCGCTTTGGGAGCCCGACTGGGAGCCCCCTTTATCGTTGCCACGCCTCCCTTGGAAAACCCTAAAACCAGTCATCTGGCGACTCGTTACCGCGAGTTGCTCGAGATCGGCAGGGAAGAGGGAATTCGACCGACCTTCGAGTACATAAGTTTCTTCAAGTCGGTGTACACTCTGAAACGCGCTTGGGAGATCGTTCAAGAAGCGGACGATCCCGATGCCACTTTGATCCTCGATGCCTTTCACAATTGGAACAGTAATTCCACGATGCAAGACTTACGGGCGATTCCGTTGGAACGCATCAGTCATTATCACATCGATGATGCCGACCCCGTAAAACCGTCCGGTTCCCAAAAGGACCCGGACCGGGTTATGCCCGGGGATGGGCAGATTGACTTGTCTGCCGAAATTAAGGTTCTTCGGGAAATTGGTTATGATGGAACGGTCAGCCTGGAACTCTTCAACTCCGATTGGTGGGCAAAAAATCCGCAGGAAACCCTTAAGATAGGTCTAGAGAGGATGAAGTCTCTTTTCGAATGAGGGGCTCAAGTTTTGGAAACAATCATGAAACCTGACCAAAAGGATGCCCGCATTCAGTGTTTTGATCAGATGGAGAGCCCGCTTCTGCATTACGCCTATGGGATTCTTCGAAATGATGATGCCAAAGACATTGTTCAGGAGGCTTTCATACGGTTCTTCCGAGTCAACGGCGAGGTACGCAATGCCAAGGCATGGCTTTACCGAACCACTCGGAATCTATGCATCGATGCCCTGCGAAAACGCAGAAGGCTGGTTCATCAGGCTAACGAAGAGCAGTTGGATTTTTTGTCTGAAGTGGAATCCGAAGAAAACCAAGATCCCGTTCGGGAATTGGAGAAAAAGGAAAAGGTAGGTAGGGTAAGGCATTCCCTGAATCTGTTACCCAAGGATTCCCAAACGCTTCTGACTATGAAATTCGACAAAAAAATGTCCTACAAGGAAATTTCGGATCAAACGGGATTGAGCGTCAGCAACGTAGGTTACAAGCTCCACGTCATTATCAGTCAACTCTCGAACGAACTGCAGCAGGAGGGAATCATAGGATGAAAGAATCAGCGGAAGAGATGGCGAGAAGGGAAAAGCTCACCCGTTACCTTCTTGGAGAAACGGAAGACGAGGAACGACTCGAAATCGAAAAACTTTGCAACCGGGACGATGATTGGAGGAAGGACAAGCAACTCGTCAGCAAAACCCTGTCCCTTATGGAAGAAGCCTGTTCCCAACCCCTTGAGGAGCTTCAGGGACAGACTCGCAAGTTGACTGAAGAACAACGGAGCACGGCTTTGAGCGCTCTTGAAAATCATGCTTTGGACAAACCTTCCTCTGAACCGGAACTCACCAAGGAGAAATCTGACTCCTCTGAGGCAAAAAAAATTAAATTGAACTTTTGGATTCCTTTGGGAGCGGCGGCTACCGCTATGATCATTGCCTATCTTGGCTCCGAAGAGCGTTCCAAGATAACCGAGACCGCAAGCGTGGAATCATCTCCAAAGAATGAAGCCACGGAAGGGGGCGATTCATTCGTGATGCAGGACAAAACGATTGCCGAGGTGGACTCTGCTCTGGAAAAGCGGATTCATGAAGGAACCCATGAGATTCTCGCCAAACGCACGGCAAAGGAAGTTTTGGCCATGACCGACAGTGATTCCGTCCCCCCTTCGCAGACTGACAAGCCAACTTACGTGAAAGAGCTGGCCAGCAAAGCAGACCGAGGTGAGGCGCTGAACGAAACCTTGCCTTTGTTAAGCGAACGAGCTCAACCCATGCCCGTTGCGGCCAAGACTTCCGCTCCACCCATCGCCGCGTCCAAGCCGGGGCTTTCTCCCAATGGTCTTTACAACGCGCTGAGGAATCCCTTAAAGGCCTTTCTTTTAACTCTAGATGGAGATTCCTTGGGTAAAGTCACGATCCATTCGTTGACTGATACCGGAACTCTTAGTATGGAGAGAGCGGATTGGCCGAATCCCTCGAGAAGCTTCGCCCTACGCTCCGAAAACTATGAACTTCGACTATTTGCCCAGGAGGGTGAAATCTACGTGCTTCGAGGAGAGTTGAAAAAGAATAACGAGCAGTCCCGAACTTCCGATCCCTCCATCTACGAATTTTCATTTTCCCAAGCTTGGATTCTGGGGAAAAATGAAATTCGCGAGGAAATCGCAATCCCAGCAAGTCGCTAGAGGATTACAACGAGTGAAGCCCTCGACCATCGGCACCCAGAGCCGCTTCCTTTAGAGACTCGGACAAAGTGGGATGAGCGTGGATGGTGCGAGCCAAGTCTTCGGCTGACCCACCATATTCCATATGAGCAACCGCAGAGGCGATGAGTTCGGAAGCGCTGCGGGCAACTACCTGAACGCCGAGCAACTGATCCGTTTTCTTATCGGCTACCACTTTGACCAAGCCATCGGTGCACCCAGTCGCCAAAGCTCTTCCGTTGGCGGCGAGAGGGAAAGATCCGCAACTCACGGCGATCCCCCGATCCTTTGCCATGCTTTCACTCATTCCTACGTTAGCGATTTCGGGATCAACGTAAATCACACCGGGAACCATACTGTAATCAACATGTCCGGCTTGCCCCGCAAGAATCTCAGCGCAAGCGACTCCATCTTCCTCCGCCTTGTGAGCGAGCATTGGCCCGTGAATAAGATCTCCGATTGCCCGAATGCCGGTCACGTTGGTTTGAAAGCTTTGGTTCACCGAAACTCGACCTCGTTCGTCTTGTTGCAAACCGACCTCTTCGAGCCCCAATCCGTCCGTGAACGGACCGCGACCGACCGCCACTAGAACGCGATCCACGGAAAGCTCCGATTGTCCCTCCGGTCCGTCCAAAGAAAGCGTGGCTCTGGTTTTGGTCACTTGGGCGGAACTCACTTTCGTCGAGAGCATAAAACGCAAGCCTTGCTTCTCTAGAATCTTGCGGGCTGTCTTGGCCACTTCGGGATCCAACTGCGGGCAAATTTCAGATAGAAATTCCACAACCGTGACCTCTGCTCCGAGGCGTGACCAGACGCAACCCAATTCCAAGCCAATGGCTCCACCTCCGACCACCACTAGTTTTTTCGGAACTCTTTCAAGAGCAATGCCTTGGTCACTATTTATAACCACTTTCCCATCGAAAGGAAGAAAGGGTAATTCGGTGGGTTTGGACCCTGTGGCAAGAACGATTTCCTTGGCCTTGAAAACCTTCGTTTTTCCCTCGGATTCGGTGACCTCGACCTGTCCCTCACCAAGCAACCGTGCCATACCGCTCAAAATGGTAGCCCCTTTTGCCTTAACAAGCGAACTCACACCTTTGCCCAATTGATCCACAACCTTATCCTTACGCTGCATGAGAACCGAGAGATCATGAGAAATTCCCTTGGCGACAATCCCATGCGCTTGCGCCCCATGGATAAGTTCGTGATACACTTCGGTAGAATGAAGCAGAGCCTTGCTTGGGATGCACCCTACGTTCAGGCAAGTTCCACCAAGTCTTGGATTTTTCTCCACCAAACCAACCTTCATTCCCAGTTGAGCGCAACGGATGGCGCAAACGTAGCCACCCGGACCAGCTCCGATCACCAAAACGTCAAAATCTTCCCGGCTCATTTTCTTCAAATCCCCAGAGCCAAACGGGCAGGTTCCTCGATGGCCTCCTTGACTTTTACCAAGAAGGTTACCGCTTCCTTTCCGTCAACCACCCTGTGATCGTAGGAAAGCGCAAGATACATCATCGGGCGGATAACGATCTCCCCATTCCGGACCACGGGCCTCTCTTGAATCGAATGCATTCCCAAAATCCCACTTTGCGGAGGATTGAGGATGGGGGTGGAAAGCATAGATCCGTAAATTCCACCGTTGGTTATGGTGAAGCATCCGCCCTGCATGTCTTCGAGTGTGATCGTTCCGGAGCGAGCTTTTTCGGCATAGCCCACGATCTCCCTTTCGATTTCCGCAAATGAACTTTGGTCGCAATCACGAAGTACGGGGACCACCAACCCCTTCTCCGTTCCCACGGCAACGCTCACATCGTAGTAGTGGTTCTCCACCAGTTCTTCCCCTTCGATCCTGACGTTCAAAGCAGGCACCGCCTTTAACGCATGCACCACCGCTTTGACGAAAAAGGACATAAAACCAAGCTTTACTCCGTTTTGCTTGACGAAGGAATCCTGATGCGACTTCCGAAGAGCCATCACCGCAGAAAGGTCGACCTCGTTAAAAGTGGAAAGGATCGCCGCAGTCTGCTGAGCCTCAACGAGGCGAGCCGCAATCCGTTTGCGAATGGGACTCATTGGCCTATGGGTGGACCTTCCTTCCGATTTAACGGGAGTTGCAAGGACAGGAGTCGGTTGGGGTGGGGGAGAAGAAGCGGCGGGGGCGGAGGAGGGCTTACTTGCCGCCAAAACGTCCGCCTTTGTTATGCGACCGTCCTTACCGGTGCCTTCGATGTCCTTCGGATCAATACCCGTTTCCTCCAGCAATTTGCGAACTGCGGGTGAATGCTTGGTCTCGGTCTTTTCGGCAGTTGAGGGTTCCAAAGATTCGGACGCTTCAACTGGCTCGGGTGCTTCCGTCGACTGGGATGGGAGAGCTTCCGCAACGGCCTCGACGACCTCGCTTTTGTCATTGCTCTTCCGAACGGCGGGAGTCTTAGGCTCGTCGGCGGATTCGTCAATCAGGGCAACCGTCGAGCCAATCTCAACTTCATCACCCTCCTTAGCTTGAAAACTTATGATTCCAGCGGCTTCGGCCAGGCCCTCCTGAGTGATCTTGTCGGTCTCAAGGTCATAAATGGGTTGATCGATCTCGACATAGGAACCTTCCTCCACCTTCCATGAAGAAAGGATTCCCGAGGAAATGGACTCGCCGAGTGCGGGTATGATTACTGGTGTGGACATATCTTTGAAAAATGCAGACTAAGATTACTTGTTGGAGGTGGGAATGGTTTGCCCAAGAGCGGAAGCAATCAATTCGGACTGTTCCCGCTTGTGCAAGGTCAGCGAACCCGTTGCCGGACTGGCCGTGGCGGACCTGCCGACGAATTCCGGCCTTCGTCCCAGCGATTCTTCAATCAAAGGGGCCAAAAAGTTCCATGCACCCATGTTCTTGGGTTCTTCCTGACACCAAACCAACCGCTTGGTCTTTGCGAAAGGTCCGAGGACTTCCTTGAACTTTTCCTCGTGGAAGGGATAGAATTGCTCAACACGCACAATTGCCGCTTTCGGGGAGCGAATGACTTCACGAGCCTCCATCAAGTCATAGTAGACTTTCCCCGAACAAAGAACTAGGGTGCTTGGAGACTTGGGAGGGGTGGGGTCCGTTATGAATTCCTGAAATCCCCCTGAGGTGAATTCCTTCAACTCGGAAACGCAAAGCTTGTGCCTCAGCAAACTCTTTGGAGCCATGACAATTAATGGTTTGGCGTATTCCTTGCGTTTCTGTCGGCGCAAGGCATGAAAGTATTGGGCTGGTGTGGATAAGTTTGCCACCACCACGTTGTCCTCGGCGCATCCCTGGAGGAATCGTTCCAATCGGGCGGAACTGTGCTCCGGTCCCTGTCCTTCGAAGCCATGGGGCAGAAGCATTACCAAATCGGAAACCGAGCCCCACTTGTCCTCCGCGCTCATAATGAATTGATCGATGATGACCTGGGCTCCATTCACGAAATCACCAAACTGAGCTTCCCAAATGGCCAACATGCGGGGGTAATCCAAAGAGTAGCCATAATCGAAGGCCAAGACCGCGGCCTCGGAAAGAAGAGAATTGTATACGCAAAACTTACCTTGCCTGTCTTCCATTTGAAGAAGAGGAACGTATCGGGTTCTGTCCTCGGAATCGTACCAAACAGCATGACGATGGCTGAAAGTTCCACGCTCGCTGTCTTGGCCCGAAAGGCGAACCGGAGTGCCTTCGAGCATGAGCGAACCAAAAGCCAATTGTTCGGCCAAGGCCCAGTCGATACCACGTCCGCTTTTGAAATTTTTGGCCTTGGTTTCGATCTGCCTCTTAATTTTGGAGTTGAGGTTGAATCCCCTCGGACAAGTGGTCAAAGCTTGAGCCACTTTTTCCAATTCCTTTTTTTTGACTGCAGTTTGTACGGGAGCAAAATCGTAAGGGATCTGATGGACTGCCACCGATCCTTCGAAAGTGCTTGATTTCTTGACGGTGCGAACCTTCTCGAGAGAGGCGTCCAAATGACGTCTCAATCGCTTGTGAATTTCCTCCGATTCTTCGAGAGTGACATCCCCTTCCTTGATCATTTTTTCGGTTAGAAGCTCCGAAACTTGAGGCATCTTCTTAATTCGCTGATAAAGAATTGGTTGAGTGAAGGCTGGATCATCCGCCTCATTGTGGCCGTGCTTTCGGTAACAGTTGACGTCGATAACGACGTCTTCACCGAATTTTTGCCTGTAAGCAAGCGCAAGCTCGGCTACCATCGCAACTGCCAAAGGATCGTTTCCATTAACGTGGAAGATGGGAGCCTCCACGATCTTGGCAACGTCCGTGCAATAGAGACTGGACCGCGCGTCGGTTGGATCCGTCGTGAATCCAATCTGGTTATTGACCACTACGTGAACCGTTCCTCCTGTCCGGTAGCCTGGAAGTTTGGAAAAATTGAAGACTTCCGCGACCACTCCCTGACCTGCCATTGCCGCATCTCCATGGACAAGAATGGGAAGTACCCGCTTGCGGTCGCTATCTCCGCGCAAACGCTGGCGAGCTCGGGCTTTCCCCTCGACCACTCCGTTGACGGCCTCGAGGTGACTGGGGTTCGAAGAAAGATGGATCACCACCTGCTGTCCGCTGGAAGTGGTTCGAACCGATTCGTAGCCCAAGTGGTACTTTACGTCGCCACTGCCATGGGCTCCATCGGGAACGAAGTTTTCCGAAAACTCACGGAAGATGAATTCGGGTGACTTGCCCATCACGTTGGCGAGCACATTCAGTCGCCCCCGGTGAGCCATACCCATCACAATCTCTTCGACCCCTTCGTCCGGGCATTTCTGAAAAATCGAATCCAAGGCGGTGATCAGTGTCTCACCGCCTTCGAGCGAAAACCTTTTTTGTCCCACGTAGCGAGTATGCAGAAAATTTTCAAATTCCTCTGCCTGAATGATTTTTCTCAGAATACGGAGTTTTTCATCGTGACTGAAGCTCGGTTGGTTGTCGTTCGGTTCGATCTTGGACTGAATCCAACGGCGCTTGTCCGTTGCCTGAAGATGAAGGTACTCGACGCCCACGTTCCCACAGTAGGTCTTCTTCAAACGGTCAAGAATATCCTTCATGGTCATACGAACTCCACCAAGATAGTTGCCGGTAAAATGAACCTCACCGAGATCTTTGGGTTCAAAACCCAGTCTGTCCAGACTGAGCCTGGGATTCTCAGGAATCTCATCCTTGAGGGGATCAAAAGTACCCTGAGTATGGCCAATGTCCCTGTAGGCATAGATTGCACCGTAGAGTCGAGCGTGTTTCTCGATCGAATAATCTCCAACTTCGGGCTCGGCAGAGTCTGAATGAGTCCGGGTAGGTTGATGACCGTTTCCCTCGTATCCCAATTGGAAGCCTTCGAAAAAGATTTGCCAACGAGAATCAAGGCTTGCCGGTTCTTTCAACCACGTTTGGTAGTTGGACTCGATCTCGTCGAGATTCCAGCGATTTGCGAAAGTAGAGTTATCCATCGATTCAAAGCTTTCTTCGTATCTCGGTTTGGGTGTGAAAACAAGGAAAAGCGTAGTATTGGTCTGGACGAACCATCGGAATTCCATTCGGCCTTACCCGCCTTGCTTCAAAGCAATCCATTCCTTTGGGTTGAAGATAAGCCGGGGAGCAACCTACTCAAAGACCATGATTCTCGGTTCGGCCTCCAAATCCAACCGATCGCCGTAGGAGATTCCCCTCAGCTCGGGAGCAAGGATTTCAAGAACATTCGGAGCCTGATGGAATTCGGGCTTTGTGGAGGGATGAGGCCAATAGACAAGAGCCTCCGCATGGAGGTCCTTCCATCGTAAGCGGCAAGCATAGAAAGAAAAATTCTCAGGCGGCATAATGGGAGACCACTCGACCTCGGCAAAACAATAGGTAGGTTCTTTCAGGCAAAAGGAATGCCTTCCCAGATCGAGGTTCAGGGTACCACGAAAATAGGATTCCAGACTAAGACCCAATTTCTTGAAAAGAGGAATCTGCAGGGCCAGAGTCCCTTCCGGGAATCGGGGATCCCTAGTTTTACCGGAAGCGATCCCATGCCCCTTCGAGACGGTTACGGAGAGACCATTCAAAGAAAGAGAAGTTCGTCTACGGACAAAAGCACTTGAAAAAACGGTGTCCGGTTCCTCCGGGCCCGATGCGCACACGCACCTGATGCATGCATCGAGGGCAATGACCTACGTAAGCATCTCCACGTTTATTCCTGTAAATCCTTCCATAAGCTCCGCATCGAACGAATTGAATGCCAAGAAAAGGCCTTTCCTTGCCCCTCTGATTGGAGTTGGTGAGGTTTCCGCTCATTCCTGCGTAAGCCCATTAAGGCCTCGCATCAATCCGTCGACTCGCTGCGTCAGAAGATTTGCCTGAACACTCAACCCATCCTGTCCCTCGATCACCTCGGAAACCCAAGTTTTGACTCTTTCCTCTATGAACTGAAGCTTCTTTTCTGAATCGGGGTTCGAGGCCAAGGCAGTGAAGCTTGTCTGCAAATCGGATTCCGTGGCATCCGTCCGACCAAGCATTTCCTGCAGTGCCTGCATCGATTCGAATACGGATTCACGGTTCACCTCCTTGTCGGACGCTTGCAGTGGCTTAAGATAATGCGGAGCGGCCGGTTGTTTGATTTTGGGCGCATTGGGCCCGGCATCCTTAAATAGTTTGAAGGATTTATCGGAGCCATTTTTACTGAAAAGGGGCTTTTCGTTAAACTCCAATGCCGCTAAATTCTTGAGCTCTTTCCGCAATTTCCAGAACTTTTTGCGCGATTTCTTTTCCTGTTCCTTGGAAATCGAACGAATAACGTCGGCCTTCATGGTCTCCGCCAACTCTGCGATTTCTTCAAGGATTTCCAAGGTTCGCTCCAAAACGGATTGCTGGGTCTGAAGAAAGGAAATTGCGGACTGCAAGTATTCCTCCAAATTCTCCTTGGTCTTGAGCGGAACCTCATCGTCTGAGATGGGTAGTTTTTTCCGAGAGTTCTTTGATAAGCGAAGACGCATGATTCGGCTCAAACCTATGCGAAAGAGAGCAGGAAAATCAAGCTGAAAGGCTTGCTCTTCCCAATGCGACCGTGGAATAGGATGCGCAGCCCACCAAACGCTCTCCCTCGTAGAGGGCAAGAGTCTGCCCAGGAGTGAGCGCGCGTTGGGGTTCATCAAAAACCACCTCCCAAAAACCATCTTCACGGGGAATCATCTCCAGCGCGACGGAAGGATCTCGGTATCGCGTTTTACCAAGCATTCTGAAGGGTTTAAGGGGAATCTTCGAATCGAGAAAGGACAAAGATTCAACCAAGTATTTGCGAGCATAAAGCGTAGACTCGTTGGGTTTTTCGAAAGCCACGATCAGTTGGTTGCTTTCCTCGTCTTTCCCGGTCACCACATAATTCTCATGATCTCTGTTGGAGGGAACTCCTATGCCACGTCTTTGGCCAAGTGTGTAGCGGTGAAGACCCCGATGGGAGCCCAACACGCGTCCGTCCTGAGTAATGATCTCACCCGGTTGGTCATCAATGAAATTGGAGAGGAACTCGGGAACCTTAACTTTACCCAAGAAACAAATACCCTGACTGTCTTTCTTCTCGGCAACCGGCAAACGCCATTCCCGGGCTAGGGTTCGAACTTGCCCCTTATCGATCTCCCCAAGAGGAAATCGGGCATGATCCAGTTGAAATTGGGTGATGCGAGCAAGAAAATAGGATTGATCCTTGTTCTTGTCCGAGCCCTCCCAAAGCTGAGCGTTTCCATTCGGGCCAAGAAGGCGACGGCAATAGTGCCCTGTGGCAATTCCATCAAAACCCTGTTCCAAGGCAAGATCGAGCAAAGCTCCGAACTTCATGCTACGGTTACATAGAATGTCAGGATTGGGAGTGATGCCGGACGAGTAACCCGAAACCATTGGTCTGACCACTTCTCTTTCATAAAAGTCTATGAAATTGGCAACCTGAAAGGGAATATCGAGCAAAGCCGCAACCGCCTCCGCATCCGCAAGATCTTTCGCTCCAGGGCAATCACCGAGAAGATCATCCTCATGCTCCCAAGTGCGCACGTAAACCCCGGCAATCTCGTGACCCTGATTCTGCAGCATCCGAGCGGACACGGCGCTATCCACACCTCCGGACAGGGCAACAAGAAGATTCTCTGCTGACTGGTTTTTCAATTCTTTCGCTATGCTAGCGCCCATTCATGGGATCGGCAAAATTTTTCGATTGGCGAATGCGCCGAGCTCCGTTTAGTTGAATCCTCGTGTACAATCGTGGTGGAAAAGTGTGGGAGGGCAGCTTTCCAAAAGGTTTGGTTTTTTTGGAAAAGGATTGGGAGGAGGATAGGTTGCCCATGGATTTGGTCGAAGAGGCGGGATTGCTTGGCGCGGATTTCGTACAACTATCTCCCGTTCAACGGGCAAAGCTTGGAGGATATTGCAAAATGGATCAACGAATCGTTTTTGTTGTTGAACCATCTCGATTGCACTCTACTAACCCAAGTCGGGAAAAAATCTTCCTAGCAGGTGACTTCAACGGTTGGGAAGCCGCGATCGGAGAGGATCGATGGCAATTAACCTTTGAAAATGAGGTCTTCTTGCTAAGCTTGGATTGGGGCGAATTTTCAAATTTGGGAAATTTTCAATTTAAATTCATTACTGAAAGTCGCGTTTGGATCGAACCAACCCATGGGTTCCCCTTCGTGGAGAAAAGCCCAATCGGTGTCTACAATTTCCTGTTTGACGACAAGCGCACCGGAAACGACGTATTCAGTTTCAGAATCGCGAATCCCCAAGATATTCAATCAACGCAGGTGTGGTCCGAATTTCGGCCCAAAGGTAAGTTCGGGCATGTGAGAAAGGACGAAAAAGACAGTTTCCGACTTTTCGCTCCAAGAGCCGAGAGAGTGGATCTGTTGCTCTATGGGGATTCTCAAAAGCAGGAGGAAGAAAAAAGGGTAGCGATGCACAGGGACGAGGAGGGTTCTTGGACCTACCAAGGCTTGGTGAGAGAAAAGTATTATCGATTTTCAGTCTTTCACAAGACGATGGATAAGGAATCGGGAACTCTGGAAAAGAAAATACTCGATCCTTATGCCAAGGCGACGGTAGGAAGGAATGGACCTGGCTTGATCATAACTCCCCAAACCCTCGAAACTCGGAAAAGTCATTGGACTCCGCCCCCCATGAAAGATCTGGTCATTTTGGAAGCGCACGTGCGGGACTTATTGGCCCAGGCCCCGGTTGACTTAAGCGCTGAGGAACGATTGGGCTTTCGGGGTCTGACCAAATGGCTTCAATCCGAAAGTTGCTATGTCCGCCAACTTGGCGTAAACGCAGTCGAACTGCAACCCATTCTCGAATTCGACGCCCGCACCAAGAGTGAATATCATTGGGGCTACATGCCGGTTAATTTCTTCTCTCCGGCATCCAGTTACTCCAGTTGCCCACGGAGCGGAAGCGTTATCCGGGAATTTCAAGAATTGGTAGCCGCGTTCCACGATGCTGGAATCGCGGTAATCCTGGACGTAGTCTACAACCACGTCGGTATTCCCGCTCATTTGCTTAATCTTGACAGAAGTCTCTATTTCCGAACGGACGAATTCGGACGTCTGCAAAACCACAGTGGATGCGGCAACGACCTTAGATGCGAGGCGGAACCGGTGCGCAAACTTATTTTGGACAGCTTGGCTTACCTTGTTCAGACCTTCGACGTCGACGGATTTCGATTCGATTTGGGAGAACTGATGGAGTTGGATCTTTTGTCCGAAATCGAAACGGAACTAAAGAGCATAAAACCCGAAATCTGCCTGATCGCCGAACCTTGGAGCTTTCGTGGGCGCTTGCCTCCTCAAATCAAAAATACCTCCTATGCCCTATGGAGCGATCGATGCCGGGAAAAAATCTTAGCATGCGTAAAGGGGCAGGGGAGCCGAAACCATGCCTTGGCCCTGCTTCAGGGGAAACTCGACGAAGAAAACCGATTTCCCTGGCAATCGGTTAATTACCTTGAATCCCATGATGACTACACGCTGGTCGACCGTTTGCTCGAGACGGACGAAGAAAGTGAATTTCGGATCACGGAAGAAAAGGTAAAACAAGTGAGGCTGGCCATGGCTTTAGTTCTTTTTTCTCCCGGAATACCAATGATTTCCGCCGGTCAGGACCTGATGAGAAATAAGAAAGGAACTCGCAATACTTATCTTCGAGGAGACCTGAATGAGATTGACTATTCAAAGTCCGAAGAATTTGCCGATTTGAGGTCCGACCTCAAGGCCCTCATCGAATTCAGGCTTTCGGAAGATGCTTTATTCCTTCGCCCTGAAAGCCACGAACAATGGCGGTACGAGGAGATTCCGATGGAGAGTCAGACCACCTTGGGACTGCGAATCTTCGATTCGTCGGATATGCGCAGTTACATTCTTTATTTTAACTTGTCAGATCATGAAATCGACTTACGCATTCCTGAAGGCTATGAGATTTTACTATCCTCCAAAACCGAAAATCTTGATCCATTTGGTTACGCTCTTACGGAGTTGAAAAATTCCTGAGCAATTCCAAAACGTAAGTTGCGGAAGGAATGGATGAGGAAATCCTGCTTCATAAATCGCATCCATTCAACGACTACTGTAAGACCCGCAGGTAAAATATCTGCCCGGTTTTTGGGGAGACCCGGAAACTGAACCGTCCTTTCTTCCGGTGAGAGCCCATTGAGACGTTCGAGCAAGAAAATCAAATCCCTAAGCTTGATCTCAGAGGCGACTCCAGATCTTCCATCGAACGAATCGACGAGTTTTCTCGAAAAAACCAACGCACCCCCACTTCCGACAAGGGGAAAACCAGAATCCGTCAGCGATTTTGGAAGTTTCGCAAAGGCTTCTCTTAAGTAGGCTTCGATTTCATCAAAATCCCCGGGCTCGGTTGAGGAGTTAAAATAATTTTCAAACCGTTG
>MDTC01059427.1_pt1 | contig 17130 bp, 17 predicted proteins | sample 811181 | NCBI WGS metagenome assembly MDTC01 (sample SAMN05326644, study PRJNA326480) | marine metagenome | isolation source: seawater | place: Pacific Ocean: North | collected 2011 | reverse complement strand
CTTTTTTTAATAAAAGTGAAAAAGAAAACTCTGAAGAAAAGGAAGATGGTAAATATATGCCTGAAATAAAGGCTCCAATTGAAGAAAGATTTACTTTTAATTTTACTGAAAATGGCGGAAAGTTCTTATACTGTGAGACCAAATCTGAATGTGATGGATTCTTTTCTCAGATAATTGAAGAAAACAAATGGAATGATGTTGAAATATTATGCTATGATGACTCTCTACTAGAATTTTTTTCTGAAAAGGATAAGCTTAATGTTTCTAAAACAAATTTAAATTCCAAGTTTTTTTTAACAAGATGTGAATTTTTGGTTGCTAAGGATGGTAGTTTACTAATATGTGCTGAACAGATCAAATCACATAAAGTAAATGATCTTCCACAAAACTTTATTGTATTTGCAAAAATCAGTCAATTTACTGAAACTTTAAGTGGAGGTTTAAATGGAATTAAGAGTAACTATCCTAATAACTTGCCAACAAACATAACAACTATCAAAAATTTTAATAGTCAAGAAAAAGAAAATACTAATTTCCTGACTTATGGAAGTGCAGCAAAAAACCTGTACCTTCTTCTTCTAGAAGATTTATAAAATGAAAGAATTTTATACAAGGTTATTAACATCAGCTGCATATGTAAGTGTCTTATTAATTCCCTTATTTATTAATGAATATCTTTTTTATTTTGTAGGATTCATATGCAGTTTAATACTTGTTTTTGAATTCATTAAGCTAATTGCAAATTATAATCATAAATTTTTATCATCTGATGCAGGAAAATCTAATCTTATTCTATATTTAACATTTCCCTTATATATTTCACTTTTTTTATTATCCTACAATTGGATTTTTCAAATATTTTTTTTAGTACTAATTATAATCACAAATATACTATTAGGGTTCTCTCTTTTGAAGAAAAAAGTATTTTCCTTTTCTATTCTTAAAAATCGTTTTATTGGACATTTTTACTTGGTAGGTTCTCTTGTAGTTTTATTTTCAATGCCAAAAATTTCCGAATTATATAATCCAAATTTTATTTTTTGTTTTTTGATTTTAATTTGGATTTCTGATTCTGCTGGATACATATTTGGTGTCAATTTTGGGAAAAGACCTTTGTTAAAATCTGTGTCTCCTAAAAAAAGTATTGAAGGTTTTATTGGTGGAATTATTTTTTCCGTAATTTTTTCGATAGTATTTTATAATTATCTAAACTTAGGCTTTAGTTTGGAACAATGGGTTATATTGGGATTATTAACTACGACTGTAGGAGCTCTTGGAGATTTAGTTCAATCTCAATTTAAAAGAGAAGCTGGTGTAAAAGACAGTGGAAATTTACTTCCAGGTCATGGAGGTCTATATGATCGTATGGATAGTATTATATTTGCAGCACCATTTATTTATTTAACTTTCAAAATATTTCTATATGTTTCATAAAGAGGGGCATCTTATTATTGTTATATCCTTTATAATTGTAGCTATAATTAATCTATTTACAAACATCTTTATAGTTCATACTTTAACATCTAAAATTATAGGAATGTTTAGCATTGCTATTTTCATTCTAATTTTACAATTTTTTAGAAATCCTAAAAGGGTTACTCAAATTAATGATTCATTCATCATTTCTCCTGTTGATGGAAAAGTAGTGGCTATTCAAAAAGTTTTTGAAAAAGAATATTTTAAAAATGATAGAGTTCAAGTATCTATTTTTATGTCTCCTATTAATGTGCATGTAACAAGATTTCCTATAAGTGGAGTTATTAAATTTAGTCAATACCATCCTGGCAAATATCTGGTTGCATGGCATCCTAAGTCTTCTGAATTAAATGAAAGAACAACAGTTGTAGTTGAAAACAAAAACTTTGGAGAAATATTATATCGTCAGATTGCAGGAGCAGTTGCAAGAAGAATAGTAAATTATGCAAAAATAGGAAAAACTGTTATTCAAGGTGATGATGCTGGGTTTATAAAATTTGGATCAAGGGTTGACTTATTTCTTCCATTAAATTCTAAAATTAAAGTTAAAATAGATCAAACGGTAAAGGGAGGAGTTGACAAAATTGCCGAAAAATAAAAATTTACTTTTTTAATTTCAATTCTAACATTTTAATTTTAGTCTTAGTATCCTCTTCTTTTTTCTTTTCATTTTCAATAACACTTACTGGAGCATTTTTAATGAATTTTTTATTATTAAGCTTTAATTGGATAGATTTTAAAAAACCTATGTTATAATTTAAGTCCTCTTCAATTTTATTTAAATCATTTTTTTTATCTAAAAGGTTATTAATAAAGTACTCTTTACTATCAACTATCAATGATTCAACATTATCATTAATTCTTGAAATATCATCTATTAATTCTGAATTAGCTAGTTTAAATACAACACTTTTATGTTCACTTCTTAATTCATTTTTTTTAGAAAATAATTCTATTTTTTCTTTATATGAAATCCCTTTTTCATTTCTATATTTCCTAATATTTGTAATTAGTTTGGAAATATGATCAAATTCTTTTAATAAGGAATCCTCAACTTTATCATATTTTGGCCAATTTTTAATTATTAATGGTTTATCTCCTTCTTTTTTTATACCACTCCAAATTTCTTCAGAAATAAAGGGCATAAAAGGATGTAAAATTGTTAAACATTTTTCAAGGAAGTCTAATGTTTTATTAAAAGTCTTAGTATCTATTGGAGCTCCAAAATTTGGTTTGACAATTTCTAAATACCAAGAACAATAATCATCCCAAACAAGTTTATAAATAGTCATTAAAGCATCTGAGATTCTATATTTTTTGAAATGATCATCTATCTCAATTAATTTAGAACTTAACTTATTTTCAAACCATTCAATTGCAGCAATAGATGATGAATTTTGATGATTAGAATCATTCACATCCCAAGATTTAACTAACCTATATGAATTCCATATTTTATTTGAAAAATTCTTTCCCTGTTGGCACAAAGATTCATCAAATAAAAGGTCATTTCCAGCAGGGGCACTGAGTAAAAGCCCTACTCTAACGCTATCAGCCCCAAAATCTTCTATTAACTTTATGGCATCAGGTGAATTCCCAAGTTGTTTAGACATTTTTCTTCCTTGTTTATCTCTTACTAAACCAGTAAAATACACTGAATTAAATGGCTTTAAGTTTTTAAATTCATAACCTGAAACAATCATTCTTGCAACCCAAAAAAATAAAATATCTGGGCCAGTAATCAAGTCGTTTGTAGGATAATAATAATTAAAATCTTCATTATCAGGATTATTAATTCCATCAAAAACACTTATTGGCCATAACCATGAAGAAAACCATGTATCTAAAACATCCGTTTCTTGTATTAAACTTTTTTTGTCCAATTTAGAATCTCCACTTTGTTTTCTAGCTTTAATAATAGCTTCATTAATATTCTCAGCTACAACAAAATCTTTTTTATCTGAGCTATAATAATATACTGGTATTTGATGACCCCACCATAATTGTCTAGAAATATTCCAATCCCTAATATTCTCCATCCAATTTTTATATGTGTTTTTAAATTTGTTAGGAAAAAGTTTAATCTTATCTTCCATTACCGCTTTTAGAGCAGGCTTTGAAATTTTTTCCATTTTTAAAAACCATTGACTTGATAACTTAGGTTCAATAACGCATTTTGTTCTTTCAGATTTTCCAATCTTTGTTAAATAAACTTCTTCTTTTATTAAAGATCCGAGTTCTTTTAATTCTTGTGAAATTTCTGTTCTAACTAAAAACCTATCTTTTCCACTATAATGCATAGCAAATTCATTTAAAGTTCCATCATCATTTAGAACATCTATAATTTCTAATTTGTGTTTATCACCAATTATCTTGTCATTTTCACTATGAGCTGGTGTAACTTTTAAACACCCAGTTCCAAATTCAGAATCAACATTTTGATCAGTTATTATTGGAATTTCCTTATTTATAATTGGAATAACAGCTTTCTTTCCTTTTAAATGTAAATATCTATTATCATTTGGATTTACTGCTATTGCAGTATCTCCAAAAATTGTTTCAGGTCGAGTTGTAGCAACGCTAATTGTTTCAGAAGAATTAGAAATATTGTATTTAATATAGAAAATTTTAGTTTCTTCTTCTTCATAAATCACCTCTTCATTAGATAAAGTAGTTTTAGCCTGCGGATCCCAGTTTACCATTCTGTGGCCTTTATAAATTAAATCTTTTTCATATAGATCAATAAAGACCTTTATTACCGAGTCTGTCATTTCTTTATCCAAAGTAAACTTAGTTCTATCCCAATCACAAGAACAACCTAATTTTTTCAATTGTTCTAAAATTAAGCCGCCATGCTTCTCTGTCCAATCCCAGGCATAATTTATAAATTCATCTCTAGTTATATCATTTTTTTCAATTCCATCATTCTTTAATTTTTCTACAACCTTTGCTTCAGTTGCAATTGAAGCATGGTCAGTTCCTGGAACCCAACAAGCATTGAAACCTTGAAGGCGAGCTTTTCTAATTAATATATCTTGGATAGTGTTGTTCAACATATGACCCATATGTAGAATTCCAGTAACATTTGGGGGAGGAATTACAATAGTATAGGGAATTTTATCATTTGGTTTTGAATTAAAATAATTGTTTTCATTCCAAAATTGATACCACTTTGATTCTATTTTTTTTGCATCAAAGCTTTTAGCTATACCCATCTATTATATTCATTAATTATGATGACAAAAGTAGTCAACTAAAAAGTAATTTAAAAGGTAAGTTGTTTTTTTGTAAGTATGTATAAAAAGTCATAGTTTTAATTAAAATTCATGACTATGAAAAAAATTTCACTAATTATATGTTTATTCCTTTTTGCCTTTCCTATTTTCTCTCAAGAAAAATCAGCTGAAATTTCATTTAAGGAAACTATTATTGATTATGGAACTATTGAAAATGGTGAAGATGGAAAAAGAACTTTTGAGTTTAAAAATACTGGTAACTCTCCATTAATATTTTCTAGAATTTTTTCTTCTTGTGGTTGTACTATTCCTAAAAAACCTGAAAAACCTATTTTACCAGGTGAATCTGGTTCAATTGAAGTTGAATATGACACCAAAAGAACGGGATTATTCCAAAAAGCAATTACAGTAAATTCTAATGCTAAAACACCAAATGTTATTTTAAGGATTAAAGGTGAAGTCCTTCCAGAACCTGAAGAAGAGGAAGAAGACAAATAATCTTTGTCTATTTCTTAAATAGATAAAAATTGCAAAAAGAAAACAAAATATCTCTGAAGAACTACAACAGTTTTGGAGTAGATGTAATTTCCGCTAATTTCAATATTGCTAATTCAGAAAAAGAAATAATATCTTTTATTAAAAAGAATCCATTTAGTAAACCTATAATTCTTGGAGGAGGGACTAATATTCTTTTTAAAAATAATATTGATCGAAATATTCTAAAAATTCAAGTTAAAGGAATTGAATTAATAAATGAAACAGAAGATTATGTAATTGTTTCTGTTGGAGCTGGAGAAGTATGGAATGATTTGGTTAATTGGGCTATAAATAATAATTATGGAGGTTTGGAAAATTTAAGTTTAATTCCTGGAAATGTAGGAAGTGCACCTATTCAAAATATTGGAGCATATGGTGTTGAGTTAAAAGATAATTTTGAAAATTGTAGAACCATTTCAATAGAAAATGGATCATTAAAGATTTTTAAACATAGTGAATGTAAATTTTCATATAGAAGCTCTATTTTCAAAGAAGAACTGAAAAACAAGTATATTATTTCTTATGTGACTTTTAAACTTTCTAAAAAAAATCATACAATAAATTCTTCTTATGAACCTTTGAAACAAGCTATAATAAATAATAAAATTAGTAATCCAACTATTAAGAATATTTCAGAATTAGTTTGTGAGATCAGATCAAGTAAATTACCAGATCCTAAATTGATTGGTAATTGCGGTAGTTTTTTTAAAAATCCGATAATAAATAAAATTGATTTTAAAAAATTGTGTGAAAGGGAAAAAGATGTTCCTTTCTATAAAATTTCAGAAAAAAAAATAAAAATTCCTGCAGCTTGGCTAATTGAAAAATGTGGATATAAAGGAATAAGAGATGGTGATACAGGAACTCATGATAAACATGCGTTAATAATTGTTAACTATGGGAAAGCTTCAGGAAATGAAATTTTTGAATTTTCACAAAAAATTAAAAATACTGTTTTAAGAAAATTTAATATATTGCTAGAGGAGGAGGTTAATATAATTAATGATTAATATGTTATATGTAATTACATTTTTATTATTAGGTATAGCTTTTGCTGGAATTTCCATCAAAATTATATTAAAAAAAAATGGAAAATTCTCAGGGACTTGTGCTAGTGCTAACCCATTTTTAAATAAAAACAATGAACCTTGTGGAATATGTGGAAAGCTTCCAAATGAAACTGACTGTAAAAAACCTAAAATGAATTTGAATTAATAGTTTGGCAGAAAACAAATTTATTATAAATCAAATTAATCTTGCAAAAGAAAATAATCAAAATGCATTTAGTTATTTATTAAATACTTACTGGGATGATGTCTATAATTATCAATTAAAAAGAATAAAAAATGAATCCAATGCTGAGGATATTACAATTAAAAGCTTTACCAAAGCATTTGAAAAAATAAATACTTATAATGAAAAATTTCTTTTTAAAACATGGCTTATAACCATTTCTAAAAATCTTCATATTGATCAAGTAAGAAAAAATAAAAATCATTTAAAAGTATTTGAATCCAGTAATTTTATAGAAGTTAAAGAAAGCTCTCCTAGCCCAGAAGATGATCTTATAAATGAACAAAAATTAAAATCTCTTAAAAATAAAATAAGTAAATTAAAACCTAATTATAAAAAAGTTATTGAGCTAAGGTATTTTAATGAATTAAGTTATAAAGAAATTTCTAATAAGATTAATCAACCAATAAATAATGTGAAAGTTAGAATAATGAGAGCAAAAAGAATTTTAGCTGAAATAATTGAAAAATCATGATATCTGCAATACGAAAATTAGGGCCTGGATTACTTTTTGCAGGTGCAGCAATTGGAGTTTCTCACCTAGTTCAATCTACAAGAGCGGGTGCTGATTTTGGTTTTGGATTATTATGGGCTCTTATTCTTTCTAATCTATTTAAATATCCTTTTTTTTTATTTGGACCTAAATATTCATTAGCCACTGGAGAAAGCCTTTTAGATGGTTACTATAAATTAGGTAAATATGTTTTATTAATATATCTATTTTTATCTCTGATTACTATGTTTACAATCCAAAGTGCAGTAACAATTGTTACAGCAGGATTAGCAATTGAGCTTTTTGGAATTACTACAAATATTACAATATGGGCATTTCTAATAATTTTTTTGTGTTTACTAATTCTTTTGATTGGCAGATATAAACTGTTAGATAATCTAATGAAATTTGTTATAATATTATTAACGATTAGCACCTTATTAGCAGTTTTATTTGCAGGCATTAATTCAACAAATGAATTTGAATTTACTCAAGTTTTTCCAAAGGAAACACTAAGTATTGCATTTTTAGTAGCTTTTATGGGTTGGATGCCTGCTCCATTGGATATATCTATATGGCAATCTATTTGGACACTTGAAAAAAAGAAAAAAGAAAAAAAAATAAATGAAAAAGAAATTATTTTTGATTTTAATATTGGTTATATAACAACTATAATTTTAGGAGTGTGTTTTATTGCCTTAGGATCATTTGTCATGTATAATAGTGGAGAAACCTTTTCAAATCAAGGTGGTGAATTTGCAAAACAATTAATAAATCTATATACAAATTCTATAGGAAATGAAGTTTTCTTAATAATAGCAATAGCTGCTTTTACAACAATGTTTAGCACAACTATAACATGCCTTGATGCTTCTCCAAGAACAATGGAAAAAACTTTTAGTTTATTGGGGATAAATAAGATTGCAAACTACAATCTTTGGATTATAATATTAGCTATAGGCACATTATCAATTTTTGTATTTTTTATGTCTGAAATGGGTCTACTGGTAAAAATTGCAACTATACTTTCATTTATAACTGCTCCATTTTATGCATTTGTAAATTTCAAATTAATAAATAGCAAACATACCCCAAAAGAAAATAGACCATCCAAAGCAATAAATATCCTTAGTGTAATGGGATTAATTTTTTTAACATGTTTTACATTATGGTATTTGACTATTTTATAAAAAATTAATCAATAGTTTGTAACTTTACCTTGTATTATATTTTTATGCCAATTCTTCCTCATACATTAAAAAATACGACTATTCAAAAATCTGAATGGAAAAAACTTAAAATATCTAATAATAAAACTAACTCAAGTAAAATTTCTTCCAAAATTGAAATAGTTAAAAAACCCAAATGGATTAGAGTAAAACTTCCTACGGGAGAAAAATATACAGAATTAAGAGGGTTAGTAGATAAATATAATTTAAATACAATTTGTTCTTCTGGAAGTTGTCCTAATATGGGCGAATGTTGGGGAGAAGGAACTGCTACTTTTATGATTCTAGGGAATATATGTACAAGGTCCTGTGGATTTTGTGGTGTTAAAACTGGCAAACCAGAAAATATAGATTGGGCTGAACCAGAAAAAGTAGCTAATTCTATAAAAGTGATGAAAATCAAACATGCTGTTATAACATCTGTTGACAGAGATGATTTGAAAGATATGGGTTCTTTTATATGGGCTGAAACAGTTAAAAGTATCAGAAGGTTAAATCCTAAAACAACACTTGAAACTTTAATACCAGATTTTCAGGGAATTGAAAAGCATTTAAATAAAATTATAGAAGTTAATCCCGAGGTTGTTTCTCATAATATGGAAACGGTTAGAAGATTAACTAGGGAAGTAAGAATTCAGGCAAAATATGAAAGAAGTCTTAAAGTTCTTGAATATTTAAAAAGACAAGGAATTAAAAGAACTAAATCAGGAGTCATGCTAGGATTGGGTGAAAAAGAAAATGAAGTATTCCAAACACTTATAGATTTAAAGGAAAATAATGTAGATATTGTAACCCTGGGACAATATCTCCAACCTTCAAAAAAACATTTACCAGTAAAAGAATTTATTAAACCCGAACAATTCAAGATTTATGAAGAATTTGCTAAAAATTTAGGGTTTAGGCATGTTGAAAGTGGACCTTTAGTTAGATCTTCATACAAAGCTCAAAAACATATTACCTAATTAAGGGCATCTGAAATTAAAGATTTAAAAGCATTCTCATTTCTTAAAAATCTAGTTTTTATTTCTAAATAAAATAATTTATTATTTAAATTTAAGTTCTTAATTTTCTTATAGTCCTTTTCAGTTGTAATAACAATTCTATCTTCAAATTCTTGTTCAATTCTAGAAATATCTTTAGAAGAATAATTATAATGATCTGAAAATTTCATATGATCAAATTTAATATCATTGTTATTTAAATATTCTATTAAAGGGTTGTTATTAGATATTGCTGTCACTAATAAAATTTTTGATTTTTTTAATTCTTCAATTTGAATATTTGATTTTCCAAAAAGAGTGTTATTATAAGAGATTGATGAAAAAAACAAACTTTGGTGCTTCAGGAGATTTATTGAATCGGAAAAGGTCTTCATTTCAGATTCTTTTAAATTATCTGGACATTTTGTTACAATAATTATGTCTGCTCTTTTATAACCATTTAATGGTTCTCTTAAATTTCCTGTAGGTAAAATACAATCATTAAAAAATGGGGCTTTATAAGTAGTAAGTAAAATGTTTAATTTGAGGGAAATACTTCGATGTTGAAAACAATCATCTAATACTATAGCTTTTAAATTTTTATTTTCTAAAATTAAATTATCAATTCCTCTAACTCTTTTTTCATCAACTGAAACTTGAATATTTTTAAATTTTTTAAAAATCTGATAAGGCTCATCTCCGATCGATTTTGGAGATGATTTTGAAGAAGCCTTGATGTAACCTGAAGTTGATCTTTTATAACCCCTACTTAATAAAGCCAAATTAAAATTTTCACTAAAATTTTCAAAAATATATTCAGCCATTGGAGTTTTCCCTGTTCCTCCTGTGCTTAGATTACCTATGCCAATTAATGGGATAGTATATTTTTTAGATTTTAAAATTTTATAATTAAAAAGAATATTTCTAAAACTAATTATAATGAAATAAATTATAGAAATAGGATACAAAATTTTTCTAATAATTAACATAAAACTAAAGTATAAATTAAAATCTAAACAATTGATGATTAGAGAATTTATAACTTTGCAATAAAAAAATTGTGAAATTAGAAGAAATCATAAATATAATTGAAGATTGGGCCCCATTGGAATCAGCTGAAGATTTTGATAATGTTGGATTAATTATTGGTGATAAATCTGAAAAAATTACAAAAGCTTTAATAACCATTGATACATTAGAAAATGTGGTGGATGAGGCTATTGAAGAAAAATGTAATTTGATAATTAGTTTTCATCCAATAATTTTTTCAGGTTTAAAAAGAATCACTAGAGATACATATGTAGAAAGGGTAGTCAGTAAAGCAATAAAAAACAATATCAATATTTATGCTTTACATACAAATTTAGATAATCACCCTAAAGGTGTAAATTTTCAAATTGCAAAACATTTAAACTTAATTAATACTAAAATACTTATCCCCAAAATAGGATTTAAAGGTGGGATGGGAATGATTGGCGATCTTAAAGAATCATTTTCTGAAGAAGATTTTTTAAAATATGTTAAGAAAAAAATGAATGTTAAATCGATAAAACATTCTCCATTTATAAATAAAAAAATTAAAAAGGTTGCAGTTTTAGGAGGATCTGGAAGTTTTGCAATTGATAATGCAATTAATTCCAAAGCTGATTGTCTAATAACTGCAGACCTAAAATATCATGATTATTTTAAAGGTGAAAGCAAAATATTATTATTAGATATAGGTCACTTTGAAAGTGAACAGTACACAAAAGACTTAATTTTAAATTTTCTTATGAAAAAAATTCCTAAGTTTGCGTGCATTATATCAAAATCAAAAACAAACCCAGTTAATTATTTTTAATTATGGCTAAAAAAGTAGAATTTTCAGTAGAAGATAAACTTAGGGCGCTTTATGACTTACAATTAATCGACTCTAGAATTGATAAAATAAGAAGTGTTAGAGGTGAACTTCCTCTAGAAGTTGAAGATTTAGAAGATGAAGTGGCTGGACTAGAAGTTAGAATTTCTAAAATACATGATGAATTAAATGAATGTACAGAAGAAATTAAATCAAAACAGAATACTACTGAACATGCTAAATCAATGATTAAAAAATATAATGATCAACAAAAAAATGTTAGAAATAATAGAGCTTTTGAGTCGTTAAGTAAAGAAATTGAATTTCAAGAACTTGAAATTGAACTTTGTTCTAAGCAAATTAAAGAATTAACTGCTCAGATAGAATTAAAAAAGGAAAATATTGATCAAAATAATGAGAAACTAAAAGAAAGAAAGGAACATTTATCTCATAAAAAAAATGAATTAGATGATATTTTAAAAGAAACTGAAAAAGAAGAAAATGGACTATTAAAAAAATCTAAAAAATTTGAATCAAAAATTGATGAATCCTTACTAATATCTTACAAAAAGATTAGGTCTAGTGTTAGAAATGGGCTTGCCGTTGTAGCTGTTGAAAGAGGTGCATCTGCTGGATCTTTCTTTACTATTCCTCCTCAAGTTCAATTAGATATTGCATCAAGAAAAAAGCTTATTACTGATGAACATAGTGGTAGAATTTTAGTTGATAAATTATTGGCAGAAGAAGAAAGTAAAAAAATGGAAAAGCTTTTTACAAGTATATAAACTATTTTACTATAAAAGATTTATTTAAATCTTTACCTCCTAAGACCTTGATGTTATAAAAATATTGTCCTGAAGCTAATTTTTTATTAGAATTTATTGATAGTGGAAAAGTATGTGTTCCTCTTCTCAATAAATTATCATAAATCAATCCATGATTACGACCTAATATATCATAAATATATATTTTTATGTGGTGATCTTGATTAATTCTTAAGTTCAAGTCAACCTTTGTAGAATCGTATATTGCGGCATGATAAGGAATAATATTATCATAATTTATTACATCATCATTGCAGTTTATTCCAAGACCTAAAAGTGAATATTCATTTCCTAACATTGCTTTATTAATAAAATTCTTATCTCCGCACAACCAATCGGTAAGTATTGTTGTATAAATAGATCTAAAATCTAAAGAATGTTTTAAATTTCCTCTATTATTTAAATCACTTAAACTTGGATGATCACCAATAATACCACTTCCATTTAAAGCTGGTCCAAACAACATTACAGGAGCAGCAGCTCCATGATCTGTCCCTTCTGATCCATTTTCAGCTACTCTTCTTCCAAATTCTGAAAAAGTTAATGAAAGTACTTTGTTTTCAAGTCCATAATACTTTAAATCATCATAAAATACTTTAACAGAATTTGATAAAGTAGTTAATAATTTTTGATGCCTCTCAGGCTGATTGCCATGTGTATCAAATCCTCCCAATGAAACCATATATATTTTAGAACCTAAATCACCTTTTATAAGTCTAGAAACTAAACTGAGTTGAGTATCTAAATCATTCTCAGCATCATATTGATTAAATTCTTCCGATTCATTATAAGCTTTATGTATAACAGAGGCATAATTAAATGTTGCATTAGATATTCTTCTAAGAAACTCAATTTGATCTCCATGAGTACAATCCGGTAAATTTTTTGTATCAAATAAGGTTCCATTTTCAGCAACTTTTTTTAGTCTTTCAGGACTTGAAACAGCAAAAGCATATGTTGATTTACTACCATTAAAAATTAAATTTCCTCTACTACCAATTTGAATTGCCACAGGTTTTTCTGGAGGATTAGTAAGATAATCTAGATATTTTTCGTCATAATATCTTCCAAGCCATCCTGTTGAAATTTCAGTGTTTCTTGTAGCACTAGCCCAAATATCTGAGGATTTAAAATGTGATCCATTTGGATTCTCATAACCTACTCCATTAACAACTTTCATTTTTCCATCTTTCCATAAAGTTTCTATATTATTCATATGGTTTGGTATTGCAAAATCATCATTTAGCTTAATCAAATTAGACTTAGGAATATGTATAGTAGGTCTTTTATTAACATAAGTATCAAAATCATATAAGGGAACAATTGTATTTAATCCATCATTTCCTCCCTTTAATCTTATTAATACTAATGATCTATCACTTATAGAATCTGTCAATGCATTAGTTAAAAAATTCGAATTTAAAACTGATAAAGAAGTATTGCCAAAAGAAATTGAACCAGCACCAGCAATTCCCAAAGTTTTTAAAAATCCTCTTCTACCCCATCTAGAGTGCTCTGCTTTATGTTTTTTAGAACTTAAATAATCCTTTCTTTTCATTTTTATTTTAATTGAAACTCTGGTAATGATATAAAAAATAACATCAAATTATAAACCTGGGTTGGTACAGATTCATAATTCAATGTCCATGTCCCGTCTTCAAAATAATTGTCAGGAATTTCTCCTTTAAAAATATTAATAGCATCTAATCGCTCTTCTTCTTTGATGTCATATTTGCAAAACATATAATCTTTTAATTTATCAACTATTACTTTTGGGTCCTTTTCATTCTGTCCAACTAGTGAAATAATAAAAGTTCTAAACTGTTCTTTGTTGCCTGCCCAATGTCTATTTAAAATATATTCTATAAATTCCCATCTCATTGGGAGTGTTCCTGTACTAATCCAGTCGTGATTTTCTTGCCATCCGGCAACATCAATTGGTTTAAATATTTCTTGTCCCATTTCAATACATCTTGCTTTCATATAATTGGTGTGATTTTTTTGAAAATTTTGTGGAAATACAAACTCAAAATCATTTTGCATAAAAACAAATAAATCAATAGGACTTTTTATTAAAACATTAGAAGAATTTAAATCAAAGAAATGTTCACTTTTAAACAATTTTTGGTAAACTGGAACTAACTCAAAATTATTTGAAATAAAAGTTGATGCTAATTCAGAAGTAATTTTTTTATCTAAAACCGGACTAACAAAATATTTATATAGTTTTTCACAAATAAAATTTGCAATTAATTCTTTTTTTTCTTGAAATAAAATGTCTATTACATCTTCATAACCCCAATTTCCTGTTTTCCCAAAAATTGTTTTTTCTCCGTCATCAAAAGTATTTTCATTAAAAATAATTCCACTCCCATTTCCATTTGAATATTTATTATACCCCGTTAGTGCTCTTGATGTTTCTGTAATATCTGAAGAAGTATATCCATTGCCTTCACCCAAAGTAAACAATTCATAAAGTTCTCTTGCATAATTTTCATTAGGAGCTTTTTTCTTATTAGAATAACCATTTAAATAAAGAAGCATCGCTGGTTCTAAACCAATAGCACTCACAAATTCCTTGAAATTTCCAAGTGAATATTGTTGAAGTCTAGAATGATACTGATATAAATATTGGGATCGATTGTAATCATAGTATTCCGTTACAAAGTGATTACTCCAAAATAAGGTAAGTCTTTCTCTAAATCCATCAGATAAAAAATTAGTAAAAGCTTGTTTCTGCCATACAGTTTTATAGTATGCTTGATTATTCCCTGAATTGCTAATCTCAGCATTGTTCCAAAAACCCCATTCAGGAGCTGGTGTTAAAGGCATAATTTTCGCATAATTTATTATCTCTTCTATTAATTCCCCTGGTGATTTAGATAATAAAGCCTTTGCCTTATCATTAGAAATACCAAAACCTAATCTTCGATAAATAAATCTAATTTTTGAAATGTCCCAAGGGTTTTCAGCTGAAGGAACATACAAGCCTAATGTTGAATTATTACAATCTTGCATCATACAAATGTAAATATTTTCTAAAAAAGATATTTTTTTTCATAGATTTAGAAAAATATATAAAACTCAGAAATGTTATTAAAGAATCTCTTATTTTTTTTAATTGTAATTATTCCATTAAACTGTTATAGTCAAACAAAACTATCTAGAATAGAAAAAAAAATATTAAAACAGGTAAGTATAAATCAAGAAAATGCAATTGATTTTCTTGAAAAGGTTGTAAATATTAACAGCGGAACTTTAAATAAAAAGGGTGTTAAAATGGTAGGAGATGTGTTTAGAAGTGCCTTTGATGATATCCATTTTTCTACAAAATGGATTGATATGCCTAAAGAAATGAATAGAGCTGGTCATCTATTTGCATATAAAAAAGGATCAAAAGGAAAAAAATTGCTTCTTATTGGACATTTGGATACAGTATTTGAAGAAAATAGCCCTTTTCAAACTTTTGAAAGAAGAGATAGTATTGCTTATGCCCCTGGTGGTAATGACATGAAGGGTGGAAATGTAGTTATGCTTTATGCTCTTAAAGCTTTAGATGATTTAAATTTATTAAATAAATCTACTATAACAGTTGCATTGACTGGAGATGAAGAAAGTACTGGTAAACCACTAAGTATATCCAGAAAAGATTTAATTGAAGCTGCCAAGAATAGTGATATTGCATTAGGTTTTGAAAATTCAACAGGATATAATAATGCCACTATTGCTAGAAGAGGATCCTCTGGTTGGAGTGTTACAACTACTGGGATAAGAGCTCATTCTTCTGGAATTTTTAGAGATTCAATTGGTGCAGGAGCTATTTTTGAAATGGGACGCATTCTACATAAATTTTATGAAGAAGTCCGCGGTGAAGAATTATTAACTTTTAATCCCGGAAATTTAATGGGAGGAACTTTTGTTAATTATGATAAAAATAAAGCTGAAGGAGTAATCTTTGGGAAAACTAACGTTGTGCCTCAAATTGCAAAAGTGAATGGAGGTTTACGTTTTATTTCAGAAGAACAAAAAGAACGTGCTAGAAATAAAATGAGATCAATTATAAAAGAATCTCTTCCCTTTACAACAGCAACTATATCTTTTAATGATAGTTATCCCGCAATGCAACCTTCAGAAGGAAACAAAAAACTTCTAAAACGATTAAGCGATGTAAGTCTTTCCCTTAAACAAGGTGAAGTGGTTCCATATGATCCTGGAAAAAGAGGTGCTGCAGATGTATCCTTTGTTGCAGATTACGTTGATGCTTTAGACGGATTAGGTACAATGGGTACTGGAGCTCATACGCCCAATGAAACTGTCAACCTTAAAACAATGGAATCTCTGATTTCTAGAACTGCCATCTTTATTTATCGACTAGTAAACATTAAAAATTAATTAAAATTTTATAATGTAACGTTTGCTTCTCATTAAAAAAAATGTTAAGTTTGCGTTACATTAATAAAATATATTATAATTATGGAAAATACTGACTTAGCTTTATTAATACCAATATTTGGAATACTAACAGGAATGGTTGTCCCAGTAGCTGTATTTATATGGCTTTACTACGAAGGCAAAGGAAAGAGGGAAACTATATTAGAGATATCTAAACAACTAGATGACCCTTCTAAATTACAAGAATTGTTAAGGATTTTTGATGAAAGAAGAAAAGAGCCAATAGATTATCGTAGAAATGGAGTTATAACAATTTTTGTTGGTATTGGTCTCTATCTTCTTGGTTACTTAGCGCTTGGAAGTATATTAAAAGGGGTTGGGGCTTTGGTTGGTGTAATAGGTATTGGGACTATGATAGCTGGATATCTCTACCCAAATACTGGAAAGGAACTAACTGATGCTGTTGAAGAATTTGAAAAAGAATAATTGTGGGTAAGAACCATAAAAAACTCTCAAATAATTTAGAACAACTTAGGAAATCTGCTGGTTTAACTCAGCAAGAACTTTCTTTTAATGCAGAGGTTTCAAGAAAAAGTATTAATGCGATTGAGAATGGAGTTTATGTTCCATCAACAGTTTTAGCTTTAAAAATTGCAAAAACTTTAAATTGTAAAGTTGAGGACTTATTTCAATTACCATAAAGAATTATCCCAAAAGATAAAATATGATAATAAAAAACCTCACTTTATAAGTGAGGTTAAAAATGTGGGCGCTGAGGGATTCGAACCCCCGACCCCCTCGGTGTAAACGAGGTGCTCTGAACCAACTGAGCT
>MDTC01232371.1_pt1 | contig 17131 bp, 16 predicted proteins | sample 811181 | NCBI WGS metagenome assembly MDTC01 (sample SAMN05326644, study PRJNA326480) | marine metagenome | isolation source: seawater | place: Pacific Ocean: North | collected 2011 | reverse complement strand
GTCAAACACTAACTCATTTCCTTTACTTCCATCTGTATCTACTAAACCCTTAATTATATTTTTTGCTTTATTTAATGGCAAATGTAACCATTTGTTTGCTATGTATTTTTCTTTATTTTCATCATATACCTCTGCATATCTAAAAGGAATAGAAATGTTTTTATTCCAACGAATTCTTGTTGTATTATCTTGTGTAAATATCTTATACTGAATACACCTATCTGTCAAATATTTTTCACAAAATTCTAATATTTTACTTTTATTATTTGTATGTAAACTTATATAACCTGTTTGATTTTTATTATCTAAACATCCATCACCTAATAATACTCCATAAAAATAACAATCTTCTTCTGAAATTTTTTCTATGTCCTTCTCATATTTTGGTATTTTATATACCAACATATCTTCAGTTGTTAAGTCCTTCACATCCTTCCATTCATTTGTTATTATACTTTTTTCTAATCTATTTTTTATTACTTTGTAATTTAATCCTTTTGCTTGACCACTCAAACATAATACTGGATGCTCTTCTGTTATCTTTAATGAATACAATGAATGCATAGTTTCTATTTCATAGATTTTTCCTTCATATGAATGTTCCAATACATTATCAATTACCTCAGTATATCCTTTATCATTCATAATTTCTGTTTCACCAGATATGACATTCTCTATCTTCTTTGGACCATCAGTAGTATATAAATAAGTTTCTGGTACAATGCATTGATCAACATATTTTGCTGTATTATTAAATACTTTTAACATTGGAACTATACCATTTGATGATCCATTTGTTCCACGAATATGACTACCTGATGCTCGTACATTATGTATATGTAATCCAATACCACCTGCCCATTTTGATATTAATGCGCAGTCTTTCAATGTATTGTAAATACCATCTATACTATCACTCTCCATTGCCTCCAAAAAACACGATGATAATTGTGGACGACTTGTACCAGCATTAAATAATGTTGGAGTTGCATGTGTAAAATATTTATTAGACATATAAAAATAAGTCTCTTTTACTTTTTCTAGATTTTCACCATGAATACCAATAGCAACTCTTAACCATAAATGTTGAATTCTTTCTACTGGCTTACCATTAATCTTCATTAAATATGCTCTTTCTAATGTTTTAAAACCAAAATAATCAATCAATATATCTCTGTTATAATCACATAAATTATCAAAAAAAAGTTTATTATTCATAACTATATTATAATATTTTTCATCCACTAATGGACAATGTTTATCTTGTTTGTCTTTAAAATTATACAAATCACTAACCACTTTTGAAAAAGAATCACTTGTATTTTTTTGATGACTTGAAATAGCAACAATTCCTGCCAATTTATTATAATCATTTTTTATTGAAGACATAGAAGCACATTGTTCAGCTGTTAATTCATCTATCTTTGAAGATGATATACCATCGAAAATTTGATCAATCACTTTCATAACCAACCCACTATAAGGTATTTTTAAATCGTGTTGTAAACCAATTGTTTTTACACGATTAAGAATTTTATCAAATTGTACTAATTCCTTATTACCATTCCTTTTTACCACGTGGATTTCTTCATCACTGATTGACATATAAGGTTATAATTATAAAACTATAAAAAAAGTTTATATAGTTTTAAAAATAAATATATTAGTTCATTTTAACAACATCGATTTTTTTTTCATTTGGCATATTATAAATAGTATACTTATCATCTTGCAGTTGCATAAATACTTTATCAGATAATTCTGTTTTATTTTGTTTTTTCTTTGTATTTCGATGTTCATATCCTTCTACTTTTTCTTTTTGTATAATATCCCATACTTCTTTGATTTTATTTTTTGCTTCATTAAACCAAAGTCTATTTCTCTTTACAACAACACAAGAGAATTCGTCTAGGTACCAATAATATGTTTTTTTTAATTCATAACCTAATAATAACATTTCATTAATTACATCTGTTTTCCAATTTTTTACATTTTCTCTATTTATTTCAAAGTCAATAGGTAAATATTTATTTTCTTTTTCTTCCCCTTTATTAAAAGTCAATATAATACCTTTGTATTCATAACTATTTTCTATATCTTCCTTATAAAAATTCTCTTCGTCTTCATATTCCTTAAATCTGGTTTCTACAAAATCACAATATTCAAGATTACAACATTCTAATTGTAATTGCATTTGTATCCAATAATCCTCTTTTGGTATACCATTTATATCTCGATTAACTATATTTTTCACTTCCAACATTCTTCCATACAAGTTAGAACTACTATCAACATTAATACCATCAGGAGATGCACCTAAATATGGTATGTCTTTATGAATTATACATCCAAAATCCTCAATTTTTGTATTATATTTTGCCTCATAAATTAATGTTGATAATGGTTCAAATAATTTTCCCCAATATAAACTATTTACAAATCCATATTTTTCACCTTGTGTAAATGGTTTACATTTTTCATATATAAAGCTATTGTATGTTGATTCAGTATTAAATATTTTCCACAAATTACTTGCAGTTAAAATATTATGTCTAAATAAATACCATTCTTCTGTTCTTTGTTTTGGTTGAGGTATTAAACGTAAATATTCTAATTGATTTGTAATTGAATTTTGATCCGAAATATCATTTATTAAATTATATTCTCTTCTAGGATATTCTTGATAAATATCAAAGAAATAAAAAGTAATACACCATATTATATTGTAAATCTCATCTAACTCTTCATTTGTACATAAGGTTTCAAATGATAGATTATCTAATATTATATTTGTTAATTTATCATAAAAATTCTTACTATTATATATTAGTGCGTTGTCTTTCAATTCATTATATAATATTTCAAATACATTGCTTTCTAATTCAATGTATTCATCAGTTGATAGATTCTCAAAAAAACTCATATATATTTTTATATTGATATTTTATTTATAAATATTCGTTATAAATAAAATCAATTTTTTACTGGTATAAAAATCTTAAATACTAGACTCTTCATTTACAGAATAGTTAGTATTGTCATTACTATCCTTAGAATTATTTTTTGAAGTCACACGTTTAGGTGTTAGAGATTTTAAAGTTGATACTCTTTTATCACATTGTCTTAATGTGAAATTTTTTGTTTGATTATTAATAGTTAATGTTGGTATAGATGTTATTTCTCCTTTTTCTTTATCATACAATACTTCTTTGGTTTTTAATAATTTATTCTTTTCCAAACAATCAATAAAAAATGCTTTAAGAGTCTTTATAGTCTTTATTGGTAATGAATTATCTTTACCATATTTTTCTGCAAAACTATGTAATTTTTGAATCTTCATTGTTTTATCCAATTTATTCCAATTATCATTTTTATTTGTTTGTTTTTCATTTTCTAATATTTTATCAATATCTACATTATCTACAAGCGGATTAGAAGCTTGATTAAAGTAGTTCATAATTATATATATATATTAGATAAGTTCTATATGGATTATAATAATAAACTATTATATTAATGATAAAAAATATTGATATTAATAATCTAGAAAATAGTAAAAAAATTGTTGTTGAAAAAGAGAAATCTCAGAGAAAACTTATTGAAAAAGAAAAATGGGATTTTGATGAGACGTTTTTTCAAGAAGAAAAACAATTAGATTTTATGAAAAATATTCAAATTAATAAAGATCTCTATCCTAATATATATAAAAGAGTTATACAACAAATTCAAAGAAAGATTACTAGTTATAAATCTCAAGATAGAGAGAAGGGATTATTTAATGAAGAAAAATTCATAGATATTCAATATATTTTAGATTTATTAAAAGAATGTGATTATAAATGTTTTTATTGCAATCATATTATTAAAATTCTATACAAATTAGTGAGAGAAGAAAAACAATGGAGTGTTGAGAGAATTGATAATAATTTTGGACATAATAAGGAAAATGTTACTATTGCTTGTTTAGAATGTAATTTAAGGAGGAAAACTATGTATCATGAACGCTTTAAATTTACAAAACAACTTACAATAGTAAAAAAACAAGATAAATGAAAAACAATATAATTAGAACATATTAATATTAATAAATGGAAAATCTCGAAATACATAAAAATATATATGACCGATTAAACACTTTCTACAATAATAACAATATTCCAAATATTATTTTTCATGGAGAATCCGGATCAGGCAAAAAAACAATATTATTTAATTTTTTATATAAAATTTATGATAATGAAAAACAAAAACTTAAATCTAATGTTATGATTGTTAATTGTTCTCACGGAAAAGGTATTAAATTTATTAGAGAAGAATTAAAATTTTTTGCTAAAACTAACCTTAAATATAATGACAATATTAAATTTAAAACAATTGTTTTGTTAAATGCAGATAGTTTAACAAATGATGCACAATCAGCTCTAAGAAGATGCATAGAATTATTTAGTAATAATACTCGTTTTTTTATTATTATAGAGAAAAAAGAAAAGTTATTAAATCCAATATTATCTAGATTTTGTAGTATATATGTTAATGATTATGTTAGTGATAGTAAAATTGTTAATTTACATCAATACTTTTTAAACAAAAAAATTAATATTAGAGAGCAACAAAATTATAAGTTAGATTGGTTTGAAAATAATGTTTTTTTAAGTAAGGTTTATATTATGAATCATAAAGATTGTTTAAATATAACAAAAAAAATTTACAATAAAGGTTATTCTTGTTTGGATTTAATTTATTTTTTAAATAATAATGAAAAACTCAATGAAGATGATTTAGCTCTTATTAATTTATGTTTTCATAAAATCAAACTTCAAATAAGAAATGAGGAATTGTTGATTTTTTATATGCTAGATTTTATATTATTTAGAGAAGACAAGAAATTAGACTACATATTGTAAATTCAAATATTTATCATCTATTTCATTATTAAATTTCATTTTAACAAAACATTTTAAACATACCAAACAATCCTTATATGCATCATGTAAGTCTTTTGGAGTCTTTTTGAATAGATGTTGATGCAATTCAACCAATTTTGGTAATTTGTAATTATTATTTTTATGAGTACTATTTACATTAGGTAATTTACAAACATATTTTCCCATATACATACTACAATGTGTCTCTATATTCCATAATTTATTAAATGTACTATTAAATAATAGCCATATATCACCAGCTGAATCAATTTTTAAATCTTCAAAATGTCTTAATATTTCTAATTCTATCATTTGTTTATCAAAATCTAAATTGTGTGCAACAATATGTTTTACATTCATATAATATTTGTAAAATTCATTTAATGCATCTATTATTGAAACGCCATTGTCACACATTTCTTTGGTTATTTTTGTAATTTTGAATGCTTGTGATGAATAATCTGTATCTTCTGGTTGTTTTATGTATTGGTTATATGAATGAACTATCTTTTTTTCTTTTACATCATATACAACAAAACTCAATTGGGTAATGTATGGATATTCCTTTTTCTGAGAATCATTATTTTTAGGAAACAATCCTGTAGTTTCTGTATCAAACACTAGTACCAAATTATTACTCATATTTTAGATGTTGTATTTTATGTTAATAATTAAAATACAACAATATTTTTTCAATTTTTTTTTGTTTGTAACCCTTTAATTATATATTACTAATATATATGAATGAGTAATAATAATACAAGTAATGATAATAAAGATGTTGAATTAAAGAAGGTTTTAGAATGTTTTAAACAAAGAGGAGTAAATATTCAAAATAAAATTGATGAAAGTAAAGGTGTTGATTTAAATGAAGTAATAAAATGCTTACAAGTACCTATGAATAAACCTTACAAAATTAAAGATATAAAAGATGAAAGTCTAAAAAGTTCAAGATTACAAGTGTCAAAATCAATATTTGAATATGCACAAGGAGGAGAAGATAATGATGAAAAAAAATATGGTTTTATAAAATGGTATGAACAAGCAAAAAATAACAAAACAATTAAGAATGTTATTAATTACATACGTTATAAATTAAAAAAATTCATATTAAATTATGAATATTTAATCAAAAATAGAGAGAATTTATTAAAAACAGGAATAAAGTTAAGTAATGATAATCAAAAAGTTGATAACAATATCAATACATCAGATTTAAAATCATATTTTTATAATCATAGAAATGTAGCTAATCTTCTAAACAAGAATGTAACAACAATAAAAAAAGATGATAAAAATATAAAAGAATATAATTTTTTTGATTATTTAAAGAAGATTTATGGAGTATTTGGTAAATTTTATGAAGAAGATTATGGAGATTTTATACAAGATGATGAGATGATGAATGATAAGTTTTTCGATCATAAGTTTTTTATGATTTACAATGTTTGGATATTTATAAACTATTATACAACTCAAAATGCATCTCTATTAAACGAAGTTCAAGATAAGATAACAAGAGCTTTCAGAGATTATTTTTTAAATATTAATGAATCTTTTAATGAAGAGGATCATGAATTTGGACAATTAATTAAACATATATTTTTAGTAACTAATGCACAAAAAGAATATTTAAAAAAACCTCGAAATAATGAAGACAAAACAGATATGAATGAAGAATATAATGAATTAAAAAATAAAGAAAAAAAAATATTAACACGAGAAAATTTTGATAAAGCATTTTTTGAAGTAATTAATAAAAATAAATCTCTAAATTGTTATATTTTTCCGCCAGAATTGTTTTTAAAGTTATGGAATGAAGAAGAATTATATATTTATTTTAAAAGAGATACAGGGAGCATTCAAGGTAGTAATGATATTTACGAATATAATAGCGTTCCTAAACCAGGAAAAGAACTTGATGAAATAGATGACAAATTAGTATATTTGATATTAAAAGATGAAGATGATTTATTAATAAAAGATAAAGATTATCTTAATGTTCAAGAAAAGGACAATTTTTCTGTTATATCTAGATTGTTTAATGAAAATGTTTTTCATAAACAAAGTGGAACAGAACCAATAAATGTATCAGATTTACTTAGAGTATTAGCGATGAAAGATCAAAATACAAAAATAATCGAAACATATTTGAAAGATGGAATAGAAAATGCAAAAAAAATGATTGATGATATTAAAAATTCGGCTAAAGAAGCATTTAAAAACGTAGCATTAAGTAGAAATAAAGTTGCTATTGCTCCTCCTGATCCTCCTGCTGCTGCTGGCGGTGCTAATAATCTAATTCAAGGTATGAATTTTGATTTTGAGTTTGATAAATATACTTTTAAGCAATTATTAAAAGATAAAGGTGAGACGTCTCAAATTAATCAAATAAGAAATGCATTATCTTCAAGAGGAGAAGAAAGCATAAAAAAAAGTATAAAAAAACTTATTGATAATTATAAAAGAAGAAGGTTTGTAATATCTTATAATTATACACAAGAAGGTGAGAAAAACAATAAAAAGTATAAATGTAAGAAAACCGAAAAGAAAGCTAAAAAAAATGAATATGATTCTTGTTATCCTATTGACGGAAAGGAAATTTTTTCTATCACTAAAGAAGTAGAAATAGTAAGTTTAAAATCTCAATTTAAATCTGAAAATAAAGTTGAAAATAAAGATGCAGAACAAAATGCAAAACAAGATGAAAATAAAGTTCAGGTTAATAATACCAATCAAAACGAATTACAGGTTAATCCATCTTCAACATTTAATAATCAAACAGGTAAAGGTGGAATTTTTTATGAACACCAATTTTTACCTAGCATAGAAAAAAAAAATCATTGGAAAAATTTAAATGACGATAAAAAAAATGAAATAATAACAAAATTTGAACAAAATACTCAATCTATGGATGATACAAAAAAACAAGAAATTGCAGAAAAATTTTATGATGAATATATGAAAAAAGCTGGAGGAAGAACATTTAAGAACAATAAAAGAAGATTAAGACGTAGAAAAAAGAATGGAACAAAAAAATTGAACAAAAAAATTTAATATTATTTATAATCATAGTTTATAAATAATGAATAAAGTGAAAATCGTATCATTTGAAGGAAATATTGGTGCAGGTAAAACTACACTATTAAACAAGTTAGAAAAAGAGAATACTGATCCAGATATAGTATTTTTAAGAGAACCAGTGGATGAATGGGAAAAAATTAGTATTATGGGTGAAACAATAATATCAAAATTTTATGCAGATCCAGAAAAGTATTCGTTTGCTTTTCAAATTATGGCTTTTACAACAAGATTAAAATTAGTAAAAGACATAATTAAAAATCAACCAAATGTTAAATTGATTATTTGTGAAAGATCATTAGAAGCTGATAATGAAATATTTGCAAAAATGTTATATCATGATGGTTTGATGGATCGACATATGTATTTGATTTATAAAAACCATTTTAATAATTCAATAGAAAAAGAATATGAATTATCAGGAATGATATACATAAAAACTCCACCAGTTGAATGCTTTAATAGAATAGCAAATAGAAAAAGAGAAGGAGAAGATAAAATAACATTGATCTATTTAGAAAAGTGTCATAAATACCATTTAGATTGGATAAAAAGATTTAAAAAACCTATATTGCATAAATCATCAAATGATAAATTACATTTCGATATTTATAGTTTCTTACAAAGATTATTATTAAGAAATGATTGCGGCTGGACGGAATCTAAGTAAATCAATATTTTCGGTGTTATTAACAGGAAATTCATCATTTCCATATAGTTCATTTAATAACAACCATTCAAATAAACCCCCATAATAAATATACACATCTTTTAAACCCAGATCAATTAATTGATCAAATTTTTTATTTACAGATAAATCACAACAATTTTTACCATAAATAATTACAGGTTTGTCTGGAACTTTGTAATTTGAAATAATTTCATTAATAATTGATTCTTCTTCACTTATAGATAAAGTATTTGAAATTAATAATTCTTGATTCTCACTAGTAAGTGTATTTATTAATACATATTTATCACCACTTTTAATAATATTTTTTATATCTTCAAAACCAATACATTTATAGTCTTTTTTATAACTGAGAAATGGAAACATATTATAATATGAAATAATATGTTTATATAAAAAAATGAAAAAAATATTTGTCCCCATTTTTATTAATTATTTTCAAAATTTTATAGATATTCATAAATAGTCCAAGAAATATCTCTATAAAACAAACGATTAAGAATCAATCCTATTTTCATACCATAATTTTCATCGTATTTTTCTAATGTTTTAATAGTTAAACCCAAATATTTTCTTATATCTTCAGTATATTCATTTTTATTAATAATAGCTTGACATTCTTGTATCAAATGTTTTTTTCTCTCATAGGTTATTTGCCAAAATCTAGAAGATTTATTATTAAAACTAAAAATACATTTTTTTGTTCTATTTAAATATAAATATACAGCACGTATTGATTTACACATATCTAAAAATAATTTATTTTTTTCGTCTGTAGCTGTTTGAATTTTCTTTGTATTCAATCTGGTATTTTTGCCATTTGTGATTCGTATTATATGTTGTTTTTGATCATATAGATCATCACTTAGATTAATATATCTACCAACCAATGACTGAAATTTATAACGAACATCAAGAGGTATATCCATTACGATTCTCGACATTTTAATATTGTTCCAATTTTAATACATTCAAAAAATTAGTTTAAAAATAATTCAATTTTTTGTGTATTTTTAATATAAATATTAAAAAATTGAAAAATAAAAATATAAACTTAATAACAAATATAAATATACAATGGATTTAAAGCAAACTAAGTTAACTAAAAGTGAATGGAACAATACAGAGGTTTCTGTAGGCAAAGAAGATAAATTTATTTTAAAAGTTATAAACAATGGTTATAATGATGTTAATATAAAGACAAATATGAATGAATCATTATTTCAAATATTAAAAATAGAAAAAATAGATGAAAATGAATTATACTTGTATGAGAAGTATTTTGAAAATGTAATAAAGGATATGTTAAAAAAATACAATGTAGAAATAGAGTTAGAGAAAAAGAAAAAATCAATAAAAAAGCCGAAAAAAATGGATATACTGAGAATAGATAATTTGGATTCAAATATACAAATAAAAAGAGGCGAAATATTTGAATATGTTTTATTAGATCAATGCAATGATTTTTTGAAATATTTCAAAATGGGCAATAAAAAATATGTATTACCATTATTTACTTTAATAAGAATTCATAATATGCATATATTACATAAAAACAAATATGTAATGGAGTTCGTAGAAAAAATAATAAAATTTGGAAAATTAAATTCAAATATAAAATTATTTATTGAAAATGCCAAAGAGATTATAGAAAAAAATCCAATGTTAATGAAATATGAAAATGTTAGCTTATTTTCACATCAAAAAGAATTGTTTACTATTTTTAAAAACCCTTCTCCAAAGTTAGTATTATATATTGCTCCTACAGGAACAGGAAAAACTTTATCGCCAATAGGTTTGTCAAATCAATATAAAATAATATTCATTTGTGTATCAAGGCATGTTGGTTTAGCATTAGCTAAATCAGCAATTAGTTCAGAAAAGAAAATAGCATTTGCATTTGGATGTGAAACAACATCAGATATAAGATTGCATTATTTTGCAGCTTCAGAATATACTATTAACAAAAGAACAGGAGGAATATTTAAGGTAGACAATAGTGTAGGTGATAAAGTTGAAATAATGATATGTGATGTTCAGTCATATTTAATAGCTATGAGATATATGTTAGCATTTAATAGTGAAACAGAAATAGTAACTTATTGGGATGAACCAACGATTACTATGGATTACGAAGATCATATATTACACGAAAAAATTCATAATAATTGGAAGGAAAATTTAATATCAAAAATGGTATTGTCTTGTGCAACATTACCACAAGAAGAAGAGATCCAAGAATCAATAAGAGATTTCCAAAACAAATTTGATGATGTAGAAATTCATAGTATAAATAGTTATGATTATAAAAAATCAATATCACTCATTAATAAAGATTGTAAATGTGTATTACCACACTTGTTGTATAAAGAATATGATGATTTATTAAGAAGTGTAATGAATTGTGAGAGTAATAAAACATTGTTAAGATATTTTGACTTAAAAGAAGTAGTAACCTATATAATGTATGTAAATGAATATAACCTAATACCAGAACGTTATAAAATAGAAAATTATTTTACGGATGTTTCAGAAATTGCTATGGATACTATGAAACAATATTATTTACATTGTTTGAGATATGTGGATAAAACAAAATGGAGTCAAATTTATGGATTTATGATTGAAACTCAAAAGGGGAAATTTGAAAATCCAAGTACATTAAGAAGAGTAACTAGTATAGAATTATCAAAAAATAATGTATTGACAAAAGTGAATAGTGTTGATCAAGTAAATCAAATGAATAGTTTAAATGGAATGCTTTTAACAACAAATGATGCACATACATTGACAGATGGACCAACAATATTTATGGCAAATGATGTTAATAAAATAGCACAATTTTATGTAAAGATGTCTAATATTCCTCAAAATATATACAACAACATATTAGATGGAATAAATAAAAATAATATATTAAATGAAAAAATTGATAAAATACAAATGAAGTTGGATGATAAAATGGATAATGATGATGATGATGATAAAAAAGATAGAAAACAAAGTAGAAGAGAGGAAAATTCACCTGAAATTAGAAAATTATCACAAGAAATAGAACATTTACGTATGCAAATAATATCTGTTAATTTAGAAAAATCATATGTACCTAATACGAATGAACATCAGCAGAAATGGATAGGTCAATTGAAACCAAATTGTTATATGCCAAAGATTAATGAAAATTATGTTAAAAGGATAATGGAATTAGATGTAAAAACAAATATGAAAGTTTTGTTACTTATGGGTATTGGTACTTTTGATAATAATCTTGATATTAGATATTTGGAAATAATGAAGGAATTAGCTTATGAACAGAAATTGTATATAATAATTGCATCAACAGATTATATTTATGGAACAAATTATTCATTTTGTCACGGATATATAGGAAAAGATTTAACAAATATGACTCAACAAAAAATTATACAAGCAATGGGAAGAATAGGTCGTAATAAAATTCAACAAGAATATACAATAAGATTCAGAGATGATAATTTAATTAAATCAATATTTGAAAAGAGAGAATATAATTTAGAAGCAGTTAATATGAATAGGCTATTTTGTAGTGATTAAACTAATTGACGTATTTTAACATTCAGATTCAATTACTGATTCTATTACGGATTCATCAGCTGTAGTTTCGCTAGTATTATCAGGTATATATCTTGTATTTAAACGAGATGGTGGATAAAAAGCAGGAGGAGGAGGATTTCTTATAATTCCAAAAATTAAAAAACAAAATACTGCAACACAAACCCATATTATAGGTTCGTTAACCATAAGTTATTTTGTATTAAACTTTTTTATTTATATTAATTAAAATATTTAATTAATATATAAAATGAAAGAAAAGTATGGCGGTAAGAGAAAAACATCAAAAAAAAATATAAAAGGAGGAATGGAATCATCAAAAAATCCCGAATACGTAGCTAGTAAACTTAGTAAAGAACTTCTCGAGTCTGAAAATGGGCTTAAAATAGGAGATATTTTTAAAATTAGTGAAGAAAATGAATATTTTAAAGTAATTGATTATTTATATCGTGAAGGAGATAATGTATACTTGAAGGCAGAGAAGATTGGGGAGTATTATTTTCCGATTTATTTGATTTTTTATAATTTGGCAGATGATACATATTCTTATACAAGAAGAGCAAGACCTAATAGTCCTTATGGTTATACTGGTGGTCGATCAAAAAAAAACATAAAACGTAGAAAAACACAAAAAAAAGGTGGAATGGATAGTTTAAAAAAACCGATAGCATTTAGGCCAAGATCACCTGATTCTCTGTTGATCCAATATAAAGAAGCCTCTACAAATAATTATTCACATTTAGAGCCTGAAGAAAGAATGAAACTAGCATTACATTCATTACCACACGATCCTGTTAATCACGCAACATTTAGAAAGGCATATATGAAAGATGCTACTATTGAAGAAGATATTGATAATGAAATAGATGGAAGATCAATGATTGAAGACATTGAAAGACTTGAATTATCAGAAAAAATGAAAAAAGAACGAGAAATATACCAAAAAACTAGAAAAAAAAACAAAAAAAAAAAGAAACGAGTAAATTTTAATTTATAAATAAACAATTAAATCGTGTTTCCATCCTTGATCTATATCTATTCTCTTAATTATTAATTCGTAATCCTTAAATTCATATGAAAATTCGTGTTTATTATCTTTTATAAACACTAGTTTTGTATTTGACTCATATAATTTATTTAATTTAACTATTTTAGTACTTATTTCACTATTTCCAATATATATATATTTATACAAAAATGGTGTTGGACTATTAAAAGTAGCTTTATATTTATCATTATCAGGATATAATAAATCAGATGAATAATTATGCATTCTAAATTGTATACACCCATTACTTCCTGAACATCCTTCAAAATGAGATCTATGAAAAATTTTTCCATTTTTATAATTTTGATTTTCATGCCATAATTCTCCTCTTTCAATGCTAGAAGTCTTTTGTGACACATAAAATATATCTTTATTAGTAATATCTTTATAAATTACATCCGTCATTACACTTGGTCCGGTTGCTAAAAAAATATTATATTCATAATTGTTTACTCTTTTGACTACTTCTTTTATAATATTTAATATTATTGGATTTTTTGGCTTTGAAATTATTGGTGTATTCATAATATTTTTACCTTGATCATAAATAATATAATGATCCATATTATAATCAATATACCTGTTTAAATTCTTCCCAATAGAACTATCTAAATCAATATAAATACCACCATAAATATATATAGCTATATATCTTAAAAAGTCACCTTTAGCAGCACCAATATGCAATTTATCAAATGCATCAAAAACTTCTTTATCAAAATTCTTTTTTATTAAATCTATGCCTATTTCATCAGTAATTAAATAATAATCATGATCCGGATTCAAATTCAAAAAATTAATTATATTTTGATAAACTCTTTCATGTATATAATCATTTTTATATGTTTGTATTATAATTTTTGGTATACTATATTTATTAGTATCCGGATTTTTTGCTTTTATAAATGTTGGTATATTTTTCATATTATATATTATTACTAATAATATATAATTAAATAAAAATTTTATTTATCAAGCCTCCATCGTGGATCGAACACGAGACCTTTTGCTTACAAGGCAAACGCTCTACCGCTGAGCTATGGAGGCATTTATTTTGAATACTAAAAAGTTTACTTAGTAATATATTTATCAATTAAATAGTTTACTATAGGTTGATTTAAATAAACATATGTATAACCTAACAAACCACCTAATAAAAATCCCTCATTAAAAACAATGTCATTTATAGATTTTACATGAGGTAAAAATCTATAACTATTATAATACGTTTTATTATATAATCCTTTAGAAATTAAATATAAATGACTAGCTGACAAAGCACCAATAGGAATCCAAATAAAATATCTATACATAATTATTAAATATAATAGTTTTTTAAATAGTTTTTAAACAGTTGGATTATATTGCCAATCTAATTCTTCACATACTTTTTTCCAAATTTGATCTTGTTCTAATTGTTTTTCTCTATCTTTCATAAGTGGAATGTAAGGTAAATATTGCGTTTGATCTAATAAAACACATAATTGATAGAGAGTATATGTATAATTAAAAAAATTAGTTCTGTTGGCAGGACAATGAATAGCCCATGGTTTTTGAATTTCTATAAAAAGAACACATAATGTTTCATGAAGTTCTTCACTCATAATAGGTGGTCGAATACCAAAAATAGAATTAATATATTGAATATGCTCAAAATACTTGTTGTATCCTAATTTTCTTAGAATTTCTCTCATTTTATCATAATTTAATTCCTTTGTAACATCTCTAATACGTTCTTTTTTTATTCTATTTTTAATATCTTCAATGACTTGTTCAGGAATTTGTGTAGTTTCTTTCGCTTGAAACTGAGATAATATTTCTTTAAAATGATTCAATCGAATATAAGATGTATATGAAACTTCGTGAGGTGGCTCTTTATTAAGAGGTTTTGAACTATCAACAATGTGATGAATGAAATTACCACAATTAGTATTATTGCATATAATAACACCATCATCTTCTTGTGGAATCATTTCACCTTCATAACAAAAATGACAAATATTCGTATCAAGGACAAAGTCTTGCTGATTTGTAATTTCATTGTTCACATTTTTCCAATATTGAACCATAGATTTTTTGGAAATATCTACTTTATCAATATTTTCATCAGAAGATATTTTAAAAAATGAATTTAAAACATTTACATTTTTTGAATCACCTGAAGAGATATTTTTTTTATCTTCAAAATAATTGAATAAATGCTCAGAATTATTAACAAAATATTTCTTTTTCTTTCTTTTAATATTTTTGATTTCTTGATTAATATTGTCAATTTCATCTTTTATATTCATAATATCATCAATCTTAGAATGTGTTTTAAGATGCTCTTTTAATTCAGATCTTCTATTAATTAATTTAGGTATTATTGTTTTTTCATCATTCTCAAATTCTTCAATAAATTCACTATGTTTTTTATCAATATTGTGAATAAATTTATTATTTTTCATAGTTTAAATATTTTATAGTTACATATCTATATTTTTTTATTGCAATTTAATTTAAAACAATACGTAGTTATAAAATCCAAAAAATAAACAAATATATAAAATATGGATCAAAATATTCAAAAAGACTCAAATATTAAAATGGATAAAAAAGAGTTTTATAAAATGAAATTTATAATGAATGCTTTGCAGGAAGGATGGTCTGTTAAAAAATCGGATGATACTTATATTTTTAAAATGAAACATAATGGTAAAAAAGAAATATACAAGGAGGAATATTTAGAAGATTTTATCAATCGAAATATATGTCTCAATAACAAAAGTTTTTAGTAGAAAAAAATTAAATTAAAATTTTATAAATAATTAATTTAATTTCTCTGAAATTATTTTCTTTAGTAATATTATATACTCAATATGGGTGGTGCATTGATGCAATTGGTGGCCTACGGGGCCCAAGACGTTTTCCTTACTGGTACTCCTGAGATCACCTTCTGGAAGGTCTCATACAGAAGACACACAAACTTTGCTATGGAATCCATTGAACAAACTTTCAACGGACAAGCTGACTTCGGTAAGCGTGTCACCTGTACTATCTCCAGAAATGGTGATCTTGCCTACAGAACTTATCTTCAGGTCACTCTTCCTGAGATCAACCAAAATGTCGCATCTGGTGATGTGTATGCTCGTTGGTTGGACTTTCCTGGAGAGCAACTTGTCTCTACCGTCGAAATCGAAATCGGTGGTCAGAGAATCGATCGTCAATATGGTGACTGGATGCACATCTGGAACCAATTGACCCTTACATCTGAGCAACAAAAGGGATACCACAAGATGGTCGGTAACACCACTCAGCTTACATACATCACTGATCCTAACTTTGCTGCTGTTAACGGACCTTGTGCTGCTTCCGGTGGACCTGCTCAAGTGTGCGCTCCTAGAAACGCCCTTCCTGAGACTACTCTTTACGTTCCTCTTCAATTCTGGTACTGCAGAAATCCTGGACTTGCTCTTCCTTTGATTGCCCTTCAATACCACGAGGTTAAGATCAATCTTGATCTTAGACCTATTGGTGAATGTTTGTGGGCTGTGTCCAAGCTTAACGAGACTGACCCTGCCAAGTCTGTCTCCGTTTCTGCTGCCTACCAACAATCCCTTGTTGCTGCTTCTCTTTACGTTGATTATATCTTCCTTGATACCGATGAGCGTAGAAAGATGGCCCAAAACCCTCACGAGTACCTTTTCGAGCAACTTCAATTCACTGGTGATGAATCTGTTGGTTCTTCTTCCAACAAGATCAAGCTTAACTTCAACCACCCTTGTAAGGAACTTATCTGGGTTGTCCAGCCTGATG